>ENA-OFCE01000491-OFCE01000491.1-metagenomes-genome-assembly--contig:-NODE-491-length-25426-cov-4.412124_pt1 | contig 25426 bp, 25 predicted proteins | sample MGYA00153388_OFCE01 | MGnify analysis MGYA00153388
GGTATCGACATGGCGTTTTTAGTGGCGGATGCAGCGCAACGTCGCGGCATGACACCGACGCTGGTGTTTCTCACCGATGGGCGAGCCAATGTCGCACGCGACGGCACACCAGGACGCCCGCAAGCCGCAGCGGATGCTTTGGCCTCAGCGAAGCGACTGCGTAGCGGTGGTTTCAACGTATTGATGATCGACACCTCGCCCGAGCCGCGAGCGGCGGCCAAGGCGCTGGCGGACGCGATGCGGGGTCGATACCTCGGCCTTCCGTATGCCGGTGCACAAGCGATTTCGGCGGCCGTGTTGGCACAGACCCAAGCGTCACGATGAGCGCTGCAATGCAATGGGATGCGTGCGGATTGACATGGCCCAATCGCTCGGCCAGCGCGTTTGTGAACGCAGGCGGGTTGCGTTGGCATGTGCAGCAGGCAGGCGAAGGCCCGACAATACTGCTCCTCCATGGCACGGGTGCAGCCACCCATTCGTGGCGCGGGCTGTTACCACTTCTGGCGCGGCAATTCACCGTGATCGCACCTGATCTGCCGGGGCACGGCTTCACAACAGCCCCCTTGCCTGCCGCGCATTCGTTACCGTCGTTTGCCAGCTTGATTGCGGCGTTGCTCGCGAAGTTAGATGCCCAGCCCGCGCTAGTGGTGGGCCATTCGGCGGGCGCCGCGATTGCTGCGCGCATGTGTTTGGACAACGCGATCTCGCCCGATGGATTGGTTGCCATTAACGGGGCGATTCTGCCGCTGCAAGGCTTGGCGGGCACTGTCTTTTCGCCGCTCGCCAAGCTGTTGGCAGCAAATGCGTTGGTGCCAAAACTGTTTTCGTGGCGGGCGGGTGATCGCGCCGTCACCGAGCGTTTGCTGCGCAGCACCGGGTCGCGAATCGATGAAGAAGGTGTTGCGCTATACGGTGAGCTGATGCGCCACCCCGCCCATGCGGCGGCGGCCTTAAACATGATGGCCCAATGGAATCTGCCCTCGTTGCAGCGCGACATCTTGCGGCTTGCCACGCCGCTGCTGCTAATCGTGGGCGAGAATGACCGCACCGTGCCAGCGAGCGAGGCCACACGCTTGCAGCGCCAACTTCCGCATACTGCCATCGAGCGGTTGGCCCAGCTAGGGCATCTGGCGCATGAAGAAGCACCTGGCAAAATCGGCGCGCTTATCGTGAGTTTTGCCGAGCGCGTGCACGGGGCACACCGTAGCGCCGCATCGGTTTAGTAGAGTGGTTTATCGTGGCCGTGCTGCGCACCGTACCAGCCTACATCGAGCGTTGCGACTTCAGCCATCGTCACGCCCGCGCGAATCGATTTCCAGATAATTTGTGACGCAGTAAACGGCATGGTCAAAAAAGGCATCGGATCGCGCCAATCCCACGTCACATCGCGAGCGTTTAAAAATTGCCGCAAATTTTTGCGGAACATCCCACCACCGAACATCGACTTTTGCAACTCGGTCAAGCAGGGGTAGAACTGATGCATCAGCGTATCGTCGCGAAATCGGATCGCTGCATTCGTTTCAGGGTCCACAACCGCAGCGGCAAGGTCAAGCAAGTTGACAAAGTGCAGGCCACTAGTAGCGCGTGGATTGCATTCGATGCCGTGAGCGTGATTGTCGGCATCGACGATCACATCAAACGAAATAAATCCGCTGAAATGAGCGCGTTGCACAAACTGATTCACCCAGTTGATAACGGCCTGATGTTGCACTTCAGCCGCAGTGACGCGCTCAAAGCACACCGCCACGGTGCCTGACATCACCGCTCCTCGATACACTACGGTGGTAAGTGTTGCGCCTTCGTGCGCCACCGAAAACGTGCTCAGCACATCGCCTCTCACCCACGACTGCACGATCATCGGCTCGGCCGCTACGTAGCTTGGTAAATGCTCGCCACGCCGCCTAAAAACCACGCCGCGCCCCGAGCACGAAAACACGGGCTTGGCAATGTAGTCGCCCTTGGTGGCCAGCGCTGCTGCGCGAGCGTCTTTTAAATAAAACGTCTCTGGCGCACTCACGCCGTATTCACGGCAGCGGTCAATAAAACTCAATTTGTTGTGCAGCGCAAGCAGCGTGGTGGACGGCATGGCATAGAGCTTCACGTGTACGGGCAGCAGGTCACGCAGGAAGGAGACGTGCACGATCTCCTCCGATACCGGCACCACCCAATCCACCTGCTCGTTGAGCACTATGGCGAGCAACTCGCGCAGATAATGCTCCCGACTCACTGCGGGAGCGGTCACTGTATATCGCCGTGCAATCACGTTAGACACGCCCGTCAAATGCCAGCGAAACGGCTCCGCCACGATCACTCGATAACCCAGCGCCTTGAAGCCGCGCGCCAAATCAAGCGCCTTGGGCAAGCGCCCCAACGTAATGAGCACCGTGCCGCTCATGCGGGGCGGGACTGGCCAGCGCGTTCGCTCACCTGACACATGATTTGCGACTTGGGTCGCGTGGTGAGTCGCGCCACGGGCCGCACGTTTTCCGGATGGATCGCCGTGAAGTTAAAGCGCCGAATCAGCCGCGCCAGAATAAGTGTGGCTTCAGTCGTTGCAAACGCTGCGCCCACACACACCCGCGGCCCCAAGCCAAACGGCAAGTAAGCACCCGACACCATTTCTGACTCGCGCTCAGCACTGAATCGATTGGGGTCGAAGTGATGGGCGTTGACCCAATAAGCCTCGTTGCGATGAATTGTCCACGGCGACACCATAATCATCGCGCCGCGCTTAACCTTAAATTTTCCGATGCGAGTGGCCTCCAGTGCGACCCGTGGAATGAACGTAATTGGGGGATACAGGCGCAGTGTTTCGCGGAACACGTTGCGAACAAACGGCAGCTTGCGAATGTGCTCAAAATCAATCGCGCCGTCGCCCACCTCGGCATCAATCTCAGCGCGCATTCGGTCGGCAACCTCGCGTTGACTGGCGAGAATAAAGAACGCCCAGGTGAGCACGCTCGCGGTGGTTTCATGCCCAGCTAAAAACATCACGCCGAGCTGATCGATCAATTCTTTGCGATCAAATTTTGCGCCGGTTTGCGCATCTTCGGCCTGCACGATAGCGGTGGCGATGTCATCGAAATTTGCGCCATCTGCGGCTAAATGTGTGTCTAGCAATTCGCCTAATCGTTCGCGAATGACGTCGCAGGCCGCCTGAACATCGGCACGTTGCTTGACCGGCGTCCACGCGGGTTCAAAAATGAATCGCTTCAGCTCAACTTGCGCCACGCTGCGCTCAAATACCATGAAGGCGTCGAACACCTCACGCGATGTTTTTGATGCTAGTGAGGTTGAAAACACGGTGCGACAAATGATGTCGGCAGTTAGGTGACTCATCGCCAGATCCAGCGAAAACGCCTCGTTGGTGGCGCAACGTTCGGCGAGCGTCTGCTCAAAGTCATCGACCGCAGCGACCATTGATGAGAACGCGCGCGTCAATCGCAACTGCGAAAACGCCGGGTCAATCATGCGCCGCTGTTGCCGCCATTTGTCACCACTCGACACGAACATCGAGTCGCCCACCAGCGGCTCCAGTGCGCCCACCATCAGGTCGTTTTTGGGATAAATTTCTGCGCTGTCGGTCAAGATGCTGCGCACCAACGACGGCTCGTTGACGATCAATATTTGCCGTCGCGAATAGCCCAAATGCCCCACAGGCATGCGATACGCGGCTGCGGGCAGCAGGCTCAGCAGGTCGCCATCACCTTGGATCAACACCCGTAGCAGCGAAATGACGGGGGGCAGAGCCCGAGGGCGCGGTGGGATGTATTGCGGAGAGACTGGCACCTGTAGCTGCGCTTTTGGAGTACTTTTCAAAAGCTAGTGTACATTCAAAAGTGTCACGCGTTGTTTACACTTTCGCCGTACGTATCGGCTTCCTTTTTTGTCCGGCCTGCGCTTTTTTGAGCTGTCGTTTTAGTGTCGATTTTTGATCTCTTCCACCTGTTCGTGACCGCCCACATTGTCACCGGTGCCGTTGGCCTGATTGCCTTTTGGGGGCCGATTGTGGCTAAAAAAGGCGGACTGACGCATTGTCGGTCTGGCCAAGTTTTCACGGCATGCATGCTGCTTACCGGAGGCGCTGCCATCGGCATCAGCGTGTGCACGCTGATCGATCCGATGGGCACCCATCCGCAACTGGTGAGCCATCCAGTGTTTCAAGATAGCGCTTTGGTGAGCGCAATTTTTGGCTGGATGATGCTCGGCTTGGCTATTCTTACGATTAACCTTGCTTGGTACGGCTGGCTGTGCAATCGCAATCGCCGCGATCATGCCGCGAACCTTGAGTGGCGCAATCTGACCCTGCAGGCGGCGACCTTCATCGCCGCGACCAACTGCGCATGGCAGGGCTACCTTATTGGCCAGCCCTTGATGCTTGGCATGTCGTTTATTGGTTGGGCAACCGTGGCGACTAACCTCCATTTTTTGTACAAACCCAAGCGTGCCGCCAACGACTGGTTGAAGGAGCACATCAAAGCGTTAGTCGGAGCAGGCATCTCGGTGTATACCGCGTTTTTTGCTTTCGGTGCGGTGCGCACATTTCCGGAATTAGCGCTGCATCCGTTGGTCTGGGCCATTCCGCTGGTCGTGGGTTTGACGCTCATCGTCTATCACCAACGCAAAGTGTCGTTGCCACGCCCTGTGAGGGTTGATGAGCGCTGATCGGGTGGTGGTCGTCGGCGCTGGCATGGGCGGGCTTGCAGCTGCTGTTGATTTGGCGCGGCAAGGCATTGACGTGCAGGTGCTTGAACGTGCCGCCTCGCCCGGTGGCAAGATGCGCGAGGTTTGCGTCAACGATGCGCTGATCGACGCAGGGCCGACGGTGTTCACCATGCGCTGGGTGTTTGATGCGCTGTTCAATGATGCGGGCGCGAGTCTTGACCAAGCGCTGGAGCTTCACGCCACATCGGTGCTCGCGCGGCATGCGTGGACGAGTGGCGGGCAGCTTGATTTGTTTGCCGATGTTGAACAGAGCATCGCGGCGATCCACGCGTTTGCGGGGCCGCGTGACGCCGATGGCTATCGAGCGTTCTGTCTGCGTAGTCGCGAGATTTATCAAACGTTGCGTGAGCCTTATATCGCCTCGTCGCGGCCCACGCCCCTGCAACTGGTGGCTCGTGTCGGACTGACCCACATCGCAGCCCTGTGGCGTACCGCGCCGATGCGCTCGTTGTGGGCCTCGCTCGGCGACTATTTTCACGACCCTCGGCTGCGCCAGTTGTTTGGCCGTTACGCCACTTACGTCGGCTCGTCGCCGCTCGCCGCACCGGCCACGCTGATGCTTATTGCCCACGTTGAGCAAGAGGGCGTGTGGATCGTAAAGGGCGGCATGCGGCGCGTGGCGGACGCCCTACAAGCGCTCGGAGAGCGGCATGGCGCACGCTATCGATTTACCGCCCATGTTGACGAAATCATTGTCGAATCGGGCCGAGTCGCTGGTGTGCGTTTGACCGATGGTGAGCGCATTAATTGTCGTGCGGTGGTATTCAACGGTGATGCATCGGCATTGGGCGCGGGGTTGCTGGGCGGTGCCGCTCGGCCCGCCGCGCCCGTTGTTGCGCCTGCAAAGCGTTCGCTGTCTGCGCTGACGTGGTGCGTGCAAACCGCTACCAACGGTTTTAATTTGCATCATCACAATGTTTTTTTTGCTGACAACTACCTGGATGAATTCGATGCGGTGTTTCGGCGTCGTGGGATTGTGAGCACCCCGACGGTGTACGTCTGCGCGCAGGATCGCGCCGATGAAACCAACGCCGCTCCACGAACGCAGGAGCGGTTGTTGCTGTTGGTGAACGCACCCGCCGACGGCGATCAACGCAGGTTCACGACAGATCAAATCGGCGTGCTCGCGAGCAACACGGTGAGCGTCATGCGTCGCTGCGGCCTGAACATCGAAGCGGACGCGTTGCAGCCCGAGCACCATGCCGTGGTCACCACGCCCAGCGATTTCAACGCGTTGTTTCCCGCTACGGGTGGCGCACTCTACGGTCGCGCCAATCACGGCCCGATGGCGAGCTTTGCGCGACCCGGTTCATCCACCGCGATCTCCGGCCTGTATCTCGCGGGCGGCTCCGCCCACCCTGGTCCTGGCGTTCCGATGGCCACGCTGTCGGGTCGGCTTGCCGCGCAGGCGGTGGTCAAACATTTGCTGCGCGGATAAACCGAATCCTAGCCAGTACCGCACAAAACCATCATCCCGAACGAGATTTTTTTGAACACCCAGCAGCACCTCTCAGCCACGTCAGCGACATCAGCCCATCAAAGCAACACCGCCCCACACGCCATTATCATCGGCTCCGGCTTTGGTGGGCTCGCTGCGGGCATTCGTTTGGGTGCGCGCGGCTATCGGGTGACCGTGCTTGAAAAGCTCGACGCGCCGGGTGGCCGCGCCTACGTTTACAAACAAGACGGCTTCATCTTTGACGGTGGCCCGACCATCGTCACAGCCCCGTTTTTGCTCGAAGAATTGTGGGAATTGTGCGGCAAGAAATTGAGCGATGATGTGGAGCTGCGGCCCATGAACCCGTTCTATCGCATTCGTTTTGATGACGGCGAAAATTTTGATTATTCCGGCGACGCCGAAGCGATGCGCCGCGAAGTCGCCAAATTTGCGCCCGACGATGTGGCGGGCTACGAGCGCTTTATGGCGCACACCAAAGCCACCTACGACGTGGGCTTCACCCAGTTGGTTGACATCTCGTTTGCTGACTGGAAAACGATGATAAAGATTGCGCCCGACCTGCTGCGGCTTAAAAGTTATCGCTCCGTTTATGGCCTGGTCGCAAGCTACATCAAGAACGAACGGGTGCGCACGGTGATGAGCTTTCATCCGCTGCTGATCGGCGGCAATCCGTTTTCAGCCACCTCGATTTTGTGTTTGATTAACTACCTTGAGCGGCGCTGGGGCGTGCACTTCGCGATGGGCGGCACCGGCAAAATTGTGTCGGGGATGGTCGGTCTCATTGAAGGGCAGGGCGGCGTCGTGCGCATGAACGCGGAGGTGGATCGCATCGATGTTGCAGCGCGCCGCGCCAAGGGTGTGACGCTTAAATCTGGCGAGTTTGTGCCCGCTGATGTCGTCGTGTCAAACGCGGATGCAGCTTGGACATATCAGCAACTCGTGGCCCCTGAACACCGCTCGCGATGGACCAATGCGCGGCTCAAAAAAACCCGCTATTCGATGGGCCTGTTCGTATGGTACTTCGGCACCCAACGGCAATATCCAGACGTGCAACATCACACTATTTTGATGGGCCCGCGCTACGAAGGCCTGCTCACCGATATTTTCAAAAACAAAATCATCGCCAAAGATTTCAGCCTGTACTTGCATCGTCCCACCATGACCGATCCGTCGCTCGCGCCGCCCGGTTGTGATGCGTTCTATGTGCTCTCTCCAGTGCCGAATTTGGTGGGTGGTGCCGATTGGCGCGTGCAGGCCGAGCCTTACCGAAAGTCCATCGAAAAATATTTGAGCGAATCGATTTTGCCGGGCTTGGAGAACGAAATTGCCACCTCGATGATGCTCACGCCGCAAGACTTTCAGGACCGTTTGAACTCCGTCAACGGTGCGGCTTTCAGCATTGAGCCTGTGCTCACGCAAAGCGCGTGGTTTCGCCCGCACAACAAAAGCGAAGAGATTGAAAACCTCTATCTCGTTGGCGCGGGCACCCATCCGGGCGCAGGTTTGCCGGGCGTCATCTCCTCGGCCAAAGTGCTTGACCGCTTGTTGCCGCGCGTAAATTGTGATGAACTGAGATGACTGAAGACACGCAATTCGTCGCCGCGCTGCAAGCATCTTATGCGCGGGCCGAGAGCGCGGACGCGCGCGCGGAAGCAGCCGCTGACGTGAAAGCCTGTCGCGCGTTGCTCCGCGAAAATTCACGCACTTTTTTTGCGGCCTCGCTGCTGTTGCCGAAGCCCGTACGCGAGCCAGCGTTGGCGTTGTACGCGTTCTGTCGCGTCGCCGATGATGCGGTTGATTTACAACCCGAAAAGGCCGCAGCGGTGGCGGATTTGCGTGAGCGATTGGCGAACCTTTACGCGGGGCAGCCGAAAGATATGCCTGCTGATCGCGCGTTTGCTGAGATCGCCACACAGTTCGCTATTCCGCGCGAAATTCCTGATGCGTTGATTGAAGGCTTCGCGTGGGACGCAGAATTTCGCCGCTATGAAACGTTGAATGACGTGTTCGCCTATGCGACGCGCGTGGCGGGCACAGTGGGCGTGATGATGGCGCTGCTCATGGGCGCGCGCGGCGCGTCAGCGTTGGCGCGTGCGTGCGACCTAGGCGTGGCGATGCAGTTGTCAAACATCGCACGCGATGTGGGCGAAGACGCTCGAGAAGGTCGCCTGTATGTTCCGATGGCGTGGCTGCGCGAGGCGGGCATCGATCCCGATGATTGGTTAGCGCTACCCACCTTCACCCCCGCCATTGCAAGTGTTGTGCAGCGCCTGCTGCATTCCGCAGACGCACTTTATGAACGCGTGGGTCAGGGCGTGGCCGAGCTGCCTGCAGCGTGCCGTCCTGGCATCAATGCCGCACGCGTGTTGTATCAAGAAATCGGCAAGCAGGTTGAGCGAAATGGTTTCGATTCGGTGTCGCAGCGCGCTGTGGTCAGCTCCGGGCGCAAGGCTGCGTTGCTCAGTAAAGTCATGGTGATGGCCGGTGAGCGAACCGCTGCGCAACACGCAGCAGCGTTAAATGAAGTACGTCATTTGATTGACGCGGTCTTGCGCGCTGATGCGATTTCAGAGCGCGCGGTTGATATGCGTGCAGCGCCCGCAGCGCGTGCGGTTGCGTGGTGGAACATGCGCGATCGTGCGCTGTTGCTCATTGATTTATTTGAACGCTTAGAGCGCCAAGATCGCGCGCAGGACACCCGAAGCGTTTGATCCATTCCATCAAAGCTAGAAGGCAAAATTCGTATGGATACCAAGTACTACAGCCTCATCGAAGTCGTGGCCTTTGCCGTGATTGCACTCGGCTTCTGCATCTATCAAATCTGGAGCGTGCGGCGCAAGTCCGATGATGCGGAGACACCGCCAAACGACGCTGCTAAATCATCCGACTCTGAGCGAAAAACGTAGCGCGTGCGCCACTCACGACTGTGTCCCGAATGCAGCTTGCCATCCCAATGCGGGTCCTCGTCGCCAGGCTTTGCGCGGAGCACCCCGACCCTAAACATCGGTGCATGGACATACCGATAAACCTGCGCGTAGCATCAACAGCTTTTGTACGAAACGCTTAGCTTACGCGGGCTGGCGGGCAAAAAGAATAATTATCGATATTTGCAATAATATGCGCTTAGCCCAAGCTTAACAGGGTTTTCCGCAAAAAGCTGATAGCTGAGCTAGAGCAATATCGCATCAATTTTTGTGAGCATCGCATCGTCACGATGCCGCACCGGCGCGCTGAAGTCCAGCGCATCAAGCGGGCTCGGCGCGCCACCAGCAATTTCTAGAACGTGCGTGTAAATCATCGTGGTGGAAACATCGGCATGTCCCAAAAGCGTTTGCACCGTGCGAATATCCGCGCCACTTTGCAGCAAATGCGTGGCGAACGAATGCCGTAGGGTGTGCACGGTGGCCGGTTTGGTCACCCCCGCCGCGCGCAGCGCCACCGTCAACGCGCGGCGAAATGTTTGCGGGTAGGCATGATGCCTGCGCCGCACACCCGTGCGCGGATCAGCCGCAATAGCCGCCTGCGGAAACAGCCAATGCCAGCCCCAGCTCTCCCCGGCGCGCGGATACTTTACCGACAAAGCATGGGGCATGTCCACGCCCGGTAACTTCGCCACGCGATCTGCCTCCCATAGCGCGTGGCTCAAGCGCAACTGCTGTTTCAATTCGTCGCGCAGGGAGCGGGGCAGCATCACCACCCGATCCTTTCCGCCCTTGGCTTCTCTCACAATGATTGCGCCGCGTTCAAAGTCCACGTCCTTGGTGCGCAGCCGCATGCCTTCAAGAATGCGCATTCCCGTGCCGTAGAGAAGCTTCGCAAGCGTTCCATGCTCGCCCTGCATCAATGAGAGCGTGCGTAACACCTCACTCACCGTGAGCACCTCAGGCAAGCGCTGGGGTGTTTTCGGGCGACCGATCTCCATCATCCACGGCAGCTCAATGTTGAGCACTTCCCGATATAAAAACAGCAATGCCGACAGCGCTTGCCGATGGGTGGATGCCGCCACATTGCGCTCGCTCGCCAGGTGCGTCAAAAACGCCTCAACCTCGACACGCCCCATCGTTTCAGGATGCCGCAACCCGTGAAACCGAATAAAAAATCGAATCCAGTGCACATAGACTTTCTCGGTAGAAAGCGCAAAATGATGAAAGCGAATCCGTTCACGAACTTGCGTCAGCAAACGAGGCTTGGCAGGCTTCTCACGCTCGTCAGTTAAACTGTTCATTAAAACAGTATATCAAGTTGTAAACCACGCATAGAATGTACGAAATCACAAGTCAGCAAATCGTAAAACGCACTATTAAAAAGTTATACTTTTGCGTGTTTGTTAAAACACGTTAGGCCTCACGAAATGCCCACGGACCTGCCTGCTGCGCTCGCGAAGTTCACCAGCCCGCATGATGTTGAGCATCTGCGAGCGCTGGAGGCAGCGGCGGCTCGTATCGACCCAACGAAATTGACTGAAGCAGACTTCCGCGCGGTCTTCGATCTGTACGAACGGTTCCCTGACGAAGATGGATACGGAATCTTCTGGACTTTTCTCCACGCTGTAGAAGCTGCGGATGGATACGAGTCTGCCCTCCTTGCGTCTGTAGATCGCAAGCCTGTCGAGTTCAACGTCATGATGGTCGGTCGCTTCTTGAATGCCGGCGTAGTGGAACTTGCAGAAAGAAATGTTCTCACTTTGCTCAACGCCCTAGCCGTAGAAACTGACATCTCGTCTCGGGCTCGGGAGACCGCCAAGAACTTCCTGGCCAACAAGGCGCGCAGTGAGGCCTAACCCTTCGTTCGAGGCGAGGCCCAACGGCAAGCCACAAGGCCCCGGCCACAGGTCGGTGGTACGCGGTACATTTTCACCGGCCCGGGCCTGGCGTCCTGCCGTTGGTCCCGCCTCAACTCAAACGTTAGGGCTCATGGATAACTATACGGAACAGTGGCGTCAAATCTTCGCTCGTCGGAAAACCGGACTGCGGCTTATGCTGCTGCACCTCATTGTCTTCCCCGCAGCCACCTACCTGGTTGGCTATTTTCTGACCATCGCGACCGGCAAGGATCCGGTCTGGCTATATCTCATCGCTTTCGTGTACTGGATCGCCGGCATCGTCTATCTCCACCTGCGCTACGATCCGTACAATTGCCCGCGTTGCGGCACAAAGATTGTGTTGGGTAACAAGTACAAGAGTTTTTTACCTCTTCCGTGCCACGTCTGCGGATTGGTACGGCCGTTGCTTGAGCCCTAACAATTCATTCAAGCCGAAGCCGCTTCGCGGCTCGGCTTAATTCAGGTGTTAGAGCGCAATCATGAGAGATATTGAGGGGATCGAAAAGGTTGTTGCCCGTCTCAAGCCGCATATGGCTGAGATAGAGGCGCACTTCAATGCTGAAAATGCTCGATTCATTGAGCTAATGAGTCGGCCCCACGACGTAGTCGGGCGCCTTCTTAAGTGTCACCTTGTTGTCGAACACTACCTAGACCGTTTCTTGTCCGTACATTTCGGCATTGAAGATGTTGAGAGCGCCAAATTGGGGTTCTTCAGCAAAGCGATGTTGCTGCCCAGCAAAGCAACCAGTGCGGCCTTTGTAAAGCCAGGCATTCTTAAACTAAACACACTACGCAATCGCGTAGGCCACAATCTTGGCTCCGATATCAACTTCGGAGACTTGGGACCAATAAGTGATGTCCTTCCTATCGCACGTGTAGGTGTGAAGTTTGACGAACCTATCGAGGCTATTGAAGCGTTCACCACTGTCGCGTGTACTTGGCTGATTGTTCCTCCCAAAGAGCATCAGCAACTTTTCGTTGACGCATTCTCCGAGGTAAGGGTCAATGCGCTCTAACACTTCATTCCAGCGGACCGTCAAAAAGCTGCTCTTTTTGCCGTCCGCTGAATTCGGACGTTAGGCCGCACGAAAACAACTCTTCACCGGCTTCAAGCCCTTCAAATGCCCGTTGAACACCGAATATCAATCGACGCATCTCCAGACGTCATCTTTCAGATATACCGAGAAGTCGACAGCTGGCATAAGTGGGATCCTGACACCAAGCAAGCGACACTGGACGGACCATTCCAGGTTGGAAGCCGAGGGCTGCTAACTCCGACCCAAGGCAGAACTGTGCCAATGGAACTGACGGTGGTTGAGCCTGGAAGGCGGTTCACCGTCGAATCCAAGATTCCGCTTTTCCGTATGCGCTTCGAACACGAGATGCGGTCAGTGGCGGCGAGCAATACAGAAGTTGTCCATAGGGTCACCTTCTCAGGCCCTCTTTCCATTCTGCTGCGACCGCTGCTGTCCAAGCGGGTCAACGCCGGCCTGCCGACAACACTGGCCCGGCTCAAAACGCTCGCAGAAGCACGTAGTGCGGCCTAACCCTTCGGTCGAGGCGAGGCCCAACGGCAGGCCACCAGGGTCCGCCGGCAGGTACGGTGTACCTTTTTTGCCAGTGGACCCTGGTGTCTTACCGTTGGTCCCGCCTCACCTCAAACGTTAGGCTGCACAGGATGCAGATTCGTCGCCTCGCTGCCAAAGACGGGAATGCGTAATGAGCGCTCTGTCTGGATGCACTCCAAGAGAGTCCAACTTCGTTCGGGTTTTCCTACGAGGACGAAGAGCCCAGGCCGCTCGCTGATTGGGTCACTTTTATCTCCGAATCTGAAGAGCGAGTCTTCTTCGGCGCATTCATTGAAGAAGAACTCATTGGGTTCGTAGGCATCGAGCGAGAAGGCGGCCGAAAGGAGCGACACCGAGCCTATGTTCGAGGCATGTACGTTCATGCCAAGCACCGTGGCGCGGGTCTGGGCCGACAACTCCACTTTGCTGCACTCGGGCGCGCTTCCGGCTGGATCGGCCACGAGCAAGTCAAGCTGGCTGTGACCAGCCCGACAGACCTTACTCCTACGGACCATTGTCCGACGCAGCTGCGAGCGCTACTCCACCGTAACGCTCTTCGCGAGGTTCCTGGGCTTGTCGACATCGGTGCCGCGCGCGCAAGCCGTGTGGTACGCCAGCAGCTGCAGCGGGATCACGTGCAGGATGGGCGACAGGGCGCCGTAGTGCTCAGGCATGCGGATGACGTGTATGCCTTCGGCGCTGTCGATGCGCGTGTCTGCGTCGGCGAACACGAACAGCTCGCCGCCGCGGGCGCGCACTTCCTGCAGGTTGCTCTTAAGCTTCTCGAGCAACGCATCGTTCGGAGCCACCGTCACCACCGGCATCTCGGCCGTCACCAGCGCCAGCGGGCCGTGTTTAAGCTCGCCGGCCGGGTAGGCCTCGGCGTGGATGTAGCTGATCTCCTTGAGCTTGAGCGCGCCTTCGAGCGCAATCGGGTAATGCAGGCCGCGGCCCAGGAACAGCGCGTTTTCCTTGCGCGCGAAGATCTCGGCCCAGGCCATCACCTGCGGCTCGAGCGCCAGCACCGCCTGCACCGCGACGGGCAGGTGGCGCAATGCCTTCAGGTGCTCGGCTTCCAGTGCATCGCTCAGCAGGCCGCGGCTTTGCGCCAGGCTCAGCGTCAGCAGGAACAGGCCGACCAGCTGTGAGCTGAAGGCCTTGGTCGAGGCCACGCCGATCTCGACGCCGGCGCGCGTGATGAAGGCCAGCGCGCACTCCCGCACCATCGCGCTGGTGGCCACGTTGCACACCGTCAGCGTGTGCTGCATGCCCAGGCTGCGCGCGTGCTTGAGGGCGGCCAGCGTGTCGGCGGTCTCGCCGCTTTGCGTGATGGTGACGACCAGCGTGCGCGGATTCGGGACGCTGTCGCGGTAACGGTATTCGCTGGCGATCTCGACGCTGGTGGGGATGCGGGCGATGCTTTCCAGCCAGTATTTCGCGACCGAGCCGCTGTAGTAGCTGGTGCCGCAGGCCAGGATCAGCACCGAGTCGACGTCCTTGAACACTTTGTACGCGCCGTCGCCGAACAGCTCGGGCGTGATCGACTGCACCGCGTCGAGCGTGTCGGCGATGGCGCGAGGCTGCTCGAAGATCTCTTTTTGCATGTAGTGCCGGTATGGGCCGAGTTCGGCGGCGCCGGTGTGTGCCTGCACTGTTCGCACCACGCGATGCGCTGCCTCGAAACGGCCGGCATCGTTGCGCTGCGTGATCCAGTGCTTGCCCAGTTGCAGATCGACCACATCGCCTTCCTCGAGGTAGACGATCTGATCGGTGACGCCGGCCAGCGCCATCGCGTCGGAGGCCAGGAACACGTCACCCGCACGCTCGGCCAGCCCGACGCCCAAAATCAGCGGCGAGCCTTCGCGCGCGCCGACGATGCGGTGCGGCTCGTCGCGGCAGAACACCGCGATTGCATAGGCGCCGCGCAGTCGCGGCACCGCCTGCTGCACGGCGTCGAGCAAATCGCCCTGGTGCACCAGTGCGATCCGACCAGCGCTGCCTTCATGGGCGTCCGGTCCCGGTGAGAAATGCGGGTGCGCGTTGTGCACGGCCGGCGCGCCGTGCGTGGCCCAGCGCGTGTGCGCGATGCCGGTGCCGCCTTGAACTTCGTCGGTGCGCACGTTGATTTCGAGCTCAGCCACTCGCTCGGTGCTGCGCGCGCGCCGCAGGCGACCGTCTTGGTGCACCGCCACACCACAGGAGTCGTAGCCGCGGTATTCGAGTCGGCGCAAACCCTCGATGAGGATCGGAACGATGTTGCGGGTGCTGACGGCGCCGACGATGCCACACATGGGGAAATCCTTGCTTGAAGCTGCAAAGGCGCGATGTTAGACACGCTCGCGCGGTGAAAGATTGCAAATTGATCGAGAAAACGAAAGATCCAGCCTGCCACAATTAAACCTGCTCGATTAGTTCACGAAAGCTACAAAGTTGGAATATTTCGCCGATCCCTTGCTGCCGATGGACCTGACCGACCTGCGCATCCTCGACCAGCTTCAGCGCGACGCCTCGCTGACCAACCAGGCTCTGGCGGCCGCCGTGCACACCTCGGCGGCCACCTGCCTGCGCCGCGTCAAGCGCCTGACCGAATCGGGCCTGATCGAGCGCGTGGTGGCGATCCTGTCACCGCAAAAGTTCGGCGCCGGGCTGTGCGCGCTGGTCGAAGTCACGCTCGACCGGCAGGGCGCCGAGCACCTGCAGGCCTTCGAAGCTCGCGCCGTGGCCGAGCCGGCGGTGCAGCAGTGCTACCGCGTGTCGCCGGGGCCCGATTTCATGCTGGTGCTGCAGGTGGCGGACATGCCGGCCTACCACCTGTTGGTGCAGCGGCTTTTCACCCAGGATGCCAACGTGCGCAACGTCAAGGCTTTCTTCAGCGTGCACCGCGCCAAGTTCGAGCCGCGCGTGGCGCTGCCTTCGCACGCCTGAATTGCCGCGGGCCCGGGCGGGGCAGGCAGGTCAGGCGGCCGGCGGCTAGCGGCCAGCGGCCAGCGGCTGGCGTTGCAAGCACGTCACTGCTTGATGATCGCCAAGCCCTTCAGGTAATCGCCCTCGGGAAACGTCACCGTCATCGGGTGGTCGGGCGCAGCGCCCATGCGGGCATAGAACAGCCCGTCGACGCCGGCGTCGAGCCCCGCGCCCGCGACGATCTTGTGGAACAGGTCGGGGCCGATGCCGCCCGAGCACGAGAAGGTGTACAGCAGCCCGCCCGGCGCGAGCAGCTTGAGCGCCAGCCGGTTGATGTCCTTGTAAGCGCGGGCGGCGCGTTCGGCATGCGCCGCGGTGGGCGCGAACTTGGGCGGGTCGAGCACGATGGCATCAAAACTGCGGCCCTGCTCGATGAACAGCCGCAGGCTCTGGTTGACGTCGGCGTCCAGGGTCTCGTGGCGCGCCGCGTCAAAGCCGTTCAGCGCCACGTTGGCATTCGCCTGGGCCAGTGCCGGCGCCGACGAATCGATGCCCAGCACATGCGCCGCGCCGCCGTGCAATGCGGCCACGCTGAAGCCGCCGGTGTAGCAAAAGCAGTTCAGCACGCGTTGGCAGCCGAACTGGCGCACCGCGTCGGCGAACGCCCGGCGGTTGTCGCGCTGGTCGAGGTAGAAGCCGGTCTTGTGGCCGTGCGCCACGTCGACGCCGAGCCGCCAGCCGTGCTCGTGGATCGTCACCTGGGTCGGCCCGGCCTCGGCCGGCGCTGGCCGCAACCAGCCGGTCGCGGGCGGCAGGCCTTCGAGGCTGCGCATGCTGGCATCGCTGCGTTCGTACAGGTGCGCCAGGCCGGTGGCCTTGAGCAGCAGGTCGGCCAGCAGCGGCTTCCAGCGCTCGGCGCCGGCCGAGCCGAACTGCACGCTGAGCACGTCGCCGTAGCGATCGACCACCAGCCCGGGCAGGCCGTCGGCCTCGGCGTGGACCAGGCGCACGCCGTCGCTGGCGATCGGCAGCCGTGCCCGCACCGCCAGCGCGCGCTCGATGCGGCGCTGCAAGAAGCCGGCGTCGATGCGCTCGTCTGCGTCGAAGCTCCAGGCTCGCACGCGGATCATCGAGCTCGGGCTGTAAGCGCCCCAGGCGAGAAAGCTGCCGTCGGCGGCCACCACGCGCACGGTCTCGCCCGCATCGGCCTTGCCGCCGGCAATGCTGCCCTCGAACACCCAGGGGTGGCGGCGCTGCAGCGAGCGCTCCTTGCCGTCACGCAGCGTGATCGTTTTCATGGCCAGGATTGTCGCGTGCCGGGTGTCGTGCCACGCCGCGGTGGCGCAGCGTTCCACAGCCCGTCGCGACTCGGGCGGATGCACTGGGACAGAACGCCGGCCCCTTGCGCCCGGTGCGCCGGCGGGCCGGGCGGCGCGGCTTCACCTGCCTCTGCGGCTGCCCGAACACGGTCCTTCCATCGTGACATTGCCGCGCTAATCTACGCCGTCGATCAGTGCGCGGCCTTGGTGACTAATCGTGACGCAGCCGCCTGGTTGCGCCCGGTCAGCCCGTGCGCTGCCCTGGCTGAAGACTGGTCGTGACGCACGCGCACGGTCGTGCCGTCTCGCAGACCTTTGCCTGCAGACCATTGCCTGCAGACCATTGCCCTCGCAGATTTGGCTTTCAGCTCTTTCTCTTCGCGCGTGGATGGGCCGCGTCGTAGACCTTCGACAGATGCCCGAAGTCGAGCCGCGTGTAGACCTGCGTGGTGGTGATGCTGGCGTGGCCGAGCAGTTCCTGCACCGCGCGCAGGTCGCCGCTGCTTTGCAGCAGGTGCGACGCGAACGAGTGGCGCAGCATGTGCGGATGCACGTGGGTCGGCAGCCCCGCCTGCACCGCGTTGGCCCTCAGGCGTGTGCGCACCTGGCTGGGCGTGAGACGCGTGCCGCGGTTGCTGACGAACAGCGCGGCTTCGAGCGGATCGGCCAGCTGGCCACGCACCGCCTGCCACGCCTGCAGCGCCTGCAGCGCCGCGGCGCCGACCGGCACGCTGCGGCGCTTGCCGCCTTTGCCGAGCACGTGCGCGCTGGCGTCGGCCGCGTCGATCCAGCCGGCGGCGACGCGGCCGGCGTGCAGGTCCAGCCCCACCAGCTCGCCGACGCGCAGACCGCAGCCGTAGAGCAGTTCGATGATGCAGTGGTCGCGCAAGCCCAGCAGCGGGTTGCCGCAGCCCGGCTCGGCACCGTGCTCGGCCAGCGCCACCGCCTGATCGACCGACAGCGCCTTCGGCAACGGCTTGGCCGCGCGCGGCGGTCGCACGCCTTCGACCGGGTTCAGCGGCACGAGACCATCGCGCCCGAGCCAGCGATACAGCCCACGCCAGGCCGACAGCGCGATGGCGATGCTGCGCGACGCCAGCCCTTGCCCGTGCAATTGCGCGGCCCAGCGCCGCACGTGGTGAGTCTGCACCTCGCGCAGGCCGACCGGCACCGCGGCGGCGAAGTTCTGCAGGCGCACGAAGGCCTCGCCGTACATCGTCAACGTGCGGGCCGCGAGGCGGCGCTCGACTTCGAGGTGCTGCAGGTGGCGCTGCACGTCGGGGCAGAAAGTCGTGCGTTCAGCCGGGATGATCGCGGCCGCGGCCGACACAATCTCACTCGACGGCGCGCCGCTCATGTCGGCCGGCCGGCGCCTGACGGTTCGACTCGCCATGCAGTCATCCGCAGACCCGATGCCTCGGAGGGTGCGAATGAATCCTTTGTCACCGAACAGACCGTCGAGCCAGCAGCGACCAAGGCGCCGAGCTCGACCGTGAGCTGCTTGACGGCGGGCACTTGCAGCGCCGGGGCCGCGTGGGCGACCCTCACTCTTGCGGCAACAGCCGCGACAAGCCGGCGCTGGCCAGTTCGCCCAGGCTCATCAGGAACTCGGTGCCCATGTCGGCGCTGTAGCGCGTCGGGTCGGGTGATGCGAGCACCAGCAACCCAAACGCGCCGACCGCCCGTGCATGGCGCAGCGGAATCATCGCGATCGACATCGCGGCGGCCGGATCGTCCAGCCACTGGGCGGCTTCGAAGCCGGAGTTGATGCCGCAATAGGGCAGCGTCAGGCTCGAGGCGAAGCTTTTCGCATCGGCGCTCACGCCTTGCGCGAAGTCCAGCCCGGCGTAATCGGGCGCCACGTCCCACACGCGCAGCCCGCCGAGCGGGATCTGGAACAGGTCCATCAGCTCGCGCACCAACACAGTGGGCAGCGCGGTGGGTTCGCTGGTGAGCATCAGCTCGCGGGTCCAGCGGTGCAGCTTGTCGGCGATCGCCACGTTGTCCTGGCCGTGCCGGATCATCTCGATGATCTTGTGCTCCAGGCCGCGCGCCTTGTCGCGCAGCATCTCCATCTGCCGCTCCTGCAGCGACACCGCGCGGGCGCCATGCGGGCTGCTCAGCTGCACGGCGGCCAGCAGTTCGGCGTGGCGCTCGAAGAAGCCCGGCGTGTTGGCCAGGTAGTTGGCAATGTCGGCCTCGGTGATGCCCTGCACGCCAAAGGTGCTCATTGGACTGCCCTGCGCGCAATGCGCTTCGGGATTCGCGCTTGGGAGCGGCCCGGCGCGCTCATGCCGGCCGGCCCGTGTGTTGGTGGATGGGTTTCATGGCTTGATGCGCCATTGCAGGACGCGCACGAGTTGCAGCTTTCACAGGTCGATCTCCCCTTCAAAGACGGTTTCGGCCGGGCCGGTCATGAAGACGTGGCTGTCGCCGCCGGCCCATTCGATGCGCAGCCGGCCGCCGCGAGTGTCGACGTCGACCCGCTCGTCCAGCAAGCCGAGGCGGATGCCCGCCACCGCCGCCGCGCAGGCGCCGGTGCCGCAGGCCAGCGTCTCGCCGGCGTCGCGTTCCCAGACGCGCAGACGCACCTGGCCGCGGTCGACGATCTGCATGAAGCCGGCATTGACACTGCGCGGGAAGCTCGCGTGGTGCTCGATCAGCGGGCCTTGCACGGCCACCGGCGCGCATTCGACATCGGCCACCAGCTGCACCGCGTGCGGGTTGCCCATCGACAGCACGGCCACCTCGACGGTGTCGCTGCCAAGGTGGAGCGGCCAAAGCTCGAGGCCGTGGTCCAGGCGCGGTGTCATTCCGGCCGGCTCGAACGGAATGCGCGGCAACGCGAACACCGGCGCGTTCATGTCGACCGTGACACCACTGCCGGGCTGCAGGCGCAGCTCAAGCAGGTTGTTCATGGTTTCGACCCGCAGCACGGTGCGGTCCGACAGGCCGCGGCTGCGCACGAACTGCATGAAGCAGCGTGCGCCGTTGCCACAGTGCTCAACCTCGGCACCGTTGGCGCCGTTGTAGATGCGGTAGCGGAAGTCGACGCCTGCGGTGCGGCTTCGTTCGACCAGCAGGATCTGGTCGGCGCCCACGCCAAAGCGCCGGTCGCCGAGCTTTTGCAATTGCGCGGTCGACAGCGCCAGCGGCGCCGCGGTGGCGTCGAGCACCACGAAATCGTTGCCAGCGCCCTGCATCTTGGTGAACCGCAGTTTCATCGGCCGGATTATCGTCGTCGGCCGTGGTGCGTCGGGCGGCGTGCGCCGGTGGCGCGCGGCCTTGGTCCGTAGAGCGACGATTCGCCCGGCGGACGGGTCTTGAAGCGCTTGTGCACCCACAGGTATTGCGCCGGGTTGCGGCGGATCTCGGCTTCGATCCAACGGTTCATGCGCGCCGTGTCGGCCAGCGGATCGGCGGTTGGAAAGTCGGTCCACGCCGGCTCGAAGCGCACCCGGTAACCGCGGCCGCCGGGCAGTATTTCGGCCACCACGGGCTGCACCACCATGCCCAGCGCACGCGCCATGCGCGAGGGCGCCAGCAAGGTCGCGGCCGGCACACCGAAGAACGGCACGAAGGCCGCGTCGCGCCGGCCGAAATCCATGTCGGGCAGGTTGAAGAAAGCCGTGCCCTGGCGGATGGCGCGGATCAAGGGCCGCGACGATTCGGCGCGCGCATAGATTTCGGCATTGCCCAGCCGCAGCCGGCCGCGGCGGATCGCGGCGTCCATCACCGGGCTGCTCTGGGCCTGGTAAATCGAGGCGCCCTTGCGATTTTGAAACAGCAGCACGGCGGCGCCGGCCACGTCCATCGCCATGAAATGCGGCACCAGCCACATCACCGGCCGCTCGCTGCGTTCGGCCAGCGTGACGTCGCCCTCGACCTGGATCAGGCTGCGCAATCGCGCCCGCCCTGCATAGAACAGCAGGCCGCGCTCGACGACGCTGCGGCCGAGCCAGCAAAAGTGCTCGCGCACCAGCTCGCGCCGCTGTGCATCGGTCTGCTCCGGCAGGCACAACTCGAGGTTGCGCAGCGCCACCGCCCGACGCTCGCCCGCAAACACGTGCAACACGCGTCCCACGAGGCGCCCCACGCCGGCCAGCAGTGCCATCGGCAGCCAGTGCAGCAGCCACAGCGCGAGCAACAGCAATCGAGCGACCAACGGGTGGGTCTCCGGAACGAGGGGATGGGTTCAAGCAGCGTTGCCCGGCCGGGCAGGGGCTTCGCCGCTGCGGGGCTGCTTGTAGCGGTTGTAGCCCCACAGGTACTGCTGCGGGCGCTGGCGGATCAGGTCCTCCATCGCCCGGTTGATGGTGCCGACCGATTCTGCCTGAGCCGTCGGGGCGGCCGTGGGGGCCTTGGCGACCCCTGGCAGCGACGACAGGTGGATCACGTAACCGGCGCCGCCCGGCAGCCGCTCGCCCCAGACCAGCAACGGCACCGCGCCGCTTTGCTGCAGCAGCCGCGACGCCAGCGTCATCGTGTAAGCGGATCGACCAAAAAATGGTGCCCACACGCCCATGCCGTCGGGCGGAACCTGGTCGGGCAGCAGGCCGACCGCCTCGCCGCGGCGCAGCGCGCGGATCATTTGCCGCACGCCGGCCAGCGACGCCGGTGCGGTGCTCATGTGCGGTCGGTCCCTGCCTGATTGCATGCGCTCGCGCAGCCATGCCTGCCGCGCCGGCCGGTACAACACGGTGAGCGGTCCCTGGCTCGGCCCGAACTTTTCGGCATAGGCCTGCGCAGACACTTCGAAGCTGCCCATGTGCGGCGTCAGCAGCAGGATGCCGCGACCCTGCGCGTGCGCTTGCGCTGCCAGCGCAGCGCCAGTCCAGCGAACTCGGGGCTGCACCGGTTGCGTGCCCGGACGCAGCCAGAGAAAAGGCAGTTCGCACACCAGCTTGCCAGCCTCGGCAATGGCCGGCCGAGCCAGCGGCCACGGCACATCGGCCTGTGCGGCATTGGCCTTGAAGCGGCGGCGGTAAGCCGGCGAGGCCAGATAGATCAGCCAGCCGAGCGCTGCGCCCAGACCGTGCGCGAACCACAGCGGGCGGCGCGACAGCCAGCGAAGCAGACTCGACATTTTTCTATAATCGACGTATCGCCGAGTTATGAACTACTTGCGGGGCGATGCGTTTATCCGTCGATTCACGGCGGACGCCGGGACGTATCTTCGGACACGGCTCAAAAAATCCTGCTAAAGCGTTCGCCGCTCCTCCAGGGGTTTCAGGCCGGCAACGCGATGTGTGCAACCTGAAACATTCTTACCCATTGGAGCTGCAGCGTGTCGAACGACTTTCTCTTTACATCCGAATCCGTCTCCGAGGGCCACCCCGACAAGGTGGCCGACCAGGTGTCCGACGCGATCCTCGATGCGATCTTCAAGCAAGACCCGCTGTCGCGCGTCGCGGCCGAGACCTTGTGCAACACCGGTCTGGTGGTGCTGGCCGGAGAGATCACGACGAACGCGCATGTCGACTACATCCAGGTCGCGCGCGACACCATCAAGCGCATCGGTTACGACAACACCGAGTACGGCATCGACTACAAGGGCTGCGCGGTGCTGGTGGCCTATGACAAGCAGAGCAACGACATCGCGCAGGGCGTCGACCACGCCAGTGACGACCACCTCAACACCGGCGCCGGCGACCAGGGCCTGATGTTTGGCTATGCCTGCGACGAGACGCCCGAATTGATGCCGGCGCCGATCTACTACGCTCATCGTTTGGTCGAAAGACAGGCGCAATTGCGCAAGGACGGCCGCATGCCGTTCCTGCGCCCCGACGCCAAGAGCCAGGTGACGATGCGCTACGTGAACGGCAAGCCGCACAGCATCGACACCGTGGTGCTGTCGTCGCAGCACGATCCCGACCAGAGCGAGACACCGCACAAGATGAAGGCCTCGTTCATCGAGGCGATCATCGAAGAGCTGATCAAGCCGGTGCTGCCACCCGCCTGGCTGAAAGAAACCAAGTACCTGATCAACCCGACCGGCCGCTTCGTCATCGGCGGCCCGCAGGGCGATTGCGGCCTGACCGGCCGCAAGATCATCGTCGACACCTATGGCGGCGCCTGCCCGCACGGTGGCGGCGCCTTCAGCGGCAAAGACCCCAGCAAGGTCGACCGTTCGGCCGCCTACGCGGCGCGCTACGTGGCCAAGAACATCGTCGCCGCCGGCCTGGCCAAGCAGTGCCAGATCCAGGTCGCCTACGCTATCGGCGTGGCCCGGCCAATGAACGTCACGGTCTACACCGAAGGCACCGGCCTGATGAGCGACGACCGGCTTGCCGTGCTGGTGGGCGAACACTTCGACCTGCGCCCGAAGGGCATCATCCAGATGCTCGATTTGTTGCGTCCGATTTATGAGAAGACAGCCGCCTACGGCCACTTCGGCCGCGAGGAACCCGAGTTCACCTGGGAACGCACCGACAAGGCCCAAGCGCTGCGTGCAGCGGCCGGGCTCTGAGCCCGGCGGTTGCGCAGCACCTCGGGGCGCGCCATCTGATCGAGCATGAACACATGGTGCTCGCTCGGCGTGCCGGTGAAGTGCGTGTGAACCTCGATGCGCAGGCGGTCGCTCACCACCAGCAGCGGCGGGCTTTCCAGCGGCAGCGCCTACATCATCAACTGCTTGAGCGCGCGCTCCAGGCTCTTGCCCGGCGCTTTGTACTCCCAGGCGAAATGGCCGCGCTTCCAGACGTCGGCGAAGCCGTCGGTGCGGGTGGCACTGCTGCCGGTCTTGGTGACGCCGCGCTCGAAGCAGTAGTCGTCGGGGTCGGCCGGCTCGGGCACGCCGAGTAGGCGGCACAGGTCGATGAAATGGGCCTGCGCGCCGGCGCGCTCGTTGAGGTTGTGCGCGGGCGAGCCCGGGCTCCATTTGCGGCTGAACTCTTGCGGCTGCATCAGGTGCGACTTTTTGAGGTGGTGGCGGGCGTTGCCCGGCATTGAAGCACGGGCCCGCTGGCGCGCTGCTGCTGCACCTGCCGCGCCCGACGCGGCGAACCGAGGCCAAAAAGGCCCGCACCAAACCGCTTCGAGGCCCGCACGCCACGGGCGAAACGCATGCCGGGCCGTTGCGCGTTGCGCGTTGCCGCTGCGGAGGCGCGCGCACGCGTTCGTCCTGGATTTCATCGGCATCGGCATCGGCTGGCGCATTCGGTCGGTCGCGGCCGGCGCGTGGCGCGCCGGTCTCGGCTTCGCATCGGGAACGGGGCCGGCGAGATGTTGTTCGACCGCCAACTCGAGGCCGGCCTGGGGTGCCTGCGCGTGTGGCTGGGGCGCGGATGACGGTCGCCGCCGATCAGGCGCGGGCCGACAGCAGCAGGTCTGCCACCTCGGCGAAGCCCGCGCCGCGCGCGGTCGCGGTGAGGTAGGCCGGCCAGACGGTCAGCTGGTCGGCGAAGTGCAGCAGATTGGCCACGCCCACGCTGAGCGGAAAGTGGCCGAACATGCGCTGGTCGTTGGTCGAGTCGCCCACAAACAGCCATCGGTCGCGTTCGACATCGAGGTCGATGCCGAGGCGCTGCTGCACGATCCAGCGCGCGCCGCTCAGCTTGTCGTGGGTGCCGAACCAGCCGTTGATGTGAATCGAACTGACGCTGGCTTGCATGCCGGCCGCATGCATGAGCCGCACTGCAGCGTCGATCTGCGCCGGGCCCATTTCGTGAAACTCGCTGTGGTCGAGCGCGATGTCGGTCACGCGCCCCGCGCTGTCCTGCGCGAGGCGCGCACCGGGAACCTCGCGCAGCAGTTGCGCGGCCACCTGCTGCAGCCGAACGGCGCCGGCGGTACGCGTGGCAGCGTCCTGCGCATACAGCGTGACCACCTCATCGCCTTCCAGGTGCATCGCCACGGCACCGTTCTCGGCCACGATCGCATCGAGCGGCCACTGGCGCACGAACGGCTGGCTCCAGCCCATCGAGCGCCCGGTGATGGCGTACACCGGCAAACCGTGGTCGCGCAGGCGTTGCAAGGCCTCGAGCGCGTCCGCCGTGATCGCGCCCTGCGTCGTCAGCGTGTCGTCGATGTCGGTCAGCACACCGCGCACCCGGCGAAGTTGGTGGCCGGGCATCGAGGCCAACCGTTGCATCTGATTGCGCTTCATCGGCAAAGTCTGGCACACGCCCAAGTTCATCACCGCGACCACTCCCACCGCCACGAGCCACGAGCCACGAGCCCCTCTACACGAAAGGCAGAAAGCGCCTGATCCGCCACACTGGTGGATGCTCGCTGCGAGGTCGTGCCAATCGCATTCCGCAACGCGCTTAAAATCAACCCGCGTACCAATTGCGCATCGCGAAAGCGCACTTCGGATTTGGCGGGATGGCAGTTCACATCCACCTGTTCGCTGGGCACCTCCACGAACAGCACCGCAATGGGGTGGCGGTCGCGCGCGAGGTAATCCTGATACGCCGCGCGTATCACTCCGAGCAACAAACGGTCGCGCACCGGGCGGCGGTTCACGAATAAATATTGCGCTTGGCTGGTGCTGCGGTTGAACGTAGGCAACCCCGCAAACCCAGTCACCCGAATGCCCTCGCGTTGCATGTCCACGAGTGCCGTGTTGGCAGCAAACCCGTGGCCCAAAATTTTCTCCAGCCGCTCGGGCGCGGCGCTCACCCAGTCC
>ENA-OFCE01000492-OFCE01000492.1-metagenomes-genome-assembly--contig:-NODE-492-length-25404-cov-6.744724_pt1 | contig 25404 bp, 27 predicted proteins | sample MGYA00153388_OFCE01 | MGnify analysis MGYA00153388
ATAAAATGAAAAACCTAAAAACTATTCGCAAACATAAATCTACAGAAGAAGGCTTCTCATTAGTTACAGCGGCAGGCTTTGGATTAGTCATCATGATGGTTGGAATGACAATCATGAGTCGATCGATGAAGGACAATACTGTCAGCGCATCCCAAAAAATCAATAATCGGAGCTTGGCTGCTGCGGAATCAGGTGTCTCGATGTATCTGTCACTGCTGAACAAAAAAAGTGGGATCGCACTCGCCAGGAAGAATAATGGTGACTGGGCTACATCTGGGTTGTCTGCCGATGAGATTGCAAAAACTCAGGGATGGCAAAATATCGCCGCAGGCCAACCTGAAAAAGGTCAATATAAATTGGTCAGTTATGCACCCAATGGGACAGACAAGGCGATTTTGAAAGTCCAGGGGCGAGTCAATCAAACAGGTACGGGAGCTGGTGCTACTGATGACATTTCCACAGGTAAGACCACTGTAGAAGCTATCATCGGCGTGACCGAAGGAGCTGCATTGAGTTCTCCAAGAGCCATCCCTGCACAAATTACCGCCAATCCTACGACCGCAGCCGCTGCGGCTGTGACTGCATCAGGTGTGGCTGTGACTGCATCAGGTGTGGCTGTGGGTACTGTCAGTTTAGCTAATAATCTGACTGCTAGTACCGCCAACAATGCTGCAAATAATGCAAACATCATCGCAAGTGGTGCCAATACTGTCACCACTCCGAGTACTCCCGCAACTATCGCGGCGGCAAGTGGTACTACAAGTGCCACGTATGCTACTAATTCTGCCGCCAGTGCGGTTGATGATGCCCAGACTGCTGCAAATGCCACGGGCGCAAATGTCACAGGTACTGCTGCAAATACTGCTGCTACTACTGCGGCTACTGCTGCTGCAAATGCTAATGCCGCCGCCAGTGTTGCAAATACTGCTGCGGCTACTGCAAATACTGCTGCCAGTAAAGGTGATACTGCTGCTACTACTGCGGCTACTGCTGCTACTACTGCGGCTACTGCTGCTACTACTGCTGAGAGTGCACTCTCAGCAATAGTAGCCAGTAGTTCAGGTTCAGGTACCTCAAGTACCTCAGGTACCTCAAGTACCTCAGGTACCTCTAGTACCACCACCAGTCCTGTGACTGCGACAGGTGCAACCAGATTCCCTGGATTGTGGTTGATTGATGGGCCAAACAATACTACCAGTACTAATTTCAATCAGTCTTACAATGCTTATGGGCTAGTGACTAATACTCCTGCAACCAGCCTCTGGACATCTCCTGGCAAAATAGCAACTCAAATCGAGGTACCTAACTCTGTCTCCCGTACTCCACCAGCATTTGCGATGTCCAAATGCTTGCTCGCAATGCCTACCCTCGATTCTTCTTTTCTCAACAATGTCGATCTAGCAACCAGAATACCAAGAAACGGGGATGTAACTTTCCCTGCAACTGGCGATCGTGCTGGTGCTGATGGAATTTACCGATATTATGCTAGCAACCTCAACTTAGAGGGCAACACCACGGTGCGGTTTAGAGCCTCAGCAAAAGTGATCGTACATTTGCAAGGAGACATGATTACAAAAGGTAATATCGCTATCAAACCTTGTGATGGAGCTGCTACTTGTAACCTGAACAATCTTGTAATTTATGGCTACAAACCCAATGGTCAGTTATTGATCAAAGGTACTAATACCGTTGGCGCATTTATCATCGCACCAACTTACTCTGCTGGTGTCGCGGGTGGTGGTAACGGGGACGGATATAAAGGTGCTCTGTGGGCACATCATTGGACTGGTGCTAGTAATAGCAACAAATTTGTAGTGAATCAAGATGGGAATGAGGACAAAAATCTTGCTTGTCCTTATAACAATCCTAGTATTCAGGTGATTAGCCAAGCGGTAGTCCCTAATACCTAATTCCAATCCTCGATATCCAGCAGAAGATGTTTGGTAAATCCCTCTGCTAAAGGGGGACTTTAAATTCGATTCCCCCTTTGTCAAGGAGCGAGAGAGGATCTCATCGATGGTGCGAATCAAAGATAACCTTGCCCACATCCTCTGCACCTAAACTATATATAAAATTGGAGAATTTTACAATTACAAATTTGATGAAAATTAAATCGATCGCTACTCAAAGAAACTATGCCCAGCAAGGATTTGGATTATTTGAAACTACTATTGCCGCAATGCTCTCAATTCTGTTTGTCAGTATGGGAGCTAATTTAGTTTTAACGGCTAACATTTATAAGATCAAGGCAAAAAGAAACGATGCAATGAACTCACTGATTCGAGCTGATATCGAGAGTATTAAATATCAATCAACCAAATTACAAAGTACTCCACTCAAGTGCGATCCTCCTAAGTTAAGCGATGGTTTTGCATGGGAGTTAAAGGGGAATATCGGAGCCGATCCGACAACCCCAAACATCAAAAAAACAACTATGAAAATATTGGGTCGTAACTATATATTGACACGCGAGATCGGTCTTGCTGATGCTGATGCAAATAGAAATCTGAAGACTGCTCCCATCATCGATCCAGATATCCTGCCGATCGGCTACTCATTTGCGGCTGAAGGATCTTCACAATCTGAATACAACCTCACTGTCCAAATAATTCCTAATGCATCACTTAAATGTTTATAGATTAATTAGTCAAAAAGATCGGGGTTTCACTCTAATAGAAATGCTCGCAGTCTTGACGATAATTGGAATTCTGACGGCAATTGCAGCTCCTAGTGTCTTAGCGATGATGTCACGTGCAAAGCTTTCCAACTCACTAGAGCGAGTCCGTGATACTTTAGAACTATCTCGAAGCCAGACAACTCAAAAAAATCAAAAATGTAAAATATACATTCCCGATGGCAACCAAGTTATCAGTGATTGCTTAACTTCTGCTGATAGTACTAGTTCGGGGATTGCTAATGTTCCCGATGGATTGCCATCGGTTAAGTTAGACGACCGGGATGATATTGTGATTAAAAATAGCGACTCGTCTGTTCCTTTGCTCAGGATTACTTACAATTTCAGAGGAATTACTCAGAATTCTGGTACCGTAGTTTTATCGTCAAGAAGTAATCCAGATGGTGAAAAAAAATGTTTGATGGTCGATGCTGGTATTGGACTAGTCCGTATTGGCATATATATAAATAATACTTGTCAAGTAGGTGAATAGACATTTAATTACACGTTGTGCATCATGAAAATCTCAAAATTAAACCAATTTAATCACACAGATAATATATCTGCTGGATTCACCCTCATCGAACTGTTGGTTTCGATCTCCATTATGGGAATAGTTTGTGCCCTAGTTGGCACCGGAATTACTTTCATGGTATCTTCTAATCAAAAATTAGCCGCAGCCCAAAGTCGTCGAGTAGAAGTTAGTCATGCGTTAGATGTGATATCTTACGATATCCGCAAAGCTGAAAATGTTAATGGCAACCAAAACTCTCCCACTCCAGCAACTGATATTACTGATGCAATTCAAACTAGTATTAATAATACTAATCCGACGGATGGTGAGGGACGTTTAGATGATGGATCTACATTATTGTGGAATAGTGGTTTTACTCCAGTTCTATTTTTGAAAATTTCTATTGTTTGCAGCGATAACAAAATCGTCCACGAACGGGTAATCTATAGTACCAGGGCGAAGACTTCTAGAGATGGGCGAGTCGGCCCCAATGTTCTCTATCGTTATGGTCGAATCGCTGATGAAAATGACTCGATCCCCTGTAGCTACAATGCTACAACTGACACGGTCATCGTTGCAGCTCCGGTCAACGTCTCAATCGCTGATAATATAATTACCGCAGCGACTCCACCAACTTGTTCTGCACCCGCAGCAACTCCTGCACCCGCAGCAACTAGTGTGGGTGCGAACGGCTTCTATACCTGCGTAAGTGACAACCAAGTAAGTATCGCGCTCTTTGCTGAACTGAGCAATCGTAGGGATAATTTAACCAATCGCCTGATTTATGGAGATAATCGAACTATTACTAGTGGATCTATCACATCTACCGCAACAGTTACAGGTGGTAGTGTATCTACGACACCTGCAACTATCGTTTACTGTGAAGTACCAGATCTATTGACAACATCAAAAACTCCGAGCCAAGCCAACACGGCAATACGTACGGACAAAGACTTATCCTACGCAGGCATCCCTACCACTGGTGGTTCCAATGTAATCAGTCAAACACCGTCAGCAGGCAGTAAGATCCCTTGCAAGAAAGGATTGGTTACTTACACATATTAGATCTGCGCGGTCATTAATCAATGATGTCAAACGATTCTCTCTCATCAGAGGCTACCCTTCGGAGAGCTTCAGGGCAACGCTTGTGGTGAGCGTAGTCGAACTACGCCAACGATTAGTAAGGTTCAAGTCAAGACTCTGGGATCGTTACAGGTGAAATAGCCATCATGTTAGGCTAAATGAGTAGAACCTTCACACCACACTCTATGGCAATCGCGATCGACTTTGGGACTAGTAATACTGTCATCAGCCGTTGGAATGCCGCCACAAAACAAGCCGAAACGGTGACATTACCAGGATTGTCCCTGGTTGGGGGCATGAATCCAGCGTTGATTCCCAGCTTGGTATATGTGGAGGATGGGAGTAAGGATCGAGTCTTACTAGGTCAAATGGTACGCGATCGAGGACTAGATCTCCAGAGCGACAATCGTTATTTTCGCGGCTTCAAGCGCGGGATTGGGGCACAGATTCAGGGATTTTTGCCGGAATTAGATGGAGTGTCGATGACATTCGAGCGGGTGGGCGAACTATTCCTAACTGGAATCATCAAACAGTTGCAGCAGTCGCTAGATGTAGGCGAATCACTAGTAATCACAGTTCCCGTCGATAGCTTTGAGGTGTATCGCAGTTGGTTGAGCGGCGTATGTAAAACGCTCCCAGTCGATCGAATTCAACTCCTAGACGAACCAACAGCGGCGGCTTTGGGATATGGTATGACGGCAGCCCAAACGTTGCTAGTCGTCGATTTTGGTGGGGGTACGCTGGATTTGTCGCTGGTACAGTTGACAAAGCAAATCCAGCAGGGGAAAAACCCCCTGGGCTTCTTGTTGAAGTGGGGGGACAAATCCCTAGCAGCAGCTACCCAACAGCCCCAGTTAGCGCGGGTAATTGCCAAAGCGGGGCAAAATTTGGGGGGAACGGATATCGATAATTGGCTGGCGCAGGAGTTGGCGCAGGAACAAGGGGTAAATGTAACGCCATTGATTGTCCGGTTGGCAGAGAAATTAAAGATCCAATTATCTTTACAAACTACGGCGACGGAAGTATATTTTGACGATCGCACGTTTGATAGTTATGAGTTTAGTTTGACACGCGATCGCTTCGAGCAAATTTTAACATCCCATCAATTTTTCGACAGGTTGGATGAGTCGATGACGCAAGTACTCCAACAAGCTAGAAGACAAGGAATTGAAACTAATGATATCGATGGCGTGTTATTAGTCGGCGGTACGGTGCAAATTCCCGCCGTCCAAACTTGGATTCGGCAGTATTTTGATGAGAGTAAACTCCGCCAATCGAAACCATTTGAAGCGATCGCTCACGGTGCATTACAATTACTCCAAGGCATGGAAGTCCAAGATTTTCTCTATCATAGTTATGGCGTTCGCTATTGGGATAATCGAAAAAATGCCCATAATTGGCATCCGATTATTCAATCTGGACAAGCCTTTCCAATGCCAGCACCAGTAGAACTAACCCTGGGCGCATCGCGAGAAAATCAGCCCAGTATCGAGTTAATTGTCGGCGAATTAGGTGCCACAACTGGGGGAACGGAGGTATATTTTGATGGCGATAGATTGATTACCCGCTGTCTGACTGGCGGGGTAAAAGATGTCAAAGCTCTGAACGATCGCGATGGTAGTCGAAGTATTGCTAAACTCCAACCAGTAGGATCTCCAGGAATCGATCGAGTCAAAGTGCTGTTTAACGTCGATGGCGATCGACAATTACGCATCACCGTCGAAGATTTGCTAACCGATCGAACACTACTAGCTAATGGGATCGTTGCACAATTGAGTTGAAATTTAGGTGTCCGGTGACTGATTGAGAAAACTCGCGGTGCTTTACGGTTATTTGCTCAAGTTGCCCGATCTAGCAGTACGAGCTTCTATTAGGATTTTGGTGCCCCACGGATTTCCACAGGTATAGCCTGGATCTACATCGCAGTAGCGGTGAAGCCTTCGAGGACGATTTTGCCCCGTGCCTTGCCGCTTTCAATCAGCATGTGAACGTGCTTGAGAGTGGCCGCATCAATCGGCGCATACCGTTCCGTCATGGTTGTCCGCAGTACGCCCTCATCGACGAGGCGGGAGACTTCGTTGAGGAGTTTTCCCTGCTCGACAATATCGGGTGTATTGTAGATCGATCGGGTGAACATCAGCTCCCAGTGGACTGAGATGGACTTGCGTTTAAACCTGCTGATGTCCAGAACCTCAGGATCGTCGATTAGTCCAAAGCGACCTTGTGGAGCGATGAGCTTGGCGATCTCATCGAGATGACGAGCGGTCTGAGTCGTCGAAAAGACGAAAGCTGGTGCGCCCAATTCTAGCGCAGCCACCTGTTCGGCAAGTGGTAAAGTATGGTCGATAATGTGATGCGCCCCCATTTCTTTCACCCAAGAGATCGTCTCTAGCCGAGAGGCAGTGGCAATAACCGTCAGATCTGTAAGTGTCCGCGCCATCTGAATCGCAATCGAGCCAACGCCTCCAGCTCCGCCAACGATGAGAATAGCCGGAGCCGCTCCAGGCACCGCTTTCTTCACGTCAAGTCGATCGAATAGCATTTCCCAAGCCGTAATTGATGTCAGTGGCAACGCAGCAGCGGCAGCCCAATCTAGCGTCTTCGGCTTTACGCCGACGATCCGCTCGTCCACCAAATGGTATTCGGCATTAGTACCAGATCTGCCGATCGCACCAGCATAAAATACCGCGTCTCCAGGTTGGAACAGCGTGACTTGTGACCCAACAGCAGTCACAATCCCAGCGGCATCCCAACCGAGCACTTTCCAATTTCCAGGTTCAGGCTGGGCACTGTGCCTGATTTTGACATCGACTGGGTTGACCGATACAGCCTTGACCTGCACGAGAATGTCGCGTCCTGCGGGTGTCGGCATCGGTAACTCAATGTTGACCAGGGCTTCATCCCGATTGATGCTTCCAGGTTGCTGAAAACCAATTGCATACATATCTGACCTCCTGATTTGCGCTCTAAGCCTACAAGTAGATTAACGCCGATACCATCGATCGCCCCAACACTGAAAATTAGGGGTTTAGATCGAATAATATAGTGGAAAAGATTTAGCTTCCTTAGGTTTTACATAGACAGTCTGCTGTGGTTCCAAGTGTAACTCATCGAATCGATCGCGCGTCAGATGAGCCGAAATAACTTGCCCATCAGCCAGAGCCAACTCAGCTTGAATCTCCCATCCCAAATGAATAATCCGCGTCACAGTTGCCACAGTCATCGTACTATCTGGCTCAGTCGCGATCGAGATATCTTGGGGACGGAGATATACTTGAGGATGATTGGCTTCAAACCCATTATTTTGAAAAATATCTGCACTGCTAGGTAAAACATTCACAGGGCCGATAAAACTCATCACAAACGCACTCGCAGGTCGATCGTAAATCTCCGCCGCAGTGCCTACCTGCTCGATTTGACCCTTATTCATCACCACGATTTTGTCGGCTACTTCCATCGCCTCCTCCTGATCGTGAGTGACAAATACCGTCGTCACATGCACCTCATCGTGAAGACGGCGCAACCAAACGCGCAAATCCTTTCTCACCTTGGCATCCAACGCCCCAAACGGCTCATCTAATAGCAATACCTTGGGTTCGACAGCTAAAGAGCGTGCCAAAGCTACCCGCTGTCTCTGTCCGCCAGACAATTGTGAAGGATAGCGATCTCCCAATCCTGAAAGCTGAACTAGTTCCAGCAACTCATCAGCACGCGCCTTAATTTTGGCTGGACTAGCATTACGAATCTTCAATCCAAAGCCGATATTTTCGCGAATAGTCATGTGCTTAAATAGCGCGTAATGCTGAAATACAAACCCAATATTTCGCTCCTGAACGCTCTGATAAGTTGCATCTGCCCCAGTCAGCCAAATTTTGCCGTTATCGGGTGTTTCCAGTCCAGCAATCAGCCTGAGCAGAGTAGATTTACCAGACCCTGAAGGCCCCAGCAGAGCCACTAGCGCACCCGACTCAATTTCCAGATTGACATCATCAACAGCTTGGAAACTGCCAAATTGTTTCGATACACTTTTTACTGATATACCCATTATTTAAAATACCTGAATAAATTTTTAGAATAACCGATCGCTAACTTATACTTAATATTAAACTTTATTTTATACCTAATTTTAAAATCCACTTACTGAGTATCGATCGCCCAATTAGAGCACATATCCACCCCCTTATCCGTGAGTTAGTACTCCAGATCGAGCGGAAAACCGTGATATCTTAAATATAGTATCCGATCGAACTACTTGTGGAACTCTCTTCTCGACTAGAATACGCTTTAGTTGCTCTGCTAGAAATCGCTAAACATCAAGCTCAAGGCAAACCCCTCAAGGTAAATGAAATCGCCGCTAGTCAATCATTACCAGAGCGATATCTCGATCAGATTTTTACTTCGCTCAAACGTCAAGGAATTCTTTCTAGTCAGCGCGGGATGAAAGGTGGTTATCTACTTGCTAGAGAACTATGGCAGATCACCTTACTCGATGTAGTAATCGCGATCGAAGGTAGTGGCGATCGCAAAAAAGTCGATCCAACTAGCTCTAATACCCTAGAAAAAACAGTCGTCGTTCAAACTTTTGAAGGCATCCAAGACTCTGTTCGCGATCTTTTAAAAAGTTACACGCTTCAAGATTTGGCTAAAACATTAGAAACTCAGCGGCAAAGCAGTCCGATGTATTATATTTAGGCTTTAGGTTTTAGGTTTTAGGTCGTAGGGTGCGTTAGCGGAGCTAACGCACCATCTTGTAAATGTGTAGGTTGGGTACTTATATGTTTAGATTCAGCTCCGTCTCATCAATTATGACTTATCCTTAATTCGTGTTTTACTTTCTAAAATCTCTTTTAAAATCAACGTAACTGCCGCGAGTAAAGCAAGTAAAACTGCTGCTGAAAAAGCGGCTTCAGTATTGTATTGCTTATAAGCTTCTTCCACGAATAAAGGTAAACTTTGAGTTGTATTTGCCACATTTCCCGACACCACAGATACCGCGCCAAATTCGCCCATTGCGCGGGCATTTGTTAATAATACTCCATACATCAATCCCCAGCGAATATTCGGGAGAGTCACGCGCCAAAATATCTGCCAATCGCTAGCACCAAGCGTTCTAGCGGCTTCTTCTTGATCTACACCAGCTTCTTCCAAGACTGGAATTACCTCCCTCACTACAAATGGCATACTCACAAAAGCTGTTGCTAAAGCCATCCCTGGAAAAGCAAATACAACATCAATACCTCTGTCTTGTAACCAGCCACCAAACCAACCTTGACGACCGTAAAGTAGCATAATCATTAAGCCTGCAACAACGGGAGAAATCGATAATGGTAAATCGATAATACTCAATAGTAACGTCCGCCCAGGAAATTTGTGACGAGCGATCGACCAAGCAGCACATAACCCAAATACTGTATTAATCGGGACGGTAATTAATGCTAGTAATAAAGTGACTCTCGCTGCACTCAAGAACTCGGTATTGGTGAGATTGGCAATGAAGGGATCGATGCCTTTGTGAAATGCTTGATAAAAGACATTGACGGCGGGGATATAAATAATCAGAGTAATATACCCGATCGATAATCCGATTAGAAGAGTCGGTACCCAATTAAGTTGTTTTTTATCTGGCCCTTGACGGACTAAAGTATTGACAGGATTACTAGTCTTCATAACGTTGACCCCAAGCTTGTAGAATATTAATCCCTAGCAATAATATTAGCGAAATTCCGAGTAAAACTACGCCAATTGTCGTCGCCCCAGCATAGTCATATTGCTCCAACCGTTGGAAGATTAAAACAGGTGCGATCAAATCTTTAAATGGAGTATTGGAAGCGATAATCACCGTCGAACCATATTCCCCGACTGCACGGGAAAATCCCAAAGCCATCCCAGTCAGAATCGATGGTAATAATGGGGGTAGGATCACTTGTCGAAAAGTTTGCCAGTCCGACGCACCCAGACACCAAGCTGCTTCCTCGATGTCTCGTTCCAGCTCAATCAATACGGGTTGAACGGTACGGACGATAAAGGGGAGTGAGATAAATAACATTGCCATCCCTACACCCAACCGCGTGAAGGCGATTTTGATGCCAAAGGGAACGAATAAACTGCCAATCCAGCCATTATCACTATAAACTGTGGCTAATGTCAGACCAGCAACTGAAGTAGGTAGTGCAAAAGGTAGATCGATCGAGGCATCGACAATCCGTTTGCCAGGAAAATCATACCGCACCAAGACCCACGCGATCGCAGTACCAAACAGACCATTAATTAAGGTGGCAATGAGCGAAGTCGTAAAGGTAATATCATAGGTGGATAAAGCCAGAGGACTACTCGCCACTTCCCAGAATTTTGCCCAGCCACCGCTCCCAGCTTTGACAAACATCGCCCCCAGCGGGAGAAACAGCATCGCGCTCAGGTAAAACCACATGATGCGCCAAGTCCATGATAAATGACGAATGCGATCGAACCACACTTTCCAAGCTGGTTTGGGTTTGACGAGGTTGGCAGGGATGACGTTGCTCATATATAGAAGTTAAAAGTCTAAATTTCATAGTGCCAGAAAGGATCGCGGTCGAGCGAAACGATAAAATGACGCTGATGTCGTTGAATAATTCCGCGTTCGACTAAAGATCCCACGATCCGAGTCGTCGTAACTCTCGACGTGCCGACAATTTCTGAAATTTCTTGATGGGTTAGTAGTAGATCGATTAAATGACCGCCCTCCACAGCTTGTCCGAACCGATGTCCCAACCAATTCAATAATCGCACAATCGCTAGTTCGATACTCCGATTGTGGACAATTTTGATAAATTCTTGATTGTGGCGAATGTGTTGAAGCAGCTCATCAGTCATATTTACCAACTGACTGCAAGGAATCGGTTGGACGGTCGTCTTAGTCAAACATTCGATTTCATAAGGCTCGATCGTCGATAGACTGCTACCCACGATATCCCCTTTCCCCCAGATTCCCAAGACAATCAGCTCTCCTGTGTCAGTCCAGGTCATAGTCCGCACGATCCCCGCTTCGATTTTCCAGAAAAAATCTGACTCCTCCGGTAAAGTTGTCCGGCGTAGGAAGTGACGGTTGATGTTCGTTCGTGTCAGTGTTAGCATCAGCTCTGAGGAATGAATAATCTATCTAAACGTTGGCTCTATGCAACCGCAAAGTCGCAGGGGTGACAGCTTTGTTGAAGTCGCTGGATATGTGCGTGGAGCTGATGACGGTAATCAGTAGGTAAATTACAGGTAGCTGCGCCACGCATCACCACTCCTGCGTACCAATCATTCGGCGGGTATTCAGTTGACAATTTATTGACGACCACATAAGTCTTCACCTGCAAATAATGCCGATTTTGACACCGCACATTTACCAATTCATGGCGATAGCCACCTTGGGGTACCTGTTCGCGCAGATCCAAAGCCGGAATTAGCCTCGCGGGCAATCGATACAAGACTCCGTGAACTGTTGAATCTCGATCGGGTACGATATCTAATGCCCCACAGTTACGATGCTGGGCATAATAATAAAAGCCAACTCGATAACCTGTCAGTGTTGCTGTCCCAACAATATAAGGCTCGACTGCTTCTTGCAATGTCCGCTGTAAATCTACAGGACACATGCAAGATCCATAGGCAAAGTAATAGCAAAATTCTGGTTCCCTATCTATCATGATGGCGATCGAATTTGAAATTAATTACTCGATATTTTCTAACAATAATGGCACCGAACCATGATAAAAAACTTTTACCCCTAGCTCCTGGAGATCTTTGAGCGCGTTTTCGATATCTTGGGGATGTCCTTCTAAATTCAGGTTGAACCACCCACCACCTGTGGCTTTTCGGTCTAATACGGCTGCTTTAAAATTGACAATTAGATTGTAATTACCGATGAGATTTGCTAAGACTGGCTGCTGATGTAGTTGCTGGGGGATATTGATATCGATCGACTGTAAGAATTTTACTTGAGATTCGGTCAAGGATAGATTAGTCATTGGAAATTACCTCTTCGATTGTAATAGTTAGAGAGTTTGTAAATACTGAAAATAGTCTATTTGAAGAAGATCGAAGCTAGATTTTAGTCGATCGACTGATAACTATAGTGAAATTCATCATGCAACTTCTTTGGAGATTCATTACTAACTTGAGTAAAGTAACGCAGAGCTTTGATATCTAGTGATGCCGACAAACTAAACCAATGTCTAATTCCCGCAGGCACTTTGATATACTCCTGTGCTTGCAATATCAGTTCGATCCGATAGCCATCGGGATGTAAAAATCCGAGTATACATTCTCCCGATAGCAGGTATAGCACTTGGTCTTCTGTGTGAACATGGGGACGACTACCTTGCGCGAGTAACTGGTACAAGCTTGGTGATGTGACATTGACAACTAACAGATCGCAGTGGGTACAGTTGCCAAAGTATTTCAGCTTCGTCGCTTGAGGACGGAGTGATTGCAAAATTTTTTGTTTCTGAGCCAGATCGAGCACATCTAGCTGAAATAGTGCTTGCAGCGATTGACTTTGCTGCGGTTGAGATAAGTATCGCTCTAATGGCAGTTGTCCGATCTCAATCTGTAAGGCACTTAGTTGATGTTCGATTTGGCTGCGCTGATTATAGGTTGCCCCATTCTCGATCTGTAAAATAGCCATATTGTCCTTGTTCGGGTGTGGATTATTGCCAGCACGAAAAAATTTACGGTAAGTTTATGGAGTTACAGTAGATTTATTTGCTATCTTAGCATGACCTATGCTAATGTCGATCGTAATAATAACGGTAAATAGATAGGAAAATAGTAGTAGTCGATCTAAACACCATCATCACAAGTAATAAATTCTTATGGTTACAAGAGTCACAACTAGAGAAAGTCGTCAGTTACAAAGTAATAGTTTAGACTCAGCAGTTAACCAGCCTCAGCCGCTCCAAAGCGTATCGGTTGATTCGGCACGGAACCTGGGCAATACCAACAACACCATCCCCCAGATGGCGGGGATTACACCGCGCTGGCTGTTACATTTTTTGCCGTGGGTGCAAGTATCGACAGGGACTTATCGCGTCAATCGCACCAAAATCGTCCTGAAACAGTATCCCAAGGTGCCAGTCTATAACAACAATGGCTTCTCGACGATCGCGCCAGAAGACTTGCGGGTGATTCCGATCCTGTCTAGCTTGGCAGAAACTGAGGCATTATCGATCGCCAACAGCTTCCAACCAGAGCATTTTGCACTGGGAGAAACGCCAATCGTTCAAGGGCAAGCCAGCGACAAGTTTTACATCGTGATTCAGGGTTCCTTAGAAGTCCTCACCGAGGGAGATCGCGGTGAAAATTTGCGGGTAGCGATACTCTCGGCTGGAGACTATTTTGGGGAGGATAATTTATTTAATGACGCACCCAGCGATGCTACTGTCAGAACGCTAACTGCTTGCGATGTCTTGGCAATTTCCCGTAGTAGTTTCGAGCAAGTCATCAATCAGTCGCCAGAACTACTAGAGCAGTTGCGCCAATCGATCGCCGAACGCTCGGTGCTGGAGTCTTTCCTGAATATCTATGGGGAAGAAAAAGTAGCTTTGACAGCCGATTATGAAGGGGAAATTGAGGTACCCACTTCTTATATCGACTATGAAGAAGAACCCCGCGAATACGAACTGAGCATCGCTCAAAGTGTCTTGCGCGTACACACGCGAGTGACAGATATCTATAACGAACCGATCGATCAATTGCGCGAACAATTGCGCCTGACGATCGAAGGCTTGAAAGAACAGCAGGAATGGGAAATTATCAACAATCCTCACTATGGATTATTGAACAATGTCTCGCCCTTAATGCGCGTCAAACCCCGCTACGGCCCACCTACACCCGACGATTTGGATGAAATGATCTCCCGCGTCTGGAAAAAGCCCGCCTTCTTCCTCGCCCATCCTCGCGCGATCGCCGCGATCGGACGAGAATGCACCCGCCGAGGCGTTCCCCCCGCAACTGTCAATCTATTTGGAGCCACCTTCTTGACTTGGCGCGGTTTACCGATCGTCCCTTGCGACAAATTGGAAGTCAAAAACCGCAACGGTAATCCCTACGGAACGGGTACGACAAATATTCTCCTGGTACGAGTGGGTGAAGAAAATCAGGGAGTTGTCGGCTTACATCAAATTGGCATTCAAGGTGAACAACTGCCTAGTCTGTCGGTACGGTTTATGGGGATCGATGTCCATGCACTCGCGTCTTATTTGTTGACTCTCTACTTCTCTTGCGCTGTACTGACTGACGATGCCCTAGCCGTTCTAGAAAATGTCGAAGTAGGCTACTACCATGACTACCAATATGTCCAATTCTAATCATTCTAATGGCAATAATGGGCATCACCCCTCACCAGGGGTGACGGTAGTAGATCCGAGTATCATCCAAGCGATGGCAAATCAATTTTATACTGCCCTGCCTACCGAGCGAGTTGTAACGCCTACAGCCGATAGTTTTGGCACCGTGCCCCAGCCCAGCAGTCAGATCCCGACAAATGGTTTCGGCACAGTGCCCCAATCGAGCAGTCAGATTCCGACAAATAATGGTGTAGCCTTACTGGGAAATACTCCAACTCCAACCTCTGCCAGTATTCCTAATAGTCTGAGTAACGATCCTTTAACCGCGATCGCTCAACAACTTTACTGTCAAATGCGAGGGAGTGTCGATTCCCAGTTACAACAGGCGTTAGCGGGGTTAACACCCAGCCTAACACCGCCGAGTAATCTCGCTACCCCATCGGGATTGCCAACGGCAACGACACCGCCGAGTAATCTGGCTACTCCGTCGGGAATCCCAACGACAACGACACCGCCGAGTAATCTGGCTACTCCATCATCGAGTCATCCAGTAAGTATCCCGACAGGGAATTTACCAAGCGATCTATTTGACATCGATGCCATTAGCCGACTCGTGCGAGATCTTTCTGGGCAAATTCCGGCTATTTCCAAAATTCCTAGTCCAGTCGGATCGATCGACACTCCACATCCTCAAGCCCTAGTACCAGGGAGTGAAGCCGAAGTGCAACGGGGGATAGAATCGGCAACACCAGCATCATTGCGCTCGGCAACAGAGAGAAGCTTCAACTTTAACTCTACGGGCGAACCCTTTGATGTCCATGTCATCCGGCGTGATTTCCCGATCCTACATCAACAGGTGAACGGTCGTCCGCTGATTTGGATGGATAACGCCGCTACCACCCAAAAGCCCCAAAGTGTCATTGATAGTCTGTCTCGCTTCTACGAGCGCGACAACTCAAATATTCACCGCGCCGCTCACACCCTCGCCGCTCGTGCTACTGATGCCTACGAGGGCGCGAGAGAAAAAGTACAGCGATTTTTGGGAGCTGGTAATGCCTCAGAAATCGTCTTTTTGCGGGGTACAACCGAGGCGATTAATTTAGTCGCGAATACGTTCGGGCGTAAGTATATTCGGGCGGGGGATGAGATTATCCTCTCTACCCTCGAACATCATGCCAATATTGTCCCCTGGCAAATGTTAGCACAGGCAACGGGGGCGGTAATTAAAGTAATTCCGATTAACGATCGGGGTGAAATTAACATGGGGGAATATACTCGCCTGTTAAATTCGCGCACGCGGATTGTCTCGATTACCCAAGTTTCCAATTCCTTAGGAACAGTCGTTCCCGTCGCGGAAATGACACACCTCGCCCACCGACATGGAGCGCGGGTACTGGTAGATGGTGCCCAAGCAGTTTCCCACATGCCGATCGATGTTCAGGCGATCGGGTGTGATTTTTATGTGTTCTCTGGGCACAAACTCTTTGCCCCCAGTGGGATTGGTGCCCTGTATGCCAAACAGGAATTGCTCGAAGATCTGCCCCCGTGGCAAGGTGGCGGCAGCATGATTCGTCATGTCACCTTCGAGGAAACCATCTACAGCGATCCACCTGCGAAATTTGAAGCGGGAACGCCGAATATCGCCGATGCCGTGGGGTTGGGTACCGCGATCGACTATGTTACACGATTGGGGATGTCCAATATCGAACGATACGAACATGAAATCACTGCCTATGCCACCGAGCAATTGGCGCGGATTCCAGGGTTACGCCCGATCGGGACTGCCCTGAATAAGGTGAGCGTGCTCTCGTTTATTTTGGACGATATTCCCACCGAGAAAGTGGGGCAGATGTTGGCACAGGAGGGGATTGCCGTTCGGGCTGGGCATCACTGCGCTCAACCGAGTCTCAGACATTTTGGTTTAGCCACCACAGTCCGCCCGTCTCTGGCTTTTTACAACACCCGTGCGGAAATTGACAGGTTGGTGGAGGTAATCAAAAACATCCGTCATCGATGATGCGATCGACCTAAATTCCCCTAAAAGATACGGTGTACATATAAGTCGGTTAGACTTCTTTTCGAGATCTGAATCCCCCTAAATCCCCCTTAAAAAGCGGATGCGCGTTCGTCGGGAAACCCGACGGATTAGCGCACCAAGCAGGGGGACTAAGATCCGGATCTTAGCCCCCTTTTTAAGGGGGTTTGGGGGATTTACCCACCGTAAGCGGAGCAATTAGACTTTTCCGACATTCTCTAAGCAGGGAAATTTGGATTGTTATTAAGAATCCAAATCAAAGATAACTATAAATTAAACTTTGATTTTTCGTTAACAAGCTGACTTACGGTTTGCATATTATTTTAATTTAGTATTTACTGCTATGAATAACAGCCACTCTTTAACCGAAACACATCAACATCTTCAAACATCTCAACCTTCCATCTCCCTAGATAACATCCAACCTAGACCGCCTGCAAACCCGATCGAAGTCGCGATCGCCGATTGGCAAATCATTAAACAGCACGATCCATCCGCTCGAAATTGGTTAGAAATCCTATTTTGTTATCCTGGGTTTCAAGCCATATCTTGTCATCGATTCGTACATTGGTTGTATCGATTAAAATTGCCATTTATCCCCCGATTTATTGCGAGTTTAAATCGATTTTTTACAGGAATTGAAATTCATCCTGGTGCGACAATTGGCAAAGGGCTATTTATCGACCACGGTACGGGAGTAGTAATTGGGGAAACTGCGATTCTTGGTGATGGAGTGGTCATCTATCAAGGCGTAACCCTCGGCGGTACGGGCAAAGAAACGGGCAAACGCCATCCAACTCTGGGAAATAATGTTTTAGTGGGCGCGGGAGCCAAGATTTTAGGCAATATTAATATCGGTGATAACGTCAGAATTGGCGCGGGTTCGGTAGTCTTGAGAAATGTCCCTAGCGATTGTACTGTCGTCGGCATTCCAGGGCGAATTATTCGTAATGGTAGTCGCTCGATCGATTCAGCCCAAAATTGGGAATATTTACCAGATATCGAAGCTGAGGTTATTAGTAAGTTATTCGATCGAATTAAGAGTTTAGAACAGCAAGTTCAATCCCTCAATACCCAACTTCATCCCGCGATCGAAGGGCAAATAGCAACCTCACCGATTCAAGATGTAAATGTAACTGATAAAGCGATCGAAGATTTTCTGTATGGTGCCGGAATTTAATCGGTAATAGGTAATAGCTCGTAATCGGAGATATTAAAAAATATCATCTAAATTATGCAATTTTTTTTTCGATCGCTATTGGGTAGAACTAAACCGTCTGACAAGCCGCGTCGATCCGATCGAGTCCGCGATCATCTTGCCAACGAACGTACCTATCTGGCTTGGATGCGAAGTGCTGTCTCGCTGATGGGTTTTGGTGTCCTAATTGTGCGGCTACGAACTCTGCGACCGCCTCTGGCTCCGCAGCCGCCTGGAAATGGCTGGAAGCTAGGTTTAGGGTTTGCGCTAGTCGGCTTGGTGATGGTACTGCTCTCGACTCAACACTACTTCGCGGTTCGCTATGACATCGATGAAGACACTTACGAACCAGCAGATCGCTGGGTCTTACTTACAAGTATTGCAATTTTGTTTTTAGGGATCGGAGTCATTTACTACGTCTTTACGGTACCCCTGGATTCTTTGAGTTCCATCTTAATTGAATAAATACCTGGCCATAAAAAGCTATAGAAAGTTATTCGATTAGAAAGCTAACATCTTTAATTCATGTCGATCGTTTTGATAAATAACCATAACTCAGCGATCCAACGATCGTTGCCAACACGAATAAAACCGGATTCCAACTGCCGAAAATCAATCCAGTAATCGCTGGCCCTGGACAGTATCCAGAGATCCCCCAACCGATCCCAAAAATAGCCGCACCTAGTACTAGTGGCGCATCTATATTTTGTTGTTTGGGCAAGTAAAATTTCTCCTCATAGACTGGTTTAGGTAGACGCAAAACAAACCGAAAGGCAACTACAGTGACACCCACAGCCCCACCCAAGACAAATAATAGTGTCGCATCCCAATTACCCGTGACATCCAGAAATCCCAACACGCGCGATCGATCGACCATTTGAGACAAACTCAAACCTAGACCGAATAAGATTCCAGCCATTAAAGCAAGCAAATTTTGTTTCATTGACAATCTTCCAGTTAAATCGAGGCAAGTAGATGGTGGGTAACAAAAACTGTAATCATCGCCGTTCCTAGAAACGTAATTACAGCAACCAGAGATCGCCATGAGAGCCGACCTAATCCACAAACACCATGACCGCTCGTACAACCATTACCCATCCGCGTCCCAAACCCGACCAGCAAACCGCTACTGAGCATTATCCACGGAGTGAATTCAGCTTGAGGGATCGCCCCTGGGACGAAGATATAAGCGTAAATAGCTCCACCGCCTAACATCCCTAGTAGAAATAGCAACGACCACACTCGATCGAATCTAGATTCGATCGCGTTGTTGAGGATGCCAGATATCCCTGCAATCCGCCCATTGAAAGCCAGCAAGATGGTTGCACTCGTACCAATTAATACTCCTCCTCCCAAGGCGTTTAGCCAATTAGACATCGATCTTTCAGCCTCCCAGTCAGTACGATAATTTAATTATTGTAATCGATCGCCGATGACGATCGATTACAATAACAGTATCCCTACCGAATTACAGTAATATCATTATTTTAGCCCTAATCAAAATTTAGGAAAACTCCAATAACTATGAAAATTGCCAATAACATTACAGAATTAATCGGTAAAACGCCACTGGTGCGACTCAATCGCATTCCCCAGGCAGAAGGCTGTGTGGCGGAAATTTTAGTCAAATTGGAAGGGATGAATCCCGCCGCCTCAGTCAAAGATCGGATTGGGGCGAGTATGATCCAAGCAGCAGAAGCCGCTGGACAGATCGAACCGGGCAAAAGCATCATCGTCGAACCAACTTCTGGCAATACCGGAATTGCCCTGGCAATGGTCGCAGCAGCTAAGGGTTATCGCCTGATCCTGACGATGCCCGAAACCATGAGTTTAGAACGCCGCGCCATGCTCAAAGCCTACGGCGCACAGTTGGAATTAACTCCAGGGGTTGAGGGGATGAAGGGGGCGATTCGCCGTGCTGAGGAAATCGTCGCGGGATTGCCCAATGCTTTTATGCCTCAGCAATTCAACAATCCTGCCAATCCTAAAATTCACCGCGAAACTACCGCTGAAGAATTGTGGGCAGATACCGATGGTGCGATCGATATCATCGTCGGCGGGGTCGGTACTGGCGGTACGATTACTGGTATCGCTGAAGTTATCAAGCTCCGCAAACCGAGTTTTAAAGTTGTGGCTGTCGAACCGATAAATAGTCATGTCTTGTCTGGGGGCAAACCAGGAGCGCACAAAATTCAAGGAATTGGGGCGGGATTCGTACCAAAGGTACTGCGGACAGATCTCATCGATGAGGTAATTCAGGTGACAGATGATGAAAGCATTAACTTCGGTCGTCGGTTAGCCAGAGAAGAGGGGATACTGTCGGGGATTTCGTCGGGAGCGGCTTTGTGGGCAGCGATTCAACTTGGCAAACGCCCAGAAAATGCTGATAAGCTAATTGTGTTTATTCAACCTAGTTTTGGCGAACGCTATCTCAGCACGGCGTTATTTCAAGATTTACCAGATGTTGAAGTCGTTAAGTTGCCTTCGCTGGCTGGGGTATAGCGGAATGTAGACTATAATTGACCTGCTGTAGGTGTGGTAGTTAAAATGCGGAATATCTGGGCATTTGCTTGGGGTGCTTTGGTCGGAGTCCTCGGCGGGCTAATTGGTTTGGGTGGTGCAGAGTTTCGCTTACCTGTTCTAGTCGGCATTTTTAACTATCGAACCCTACAAGCGATTGTAGTCAATCTCATCGTCAGCTTAGTCACCGTGACGTTTTCATTCATCTTTCGGAGTGGCATTGTTGGTCTGGAGAATGTTGTTGCAAACGGGGCAACGATCGTCAATATTCTGGCAGGTTCTCTCATCGGCTCTTATCTTGGCGTTAACTATGCAACTCATGTCAACGAACGAGTATTAAATCGAGTTATTGTAGTTTTCCTGATTTTGTTAAGCATTATCCTAATCGGGCATAATTTCATTTTCAGTCTTGGCAGTTGTAAACTGCCAATCCTTTTAAAAATCAGTTTTGGGTTTATCGCCGGAATTTTTATTGGGATATTCAGCAGTATGCTCGGCGTTGCAGGTGGTGAGTTGATTATTCCAACTATTATTTTATTGTTTGCGGTTGATATTAAATTAGCAGGGAGTTTAAGCCTTGCAATTAGTATGCCAACAATTATGATGGGTCTATTCAAATACAAAAACCAGCAAAGACTCAACCAAGTCAAATTAGAGCGAGGGTTCACCGGTTGGATGGCATCTGGCTCGATTTTGGGCGCATTTATTGGCAGTAGCCTGTTAGGATATGTATCAAGTTCGCTGCTGTACTCGATCTTGGGTACAATTTTGTTGTTGTCAGCATTGAAATTAGCAAGGCATCAGCCAGCCACCTCAGATTAGACTGTGCTTCGACTCTAAGGCTCAAGGCTCAATGCTGGCAAGTCCCTAATCATCCACAGCTACCATCACATCGCTAGATTTAATCGTCACATAAGCGTACCTACCTACTGTCAATTGCAATGCCTCGGCTGAAGATCGAGTAATCGTAGACACCGCCTCAACATTTGGGGCAATTTCGAGCAAAATCTCCGCGCTAATACTCCCCAATTTTACCTGTTTGACGATCGCGGGGAAAACGTTACGGGCACTGACACGCATTGCCCGAATTTCTAGATTGCGGTTGAGTGGTGGATTTGGTGGATTTACAGTCATCTCTAGATCGACTATTTCTCGATTTAAACCCCGCACCAATTCGCGCAGGACATCAGTTTTCGATCGATGTGTTCGATCGCAATAGCTTTCTAGCAACTGTCGCTCGGCTTCGGGTAATTGAAATGTAATCCAACCTTGGTCTTTACGCGGCACAATTGACTACCAACTTAGTTGGTAATATTTTGACATAGAGTTGGTAGTTATTCAAATAATTAGAATAGTCGTTAAAAATATCCCAACTATGCGCGTAAAGTCTTGGCATGGATTGTTAAGCTTTGTGGTAACAATCCTCCTAATTGTGTCTGCCCGACTCACTACGACTGCTCTACAGCCCCAGCAGATCGCCGCTCAGTCCCCAGCACCAACATCGACAATTTTAGTCGCCGCCGCCGCCAGCCTCCAGAGAGCTTTCCAAGAAGTTACGCCGATTTATACCAAAGCAAACCCTAATCAGATAGTTAACTATAGCTTCGCCGCCTCTGGGGTCTTAGAACAACAGATCGCGCAGGGGGCACCTGTTGATGTATTTATTGCGGCTGCTGATAAGCAAATCAATTCCTTGCAAAGCCAAGGGCTATTGGTATCGGGAACTCAGAAAACTTTATTGACAAATCAATTAGTTTTGGTCGCACCCAAGCAATCGAAGGTAGCTTTGACTAGCTTTAAACAACTCACCGATCCAGCAATCAAGCGCATCTCGATCGGCGAACCTCGAACCGTTCCAGCAGGGCAATATGCAACCGAAGTTTTTAAAAATCTCGGCATCTTAGAACAAATAAAATCTAAATTTGTGCTGGGTAATAATGTTAGGTCTGTTTTAACTACTGTAGAAACAGGTGATGTCGATGCAGGGATTGTGTATATTACCGATGCCAAAAGTTCAGATAAAGTGAAGATAGCGGCAATTGCTGATGAAAAATTGCATTCGCCAATTCATTATCCGATCGCAGTTTTAAAGTCCAGTAAATCGCTAGCTGGAGCTAGACAATATGCTGAATTTCTATCGAGTAAAGCGGCACGAGCTGTATTTAAAAAATATGGGTTTGGGATTCCCAAATCTTAACCGAAGATTGAATGTTAATCCCCGATCTATCGCCGCTGTGGATTTCGCTAAAAGTATCGCTACTAGCGACGATCGTTACCTTTGGACTAGGCACGATCGTCGCTTATAAAATGTATCATTATCGCGGTAAGGCTCGATCGCTCATTGAAGGATTACTAATTGCGCCGCTAATTTTGCCGCCAACTGTTGTCGGCTTCGTACTACTGGTTTTACTGGGCAAAAATGGTATTTTGGGACAGATGCTCGCACAATGGCATCTGCAATTAGTATTTACATGGTATGCCGCAGTTTTAGCTGCGATCGTCGTATCATTTCCCTTAATGTACCGCGCTGCATTAGGCGCATTCGAGCAGATTGATTCTTTGCTATTAGATGCTGCCAGACTAGAAGGTGCATCAGAAATAACAGTGTTTTGGTATATTGCTCTGCCCCTAGCAATTCCTGGTATTCTCGCAGGTACGATCTTGGCATTTGCGCGGGCATTAGGTGAATTTGGTGCAACATTAATGATTGCTGGAAATATCCCAGGGCAGACACAAACGATGCCGATGGCAATTTATTTTGCTGTTGAGGCAGGCGCAATTCAGGAAGGATGGTTTTGGACGATTATTGTTGTCTGTATTTCTTTGGTGGGAATTATTCTCGTCAACTCTTGGAAAGTTTAATTAACCGGCTCTCTCCGCTAAATAGTGTAAAATGTAGCAGCTACATTTTACACTCCTCCTCAATATGGACTTTTACCTAAACTCTTTATTAAATTTACCGAATACCACCGTTTTCACTTGCTATAAGGAAGCTGGATTTATATTTCTCCATTTACAGCTAACTAATGAGGGTATTAACTGCCCTAATTGTCAAAGTTACACAGATACAGTTCATCAAACTAGTCACATATTAATTAGAGACTTATCAATTATTGGAGCTGGAGTATACTTGAAAGTTCCTAGACGGAAGTTCTATTGTAATAACTGCCAAAAATATCCAACCGAGCAACTAGCATGGGTAGAGAATAGACAAAGATTTACTCAAAGATACCAAAAATATATCTATGAAAGAGTCAGCGTGGCGGGTCCCCCGCAACGCAAAGAATCAAGCTGCGAGCAAGTTAGTCGGAGTGAAGATGTAAGCACAGACCAGATTCAGAGAATATTTAGTAGGGTTGCTGAGACAGAATTAAAAAAAAGCGGATGCGCGCCCGCCTTTGTTCCCCGACGGTTTAGCGCACCAAGCAACAACCTGAGTCTGTGAGAGATTCAGTGAAAGAAGTATGTGTAGATATGTGGGGTGGATTTCCAAAAGTAATTACAGAAGTTTTTCCGAATGCAGTGATTACGATTGATAGATTTCATGTGATGAAGTTGGTCAATAAATCTCTCAATAAGCTTCGACTTGATTTAGACTTAAAAGGACTTAAAAATCGCTGCTTGTTGTTAAGTAATAACCAGTCTTTGTCAGAGCAAAAAATTTAGGATCTATCTGAATTGTTGCAGCAATCACCATTACTAAGTATAGCTTACGAATTAAAAGAAGATCTGCGAGATATATACGAAAGTAATCTCACTGTTAAGTGCGGATTTAAGGCAATCAAGAAATGGTTAGTTTTGGCTAAAATCATACTCGGAGGTGCGGCAAATACGCTCGAAAATCATTTGCCAGAAATTGCTAATTACTTTCTAAGCAGAACCACAAGTGGTGTCACGGAGGGACTTAATACAAAAATCAAATTAATTGTACGTCAAAGCTATGGATTCAAGAGCTTTAATCTCATGAGAGAGAAACTGTTAGCTTGCTTATTAAAGTAATCTCCGCTATGCCTCCGGCACGCTACGCGAACGCTCCGATTTCTTTAATAAGTTTAAGTTATAACCTTAACTACGGGAGAGCCACACATACTTACACAAAACCATGAAAAATACCTCAATTGCGATCGGGTTAGGAATTTCAGCAATTACTGGGATTCCTAACCCGATCTGCTCCAGCAACAGCAGCCAACTTCTCATTTACTGGCAATTTAGCCAATGCCAACGCCAGACCAACATTTAACTTTTTTGCTGATGGCACTTCAACTGTGACGATTCAATCTCTCAGCTATAGCGGTGGTAGAAATGCTGCTAGTAACACGATCGCTGCTGGCGGCTTCGATGTTAATCTGGCATTGTTTAATGCTGCTGGTAACTTTGTTGATGAACGCTATGATATTAGCTCGAATAATTTAGACTTCAATTACACCGGAGTTTTGGCACAGGGCAACTATCAGGCGATAATTCTTGCCAATGGTAACTATCCCAATGGTGCTTATCCAGGCGGCAAATTGTCAGATGGATTTACCAACACTGGTGACTTTTTTGGTCAAACTTCTGCCTATGCTTTTGACATTCTCAATGTCACGTCAGCTTCTACTGCTGCTACTGCTGTTCCCGAACCATTCACGATCGTCGGTACGCTCATTGGTGGTGCAACAGCTCTGCGGATGCGGAAAAGACTCAAAGCTACTAACAAATTGTAGATTTAGTTAATTAGATCGATCGCAGCATCAGATAGGCGTGAGGATTTCAGTAATGATTCCGATCGCGTGTCTGGTGCTTTATGCTGACTGTTATCAACCTACCTTTGACGATCCCATCTTCTCGTCAGATCCAAGCTGAATCCAGGAGTACGCGATTGTCATCGCTCTACTTTCTGGTGATTTTCTGAATAAGTAGAGCCGCAAATAACAATCATTGCTATTTTCTGTTATTATCGATTTAATCTATAGTAGCAAGCATTATGAACATTTCGCTGACACCTCATTTGGAAAATCTTGTCAAAAGCAAGGTTGAGAGCGGTCTTTACAACTCGGCGAGTGAAGTCATGCGGGATGCGCTACGTCTCCT
>ENA-OFCE01000495-OFCE01000495.1-metagenomes-genome-assembly--contig:-NODE-495-length-25348-cov-6.991895_pt1 | contig 25348 bp, 24 predicted proteins | sample MGYA00153388_OFCE01 | MGnify analysis MGYA00153388
GGTTTCGCCGTTACCATTAATGACTGTTTCGGTGACTTTGCCGTCTTTGCCGATGCGATACTCGATTTTTTGATATTCAGCCATTTTATTTTGGATTTTGGATTTTGGATTTTTGTACTGCCCAGTATCTATATTTTAGGCATTTGTCGCGTTATTAATATCGATCGTGCTAAATGCATTCTTCGATTGAAAGCACAACCCGAAAACCGACATTCTCTTGAACAGGAGCGACATGTGGACGGTTAGGAAATCGACTCATTCTCGCACTACCATCCCCACTCCCGTAACCACCTCGCAGAGGCTTAGATATTTGAGTATTATTATTCTTGTCTAGCCAAGGGCTGCCATCATCAGGTGCATCTTGATAATTATAATGATAGTCATCTAAGCACCATTCCCAGACATTTCCGCGCATATCATATAGCCCAAATGCATTTGCGGGAAATGTACCAACATTAATTGTTTGTTCTCTCTGAGCATAGTTAATTGTCTCACCAAACCCTTTTACATTATTTGGTTCTAATCTATTCACACAACAGGCATACTCCCATTGGCTTTCACTAGGTAACTTGTAAGTTTTTTGGGTGAGTAAGGCGAGTTTTTCACAAAATTCTTGAGTATCGTACCATAATACCTGTTCTACGGGGAAATCGTTCCTCACAAACCTTGAAGGATTCTTTCCCACAACGGATTGATATTGAATTTGAGTAGTAGGGTATTTCGCCATATAAAAAGATTTTAAAGTGACGGAGTGAATTGGTTGTTCCCAATAATAATTATCAGAACCCATCATAAAGGTTCCAGCCGGAATATATACCATGTCAAGTGTGGCATCATCGCTTAAAATTTCAGTATAGTAAAAGGCTTTTTTCTGTGTGCGTGAAACAAATCTACCGCATTTAGTTAAAACCACATTCTCAAAACTGAAAATATCACAATCTTGGGTTACTTCATATGCTAGTTGATCACTTAATCCTAATTCATTTGCTAGTTGTCGTTTTTTACCAGCTTCACCGCCTAAAATAGCAGCATTAATTGGCGGTGGATTTTGTCCACCTAAAACTAGCTCTGATTCGCGGGGATTGGGTTCTGACATGGGTATTGACAGTGTGATATTATTTCTATTGTGCCCGCGATCGATAGAACAATTCGATCGATACTGGTGGGGTGGGCGGGTTTGTTTGAAGATAATGGTGTTCGATCGGAAAGATTAGCATAAACCCGCCCATACAGCATAGTGTAAGTAGGTATTGAGCGACAAAATCATTTTTTGTCTATACGCTGCATAGGCGGATTTCTACTATCGTGATTAAACATATTTAGTTACCTTTTGTCGAGCTAACTTGCACTACTCCAGCGTTTATTGGTGGGTTTATTCACAAATATCGAATTGGTTTTAGAATTCGTGATTGGTTTAGATACTTTATTTGTTTTAAATTGCTTCCCAATGGTAGATTCGGGACTCGATTCTAGCCATGAATATTTCAGATATTGAATTTCTAATTCTCGATCGTCCAAATAACGACCGAGCCGATCTCGTACGTAAGGTTCCGATCGATCTTTTAATAATTCATAAGCTGCATCGACAATTTGGGATTCTGGATTGTCCAAGTATTGAATTACCAGATGCAAGCCCGCATCGCCATAATTTATCGTATCTTTCAATGCTAATATTATGATGTGAATGCTTTCACTATTCAATCTGGTTCTGACACCTTCAATTCCACCTAAGATGACGCTACCATTATCAATCTGAGTTTGATTTCCCAATACAGCATCGAAATTTTGCGGTCGTTGGTACAGCTCTTTAGAACGAAAATCGCGATCGGACATAATCATTTAATTGATTAATAATATTTATAGCAGAGCGAATCGATCTGTGAGGATATATCCCCGACTTCTTCTCGAAGAAGTCGGGGATATCGCGGGATCTTGCAGTAATGGTAGTTAAATCCATCGTCCCACAACTACTCTCACAGTTCCATCTTCCATTACTTCTTCAGCTTCGATGCTATAGCCTTGAGTTGTGGCTGTATGTAATAGCATTTGATGGGCATATTTTTGTTGAATTTCGTTGACGAATTGACTTTGATTTATGCCTGCTGCCGAAAAATCAGCGACAATTTCATAATTATCATCATTACCTTTCCGAAATCCGATATCGTAACTATTGCTGCGACGAATCACATATTCGGCATTTGTTTTGTCTCCACGATAACCGCGCACTTGAGTATCTGTTTCAAATTTATGTCCCAACTCTGTGAGAACATCGGCAAGAATTTCACTATTTTTAATCTGAACTTTGATAGTTGTGAAATGTGACATGGTTAAATTAGCTATTAGTGAGGATTAGTTGAGAGTTATTTAGTCTACTTCGAGATGGTCAATGCCCCTGTAGTTTTTGATTTGGCGTAGCTCTTCTGATAATTGTAGATCGATCGAAGCTGGGCGCGCACCCGCATTAGATGCCCATTGTTTGAGGGCCTCAATTTGGGGTTTAGCGATCGTGGCTAATGGTACAGTTTCTTCGAGGGCGCGGATGATATGTTCGGTATTAAAATCCGATCGATTGCCCGTAGTGCCACTACTAAAAGCCTGTTGCATTCCTTCGACGATCGCTTGTTCGATTTCCGCACCGCTATAATCGAGCGAATATCTTGCGAGTAATGCTAGATCGAATTCTCGCAACCGACTGGGGCGAAGTTTTTGTAAATGTACCCGAAAGATTTCTTGGCGTTCGGATTCATTGGGTAAATTCAAGAAAAAGATTTCATCGAATCGCCCTTTACGTAATAACTCCGCAGGCAAAATCTGAATATTATTCGCCGTCGCTACTACAAATACCGGACTGGTTTTCTCCTGCATCCAGGTAATCAAACTCCCAAATACCCGCCGACTCGTCCCCGAATCGCCATCGAAACCACTACTGATATTCCCAAACGCTTTATCGATTTCATCCATCCACAACACGCAGGGAGCCACCGCTTCGACGATTTTTATCATCTGGCGCACCTTACTTTCACTCTCCCCCACCAATCCGCCAAATAACCGCCCCGCATCCAACCGCAATAGGGGCAACCGCCACTCATGCGCGATCGTTTTTGCCGAGAGCGACTTACCAGTCCCCTGAATTCCTGCCAGCAACACCCCTTTAGGATTGGGAATGCCATAACGCCTAGCTTCTTCGGTAAAGCTATCCTGACGCATCCTTACCCACTGTTTGAGGTTGTCTAGTCCGCCGACGCTTTTGAGGGATTCGTGGGTAGTGTAGAATTCGAGAATCCCCGTCTGACGGATGGCTTGCTGTTTGGCGACTAATACTCGATCGATATCTTGCTCGCTGACTTGTTGGTTGGCGGCGAGGGAAATGGCGAGTACTCGTTGAATCCGCGCTCGACTCAATCCTTGACAGGCTTTGACGAGTTGCTCTCTACCGAGAGGGGAAAGTTTGAGTTTGTCGGGTACGACTAATTGGGAGATGAGGTAATCGATTTCATTGGCATCGGGAAGGGGAAAATCGATGGTGGTGGTTTCTTCGATAAATTCTGGCGGTACGTCGAGGGAATAACTGGTGAGAATGAGGGTTTTGCGACTGCGTTTGAGTTCGCGGGTGAGATTTTTGATCTCGCGGATAATGGGGATGTTGGCTGGTTGCAGGGGCGATTTTAAGATCGGGTGCATGTCTTGCAAGACAAAGATGGCGGGTTGATCGGCTGGTGCTTTGGCAATTCTTCCTAATGCAGAGATGGGGGAATTTTTATCGGCTCCATTATCATTCCAACCCCTGACGATATCCCAGAATCGGAGTTCTCTAGCTGGTTGAGATTTATCGGCTACTTGGAGCAGTACGGTTTCGATCGGTTCTTCTTCTGCGCCGACGATATAAATCAACGGATACCGCGCCCGCAGCATTAAGTCTAGTTGTTCGACGATTTCTTGATGGCTGCGAGGGAGGGACATTTTGGATTTTGGATTGTTATTCTCAATCGGGAGTGAAATGATATCGATCGGGTTGGCGATCGCGCCAATAACCTCTATAATTTAGTGGATATCTAAGCCCTCAAATGAATTTGGGGCTAAGAGCGTAAGTTCGTTTCAACGAACTAAATCTCCCCGTAGTTATCTTCAGATAACTTTCGCTATGAGCGCGAAATTTTATTTCAGCGCGGGTGTCGCATCCCACCAATAGCCCTCAACTTAGCTCCGTTTGTTCGAGCACTTTGATGAGTTTTCCGGTTGCATGATGTTGTTTTTGGTTTTCAACATATGCGATCGCCCATTCTAACCTCTGTTCGCCCAACGAAAATACCGCATATTCATGTTGCCAAGCAAACATATAACTATCTTCTGCCAACTCTTGGTTTAAATAGCGGCAACTACTGCCTTTTATCCGTTTGGCAAAGTCTGAAATAGATAGTTTAGGTGGGATTGAAACAATAAGATGAATATGGTCTTCAATGCCACCGATCGCATGTAATTGACATTCGAGAAAATCAGCTTTTCCTTGAATATGTGGGTACAGGATTTTTTCGTGAGCTGGGCTAATTAATGGTTGTCTACCTTTAGTTGCCCAAACTAGATGATAAAATAATCTCCAAAGTGGCATTTTAAAAATAGTGCATTGAAAGGTGGTGGATTTTGTCCGCCGAGAATGGCATCGGTGTTGGATGGTTGATTTTCTGACATACTTTATGGAGATCGAGTTAATCATATTATGCCCAGTCGTTGGCAAAACCTGACACGATCGCCGATCGGGTTGGGACAAAAAGGGGAATTATCCCCCGCGCCTTATCTACTCAAAGTTCGCAAAAATCGACCTAAACTAGCAAAGATACTCGGCGACTTTGTGGGAGCGGAAGTATCGCCTGGAGTCGAGGGCATTAGGATCGCGTCTAGCTCATCGCCGACGGGTTTCTGAGGACATTCAGCTAGGAGGATATAATCATCATCTTGTTCCTGCCACACCTGCCATTGAGCCGGATAGCAGCGGTAGATTGCGGATGTTTCGAGGGGTTTGATATAGTAGGCACAGGTGAGGGTAGTTAGAAACCGATCGCGCAGTTGTCTGGCAGCATAACCGATACCTACAATGGCGGCATCTTCAAGTTTAGGTAAGAATAAGATGACTGGACGATCGCCTGCTGCATTACATAATTTTTCTACCTGGGCAACTTCGATCGCGGATGGTTCGATCGCGATAAATAATTGGTCTTCGACTTGAATTTTATCTACAATCGGCGATCGACTATTACCCAAATCGTCAATCTTAAAATTAATATCCTGCCAATTCCGTTTGGCTAAAGCTGCTGCTCCAGTATCGGACATTAATACCTTGAGTGTATTGCCGCGATCGGTAAATGCTTCAATAAATTGTCGTGCCAGATCCATCGGCTTGAGTTCGGGGATGGAAATCTCTACTGTAATCCGTTGGTGTCCAGCAGCAATGGCGGCGAGGGTAGCAGCTTGGGCTAAGGCAATCGATTCTTCGAGGGTGGTGGGTAGTTGTGACATCAAACAAAGGAAAACTGAATGCTATCTTTCACTGTCAACTCTCAACTCTCAACTGTCAACTACTCAGCCGCCAATAATGACAAAATTTTATATGGACGTTTGCCCCAATAACTTCCAGGTGCAAAGCTGGCTTCTTTTACGCCTGTACTAGATTGGGAACCGATAAATTTTAATCCTCGCACGTCAGTGACGATGCCCATGTGTGCTGATGAACCCCTCACAGCAGGGAAGATAATCACATCACCCACAATCGGCGATTTAGTTGGGGAAAAGTCCGAATCTTGCAGGTATTCGTCAGCCATCCGATAATCATATCCTTCAAATACACTGTTATAGACAGCGTAAACAAAATGGGAACAGTCAACCCCATTTTTATCTTTACCGCCATATCGATAGCGAGTGCCTTTCCAAGACATGGCTTCAGCCGCAACAGTATCAAGATCTTCCGACGTAAATACATCGTCCCGATCTACGGTATTCGCACTTGCAGGCAAGATCGAGGAACAGATTACCATGACGCAGAGCAGAATTTTTTGATACATAAATATCTCGATCGAATAGTAGATGATGTCCTAGATTCAATGCTGATGAAGTTGTGTGACGAAAACATTCAAACTGTGGTTCCTCACGCTCATTTCGGCGGGTGAAAATAAAACTGCGGCACTCCTACAGTTAAATTACCCAAATCTAGTCCGATATCGATCGTTTATTTAGTTCAAAAAATATTTTGCTGTCTTGATTCGCTAAACCCTCGGCAGAGCCGAGGAGCGCGAATCGCTGTCAACTGTTATGGACAGCACAGCGATTGAAATCGCCGCTAGTGTTGCAAAGTCCGCCTTCGCGGACTGAATCTATAGTTTCCTAACCGAGCTGGCGACTGCGATAACTGTCAACCAAACTTTGAGACTGCTTGACAACCCTTGACATACCATCGCCACGGTAATTCTACCCCCTGGGTGAGTCCGATGCGGGTGGTTTGGGTGAGTTCGATGTTACCTGTATCTAGTTTGGCTTGCCAATCTGTCGATCGATGCTCCAACCACATCGCTTGTCCCAGTTCTAGCTTGGTGCCATAAAGAGCCAAATCGATCTGCATTGCCAGACAGAGTTTCCCTGGCCCAGCGGCGGCTCGGACTGGTTTCTCCTTGGGTTTTAAGAAAATGGTACTCAACGTCTGTTGCTCTAGCTCCAGTGCCCGAATCAGTACCGCACTAGGCGCACCAGATCGATCGGTCACGACATTGACACAGTGATAGATCCCATAAATCAAATACACATAGACATAGCCAGGATCGCCGAACATAATCTGATTGCGCTTGGTTTGTTTGCGATAGGCGTGACAAGCCGGATCTCCCTCTTGATACGCTTCGGTTTCGACAATTAATCCGCGTAATTGTGTACCGTCGGGAAGTTGGCGCACCAAGCTACAGCCGATTAATTCTGGTGCGATCGTTACTGCCGATCGATCGAACCAATCGGTGGGAATAACTGGTTCTGTACTATCGATTAGATTCATCTTAGTTATCTAGCTCAAAATAATCGCGATCGTGCTTTTTAGTTTTTTGATGCTGCACGACAAACTTTTGCTACATTAGGTCGAATGCCTGGAATGGGGCAACAATATGATAGTGAAAAAGATATAGCAATCCTTGGGTATCGATTTTGGTGCGTTACGGCTGTCGCCTAACACACCCTACATTAATCTATTTTCTCATTTAGGATTGCTATATTATCAACGTTCGGAAATGGACAGTCTAACGCTTGAGCTTTTTTTGAATACTCTTGAGAGCTTTTGATAGTCTTAACTGCAAAATTCGCCGATCGCTAAAATCTAACATGTCAGATTTATCCAGATTAACACGATCGAAGAATCGATCGATCTCGCTCAAAATCACTTTGAGCCGCGACAAGATATTCTCAGTGCGATATTCAGTCAGTAGGGATTCTAAATTATTGACTGGTGCAGCAGATTTAATTACTTCTAAAATGCGTTCGACATCGTAAGCGGTACTAAAACCCGCAATTTTGTGGCAATTAAATCCTGGATCTAAATAATCAGATAACCCATGATTGACACTAGAAAATACTTGACAGCCACACGCGATCGCTTCTAAAGGTTGCAGTCCAAATCCTTCAGTTACGCCTTGAGTTGCCCAATACTCGGCGGAGTCGTATAAGTACACGCGCGATCGATTGAATAACTCTGACAAACTATCGACAAACCCCTCGATAATTTCGACTTGACAATGAGGTTGTAAGGCGGGAATTAATTGTTTTAAAAGATAGTCGGAAGATTTGCGCGAATGCACCAAAACATCGATCGATCTGTCCAATTGTCGATCGACAAATTCATCAGAAATTTGATTGGGCAAATAGTATAATAGTGCGTGAGGCGATCTCTGTCCCCAATAGCCTAGTGTATTCCGACTGACAGAGACAATCGGAATCTGTGGTGGGAGCCGAAAACCATATTCGGCACTATGGGCGTGATAAATTGTCGGGTAGCCCCGCAACCGAGCGACTAGTTTGGGTACATCAAAGCCCCAACTCACGACGAAGATTGTATCCTGCGGCTTGCGTGCCAAGATGTCATCTAAATACGCCTTGTCTGGCTCTCGTTGGCGATAAGTAACAATTTCGACAGGACAGATCTGCTTGACTAGCTCGATCGTTTTCAGTTCGGCAAATAAGCCCCCACAGTGAAATTTCTGGGTGGTTCCAGGCAAGAGAAACAGGAGTTTTCGCATAAGTTGGCATCTCAATCGAGTATTTAAGTAGCTTCAATATACTCGCAAAAAGTAGTCGCGGGAATAGGTAAACCCTCTAACTGCAAACCTTCTAAGTGAAATATAATAGCGACTTGAATTTGAATGGAAGCTGCTTCGATAGTTTTAGCTATTGCCACGCAGCCAGGTAGATCTGGTACATAAGCACAATAGTTATGTGGCATTTTTTCAATTATGGCTGCATATCTCATTAGTTTACTTCCTCCAAATTATCTTCTATCGATATCAAAATCCTCCCTAACCTATAAAAATTAGAGAGGATATTCGATCTTTAGATTACCCTAAAAGGTTAGAGTAACTTATCGACGTTCTTGGCAGTTTCAAAGAAGTGGGCGACATTTTCTTCAGGTACCGTTGGTAAGACACCATGACCGAGATTCATGATGTGTCCGGTTTTGCCAGCCTTGCGAACTGTATCGATAATTCGATCGCGGATGAAGTCTTTGGAACCATATAATGCACAAGGGTCCATGTTGCCTTGTACGCCTAAATGCGCCCCAATTCGCTGTCTTCCCACAGCCATATCTACAGTCCAGTCGAGGCTGACGATATCTACGCCAGATTTACCCATGAGTTCCAATACGCCTGAGCTACCACTGATGTAGAGGATTAGGGGTGTATCGGGGTGAGTGGCTTTGACTTGTTGGACTACCCGCTGCTGATAGGGGAGGGCGAAGGTTTCATAATCTTGGGGACTAAGTTGTCCCGCCCAGGAGTCAAACATTTGGACGACTTGGGCACCACAATCGATTTGATAGCGGACGTATACGGCGATCGCGTCGGCAATTTTTGCGAGTAAACTGTGGAGCATCTGGGGTTCGCGGAATGCCATCCCTTTGATGTTGGAGTAGTCTTTGGAGCTTTTACCTTCGATCGCGTATGCTGCTAATGTCCAAGGTGCGCCGACAAAACCGAGGACGGTGGATTGATTACCAACTTCGCGGCGTAAGGTGCCGAGAATTTCTTTGATAAAGGGGAGGGACTCTTGAGGATTGAGGGGGTGGAGAGCGTCGATTTGCGCCTGAGAGCGAATTGCTGGCTCGATGATCGGCCCTTTGCTCTCGATGATGTCAAAGGGAATCCCGATGCCTGGAAGGGGCGTGAGGATGTCGGAAAACATGATTACGCCATCGGGTGCAAAGGCACGCCAGGGTTGGAGGGAGATTTCGATCGCGAGATCGGCTTTTTCGGAGCGATCGCGGAATGAGGGATATTTGTCGCGCAAATCCCGATAAACTTTCATATATCGCCCCGCTTGACGCATCATCCAGACTGGCGGACGATCGAGTGTGGCACCTTTGGCTGCACGTAATAGTAGCGGCTCTTGAGTAATATCGGTCATTTTTTATTTTATGGTAATTTCATATAGTGTTGCCAATGGTGGGTGGGGATAAAACCCGCTCCTACCCTATATCTATGAGCTATGCTCGATCGACATAATCTCCACAATAGCAAACTAGCCACCCCTTTGTCTTAGAAGCTGTTGACAATCTTGACAATCGCCACTGCGATCTTTTTGATTCAGACGATCGACTATGACTATGCGAAGTGTTGTGCCATTTTTGACCGATAATCGATCGAATAATTCAATTCACATCGCCCCCACCAGTTTCAGCCGATATATGCAGCATCGCGTTAATAGACTTGTTGTGTGGGGCATACTATAGCTATCTATTCTTCTGAGTGATATGACATTGCTGATAAACCGGACGGGAACAACTACTCACAAATGCCCAAAATGTGGTGCTCAGAATGTCTCTCGCGCTCACCGCGTTGGTGGATTGGATCGAATGCTATCCTTACTACATATTTACCCCTATCGTTGTCGCCAGCACGACTGTAAAGTTCGCTTTCACCGCTTTGGCAGAAGTGCTTAAATTAATTGATAATTGATAATTGATAATTGATAATTGGGTTTTTAGGATCGGGATTTAAACCCCTGAATTTTGTTAAAGTCGATCGGTGTGGTTGAGGCACAAAACTCGCTCCCAACTCTGACTAAATTCGACACCACTAGAATTTGAATCAGGAATGATGGATCGGGAGTACCATTTTGAAGAGGCTGCCTTGACCTGGCTGGGAAGTGACCGTGATGGTGCCAGAATGTGCGGTGACGATGCAGGCGACTAAGTGCAATCCAAGACCGCTCCCTGCTTGTCTGTGGGTGCCTGTGCGGAAGCGTTGGAAGATGGTTGTTTGTTCTTGCTCCGACATCCCTGCTCCGGTATCTTGGACATCGATCGATACCCAGCCATTCATCGTCGCAGTCTCATCAGTGGTGGCGGGACAAAAATCTAGTTTGAGTTCGACTTTGCCCGCATCGGTAAATTTGAGGGCATTACCGACGAGATTAGCGATCGCGCGGCGAATTTCTAGACAGTCGCCGAGGATTCGTAGGGACTGAGGATCGGGGATGTCGCTGATAACGGTAAGCGCGATCGATTTGTACTGCGCTAATGGTTGGAGTTGTTCAACTACGGCGTGCATGATTTCCCACATATTGCACTTAGTCAAAGTCAGTGATTTATTTCCAGACTCGTAGCGGTTGACTTCTAGGAGCGTGTTGACTATTTCTAGGAGGTTTTGGTTGCTGCGATTCATCGCACTTAGAGCTTCGTGCATTTCGGCTGAGAGGGGACAAAATGCCTCTTGCTCGAACAGCTTGAACATCAGGTTTGCGGCGACTAGAGGGGTGCGGAGATCGTGGGTGAGGTGGGCGATGAAGTCTTCGCGTTGGAGATTTTGGATCTCGATCTGGGCGCGTTGTTGTTCGAGATCGTGGTTTTGTTGCAGCAGTAATTCGTTGTATTGCAGGATTTGTCTGCTGGTTTCGATGGCTTCGCGTTCGGCTCGATCGAGCCGGATCGCATTGCGGAGAATTTGCGCGAGGGTTTCGGGTGAAATTTGTGATTTTGGTAGGTAATCGGTAGCACCTGCTTGCATTAATTCGACAGCGATGCGTTCGTCGCCTTGCCCTGTTAGTACTACTAGGGGATGCTCAATATCGAGTAAGCAAGCGGCTTTGACTAGCTCTAAGCCATTTTGGTCGGGAAGTCCGTAGTCTACGAAGCTACAATCGAACAGCTCGGTGCCGAGCAGCGTGAGGGCTTCAGTACAGGTAGCGGCTTCGGTGATGACAACATTCATCCCTGATTTATTCAGGGCGCGTCTGACTGCCATGCGATCGATTTCATCATCATCGACGATGAGTATTCTTAATGTTTCTTCCATTTCACAAGGGGTTAAGGTGACTGATGGTATGCCAAGCGAGGCAAACCGTCGGGGCACAAAGGCGCAACTGTCAACTGTCAACTGTCAACTGTCAACTGTCAACTATCAACTGTCAACTATCGACTGTTCACGCCATCTCACAATGTGTCCAATATTTGTTTAATGTGACCATTAGATCGACAAAGGTGCTAAAAGTGACTGGTTTGAGAATATAGCCAGCGACGTTGAGATCGTAAGCCTGAACTCTGTCGCGTTCTTCGCTAGAAGTAGTCAGTACTACGACGGGAATATGTTTGAGCAGAGAATCTGCCCGCAATTCATGTAGGAATTCTATCCCATTCATTTTGGGCATATTTAGATCTAGTAAGATCAGTCGGCGTTCTGGCGGGATCGGCGATGGATGTCCTGGACTATCCCGCAGTATTTCTAGAGCTTCCAATCCATTGCCAGCAAAGTACAACGGGTTGTCAATATGACCTTTCTTAAAGGCGCGCTGGACGGTCATAACATCTACTTCGTCATCTTCGACTAGTAAAATATTTAGCATTGAATTTTCTGTCATTTTAGATCTTTAACGGTGCTATCTTGGTGAATAAGTGGCTGTTTGAGCCAAGTAAATCTAAAGATGGCACCTTTACCAGCTACTGATTCTAACTGAATGATGCCGCCTTCGGCAGCAACTACTTTTTTGACGATCGCTAGCCCCGCGCCAATATTTTCTTCGACATCGCGAGCTTTGAGAGTTTGAAAAATAGTATAAATTCTAGTTTGATACTGAGCTTCGATCCCATCTCCATTATCGATGATGGCAAATTCATACCGATCGCCTAGATCGAGTACTGATATCTCAACTATACCTACTTTCGTAGGGTGATGGCGAATGGCATTGTCGATCAGATGCGTAAATACCTGTTCGAGTGGTTGCCAACGGGTATTCATCGTTGGCATATTTGCGCCGATATTAATTGTAAAAGTTGCTGGAGGTGCTAGAGCCTGGATAATTTTATGGAGCATTTGCTCGACACTAATAGTGATAATCGTCGTCTGTGTGCGTCCGGCGCGGGAGTATTCTAGTAAGCTATTGAGTAGTGCCTGCATCCGGTAAACTCTGCCGCGTAGCAAGTATAGTTGCAAGCGAGTTTCCTCAGAGATATCTTCGCCGATATCTTCTTCAATCCATTCGGTGAGGCTGGCGATCGCCCGTAGTGGGGCTTTGAGGTCGTGAGAGGTGACATAGGCAAATTGGTCTAGTTCTTGGTTGCTTTGGAGTAATAACTGGTTGCTAGTCGTCAGCGAAGCGTTAAGTTCTATCAGTTGGAGGGCTTTGGCTGCGAGTTTGGCGGCTGTTTGTTGCCGATCGCTAATATCGCGAATGATGGCAATCCGATCGTCATCAAAGGCAATGGTGTTGATGGAGACTTCGACTGGGAACAATTCTCCATCTTGGCGTTGTCCCATTGCCTGCCAGATTTGACCGTTGGGCAATGCTTTGACTAGCAGATCGGGTTCGTAATATAGTAGTTTCTGAGTGTCATCAGCTTCTTGGTTGAGCAGTTTGTGCCAATGCCAGCCAATTACTTGCTTGGGATCGTAGCCGAACATCTGCACCGCTGCATGATTAAAACTTTCAATTTGACCTTGGGTATTGACGATCGCCACTCCATCAACAATATTGGCAACGATCGCCTCGATCAGGCTGCGGCTCTCGCGCAAGCGGATTTCCCGATCGCGTAGTTCTGTCGCTAACTGTCGCAGTAACCGCACAGCAACAGCCGTCCCCAGCAAGCCAATCACAATCCCCAGCCACATCGCATCAGCATTGAACTGCTGCTGATCTTGGAGCGATCGAGTGTGAATTCCCAATCGGCGATATTCTTCTGTTTCAAACTCGCGGACGATCAGCCGAAATCGATCCATTTCTCGCTTGCCATTGAGCAGTCGTGCGGTCGTAACTTGAGGGCTAGTGACTGTTCCTGCTTCTACTAGTCGCACAGTTTCTGCGATTAGAGCCATTTGGGTCTGGGCGATCTGAGTCAGTATTTTTACCCGCTGCGACTGCTCTATGTTGTCTTGGACGAGCTGTTCTAGTGCGCTGAGATTGGGTTTTATGGTCGCCAGTGCTAAGTTGTAGGGTTCGAGAAAAATTGTTTCTTTGGCGATGTAGTAGCCCCGTACTCCAGTTTCCGCATTTAATAAACTAATCAAGCTACTCTGACTGGTTGCTAAAATTTGGTTGGTATTGTCTACATACGCTTGCGCTACCAACATTTTTTGACGCAGGAGGGTGTAGGTCACAACCGTTGCGAGTAGGCACACTAAGGGAATACAGATCGCCATCGCACCGCGACCTTCGATCGGCAGTCTTTTCCAACGATGCTTTAATTTTCGCCACGAAGATGTCATTACATTCACTACTCAACACACCAAATACCAGATTTTTGTCGATCGCCTAGACTTGAGATACTTTGGCGCACCGCTTCACAATTGATGCGTTTGTATGCCCCGCCCGATCGTCCTGGTTAATCGATCGCTGTGAGAGTTTGAAAATATTTGCCGTCCTTATTGTAATATCCTCAACTCTCTATCCTTTGACTAATTAACGTCAGAGAATAATCTGGTACTGTAACGATCTGACATTTAGTCAGAAAGGGATAACAATTATTTAGGTCTTGTCTGATATTGATATCTTCTCAAGTAATGTATTAGCACTTATTATGAGTGTAATGGTCGGTAATCGATCGACTCTCTGAGGTGGTTTTGTATGAGTGATATTCGAGTAGTATTGATTGAGGATCATGATGTGGTGCGGATTGGTCTGCGGACTGTCTTGCAGATCCAGCAAGGGATTCAAGTGGTGGGGGAGGCTACCACTGGCACGCAAGGGTTGGCATTGCTGCAAACAATTCCGGTCGATGTTGCCTTGGTAGATATTGGGTTGCCAGGGATGGATGGGATCGAGTTGACCCAAAAGTTGCGGCAGTTTCAGAAAGAGCACCAAGATTCAACGACTAAAGTCATTATGCTGACGATGCAGGGTAATGAAGAAACTGTTATCGCTGCCTTTGCTGCTGGAGCCGATTCCTACTGTATGAAAGATGTCGGCATCGAGCAACTGATCGAAGCGATCGAAATGACTCACACGGGTAATGCCTGGATCGATCCAGCGATCGCGAGTATTGTATTACGACAACTGCGACAGGGCATCGTCCAACCATCTAATCGGAAGCAGACGATCGAAATTAGGTCATTAGAACCTGAATACGAGCAGGTGCTAGCTTCAGATCCAGTCACCGAGCGCGAACGCGAAGTTCTGGAACTAATGGTCGCAGGTTGCACTAATGTCGCCATTGCCCAGCAGTTATTTATCACCGTCGGCACCGTCAAAACCCATGTGCGGAACATCCTGGCGAAGCTCTGCGCTGATGACCGGACAGAAGCCGCAGTCAGAGCCTTGCGATCGGGCATCATCTCGTAGTGTCTGGATTTAAAGCAGAACCCTAGCCTAAGAGGCAGAAGTCTGTTTGATGCTGGGGTTGATTTACCCCACCCCAGCCCTCCCCTTATCAAGGGGAGGGAGCATGAAGCCATCCCTTGATAAGGGGGGGTTGGGGGGGTAAATCAATCTTAGCCAAAGTCAAAAGCCTTTCTAGAGCTGAACGAACGCCATCGAGATCCCCTACTCTTTCATCTCAACTTTGAGATTTGGCAAGCCCTCCAACTTCTCCAGCGGCTGCACCTCCTCCGTTACGGGAGCAAACACAGTCAAACCGCCAGGAATACACTCGACTTCCACAGGGGTGGTACCAATCACCTCACCATCTACGACCACCTTCTGGGGCGGGTTGGTCGTTACTTTGAATCGCTTCGCTCGCAAGAAACCGACATCATCTCGATCGGATGCTTCACCTCGCAATGTCGAACTGAGCAAATCGAAGGCAGTAGCGATCGCAATTAAGGGTGTAGCAGGGGCGACGATCGTCAAATCGAGCATTCCATCATCGAATACCACTCCCGCCGAACCTTGAGCCAAAATTGACGTAGCTGGAGCGGCATTGGCGATGGTGATCGCCGCAGCGGAAACCGCCACAATTTTGTCTTCCAGCTCGATTTCGACTTCAAACTGGTTAAACTTGCCCACTTGCTTGAGTCCAGCGAGGACATAAGCCAGCATCCCCAGCCGATTCTTGGCATTGCGATCGGCTAAATTCACCGTTTCAGCTTCAAACCCGATCCCCGCCAATAACACCATCGGCAAACCATTACACCAAGCCATATCGACTACCTTGGTATCCCCTGCCAAAATAGCCTCACAAGCCTCAGGAATCGTCGTGGGTAGATCTAGGGCATTGGCAAAAGCATTGGCAGTGCCGCGTGAAATGATTCCCAGCGGGATGTTGGAACTCATCAAAGCCGCCGCCACAGCGGAGAGCGTACCATCACCCCCAGAAGCAATTATTGCCTCGGCACCGCGATCGATCGCCGCTTTTGCTAGTTCTCCAGGCTCGCAGTCGGCTGTAGTGATGACTACATCTAGGTCGATTTCTGGACTGAGGAGAGATTCGATCGTGGCGAGATCTTCTTCGGGATTACCTTGTCCGGCAACGGGGTTAAAAATTAGACTAGCTTTACGTTTCATCGAGTAGATCCTCTAGGGGTGAGATGGGCGATGGTTCGGAAATTTTTTGAATTACTTCCAAAATTACTTGGGGGTCAGTTGCTTGTTTCATCAATTCAGCCTCAACATCATTACGATTTTTGACATTGGGCAAATCGGTACGCAGTTCTTCTACTAATGAAATCAATTTAGCGATCTTTTGTTCCGTAATTAGGTTGAGTTGGAGCACCAGATGCGATCGCTCTTCATTAACCTTTTCCTGGCGATTTTCAGATACCAATACTCCAGTCGAGATAAATAATGCAGCCAAATCCAACCACTCTGCGCCCAGATCGATCTGCGGAAAACTAGCTGGCAATATACCGAGATCGACTAAATGACCGCAGATTTCCCAAATCGTAAAAAATAAGATTTGGAAATACAGAAATTGCGGTTTACCAAATACACTGACAACTTTGTCGAGTAGGCGTTGCGCGATCGGTACATTTTGCTCAGAGCGTTCTAAATAGCTAGTAATTGTTTCGATATTTTTGAGTACTTGTTCGGGCACAGCCGCGCCGGATTCGACTGACTCTTCGAGCAAGTCGGTGACAACAGCCTGCTGAACTTTCACTGCTAAAATATCGCGACTGACTGAATCCTGGTGCATTTTTGCGGTCATTGTGGCTGGTGGCGATCGAAGATTAACTTATTTACAATAAATATCTAGACTCAAGTACTAACTACTTTTGTTTCTGGCTCCGAGTCAGGAGATTGTTCGGAGATTTGTTGGATCACCTCCAAAATTGCTTGGGGGTCGCTGGCTTGTTGCATCACTTCAGCCTCCACATCATAGCGATTTTTGACATTGGGTAAATCGACACGTAGTTCTTCGAGCAAGGCGATCGATTTGGCGATCTTTTGCTCGGTGACGAGGTTGAGTTGCAACATCAGATGCGATCGCTCTTCAGCGACTTTTTCCTGATGAGCTTGGGAGATCAGTACCTCAGTGGTGATGATTAGCGAAGCAATTTCTAGCCCATGTAGACCTAGCTCGAACTGCGGAAAATTTTTCGCGATGATATTTCTTTCGGCTAATTGAGTACAGCCAATCCAGAGCGCAAAAAATCCAATTTGAAAATAAAGAAATTGGGGGCGACTGAAAATAGCTGCAATTTTGTTTAAGATGCGGTGGTCTGCTGCGATCTTCTGTTGATTTTGAGTATTAAACTTATCGATCGTTTCTACATTCTTGATGATATGTTCGGGGTGAACTTCGGATTCGATCGGCATATTTTGCTGCTGTTGTCGCTCGGCTGTGCCCAAGCTAGTATCTAGATTATTTGGATTGGTTTTCATTTATATTAATTTTATTTAGTTATTCAACTAGCGATCGTGCTGAGTGTGACATCGTAGCCAGATGCTAAGTCCCGCTCCTGAGAGGAGCCTACTGTATATACCAAGTCTGATGGGCTTACCCCCCAACCCCCCTTATAAAGGGGGAGGCTCATCTTGCTCCCTCTCCTTTATAAGGGGAGGGCTGGGGTGGGGTAACGGGACTACGCAGCAACTCAAATAACTTGTGTATACACCGTAGTTCAGGAGCGGGACTTAACTGTCAATTGACACTCGATTTGGGTCTACTATTGTTTGACCCAAACTGATACCGAGCCGCCGTTACAGCGGAAATCTGCCCAGCCATCATCATTAGTAGTAATTGATTCTTTGACGTGTTCGGTAATATCGACATAAGTACAATTGGGATGTCCGATGTCCATCCATTTGTTGCCATCTCCACCATTGGCTAAGATGACAGCCACACCGCCAGGATGTTCATCCGTGCCCATTCTCGTCCACCCGATCGTATTTGGATGATCGAAGTAGTCATGTTGTTCGCCATAGGCATATTTTTTACGAGCATCCAGGAACTTGTCAATCAAGAACTGATGAGAGTCCATCCAGATTTCATAATCGGTACCGCCCTTATTGTCTTTATAGTGTGCGCCATAATAGTCGCCATAAAAGATGCAGGGATATCCAGCTTCCCGCAATAAAATCAACGCATAAGCCAGAGGTTTGAACCACGACTCGACGATCGATTCGAGTGACTGGAGCGGCTGAGAATCATGATTTTCGACCAGTGTGACAGCTAGTGCTGGCTGTTGCTGCACCAATGTATTATCAAAAATTTTGGTCAGATCGTAATTCGCACCTTCTTGACTAGCAACGTGAAAATTGTAGTGGAGCGGTGCATCAAATAAACTCACCTTCCCTTCAGTAGTTTCGATAAAACTGTGTAGGGCATCTACTTCATAAGACCAATACTCACCGACTGCAAATAGATCGCGTTTGGCATAGTGGCGAACGTGTTGCACCCAATCCTGAAAGAACTCTGCTGAGACGTGCTTGACAGCATCAAATCTAAAGCCATCGACATTGGTAGTATCCTGATTCCATTCGCCCCAATGCTTGAGTTCGCCGACTACTTCAGCATTGTCCATATCGAGATCGCAACCCATCAGATAGTCAAAGTTGCCCTTTTCTAAGTCAACATTGTTATCAAAAGACTTGCCCTTGAGCAGATAGACTGCTGATGCTCCCTCATTTTTGGCATTGTAATCGATCGCATCGAAATGCCACCAATGCCATTCCATGCTCGAATATTTGCCGTCCCTCCCAGGAAAGGTAAAATGCGTCCAGGCTTCGATCTTCTGATATTCACCAATTGGCTGATTGCGATTTTCCATATCAAATGGGGTCGCTTCTACCTCTTCTGCTTTATCTGCACCCATTTTGTGATTAAACACAACATCAGCATAGATCTGGATGCCAGCTTGTTGGGCGGTTTTGATGGCTTTGACATATTCGGCTTTGGTGCCGTATTTAGTTCGCACCGAGCCTTTTTGATCGAACTCGCCGAGATCGAAGATGTCATACACACCATAGCCGACATCCATGCCACCCCCTGTCCCTTTGTACGCAGGTGGTAGCCATAGCGCGGTAATACCTGCTGCTGCCAACTCGCTAGCTTTTTCGGCGACCTGATTCCAGAGACTACCATCATCTGGATTGTACCAGTGAAAGTACTGCATCATTACACCGTTAGGATCGGACATGACTTTATTTGTTTTTTAGAGGTTAATATTTGGATCAAGGTAAAAACCGTATCATCCTTAATTCTCGATGGATTTATACCGCTTTGTCTATCGGGCATTTGGGGCATTTATGTAGCTTGGTTACAGTACCCGATCTCTATCTGTTGAACGAATAATTAGTCACTAAAAATCTATCTAAAGATAGAACGAGCGGAGACATCCGAACTAGTGTACCGCTTGAGAATTGGGTTTGACTAGTAAAAAAACGCTCGATCGGCTCAAACAGAAAGTTTATAAACTCGGCTTTTTCAGATATACTTACGATGTAATTTTTTGTAGTATACAACTGCAATTTAGGGAACCGTCAAAGTCGATCCCCTAACCAGCAATTTTACCAAACAGCAGAAGCTATGGCTTCGGGGTTTGGAGCCTCCTACCTTTAGGTGCGATAGTGCTGTATACTGTATAAAAAAATACATTGGCTGATTTTGTTAGCAAAAATGCCCCTAATGGTGGTGATGGTAGCGTAGTCCATGAAAGGTTTAGCGATACAGGATCGGGGATCTAGCAGTAATGCTCGGCGACTTCTAGTCAAGAGCGATCGAATCCCCCTACTGAATGTCTACACCAATTCAAAGTTCAGCCATTTGTCGGATTGAAGTTAATGTGACAATTTTAACAACGAAACTAAGGAGATTAGAAGTATGATTGGGCTAGAATTGTCACCAAGGTTAATGCTAACTCAAGTTGTTTCGCCAGTAGACTTAGATTGGCAAGAATGCTTGAATACTATTCCTCATGATTTTTATCATCTTCCTGGCTATTTAGAATTAGAAGCACATCGACAAAATGCCACGGCTGAGGCGATCGTCATCAGGAATGGAGCGGAAGTATTTTTTTTACCATACTTAATTCGTGAATGCGATCGACATGGAGATATCGATAAGTCCGATCGCGATCGGATCTATGATGTCATCTCACCTTATGGTTATCCTGGCATGTTGGTAAGTTCAGCAGGTCAAAATCCAATCTTTATTAAAAAATGCTTGAATATCATTTATGATTATTGGCAACAACGTCATATTTGCTCGGCATTTATCAGACTACATCCCATTCTCAACAGCTATATCGATAGTTCGATGTTTGCGAGCGATATAGCTGTTGAGAATAACGATCTGACGACAAATTTATCTCCACGCGGGAACGTAGTCGTGTGCGATCTCACCAACGATCTCGATCGTATTTGGAAACAAATCAGATCGAGCCATCGTACTAAAATCAGTAAATTAAGGCGGTCTGGATTTACAGTTAGGATGGTACCAGCCGAGAAATATTTAGATATATTTATAGGTATCTATCTCGAAACGATGAGTCGCGTCAATGCTAGTAAGATTTACTATTTTACTAAAGATTACTTCGAGAAACTAGTTCAAGTATTAGGAGATCGGCTCGCTCTTTGCGTAGTTGAAATCGATAACGAAGTCATTGCGGCTAGCCTCATCACTGAAGTGAGTGGCATAGTACAATATCACTTAGGTGGAACCAAAACTCAATATCTACCTCGATCGCCTACCATACTTATGTTTGATTATATCATTAGGTGGGCAAAAGAGCGAAACAATCATCATCTAAACTTAGGTGGTGGACTTGGTGGTCATCAAGATTCCTTGTATCATTTTAAATCTGGTTTTTCCGATCGCGTAAAATCTTTTGCAACTATTGAAACAATCGTGGATAGAGCGATTTACAATCGCTTGACACACTCAAGAGCTGAAGTTTTAGGAATAACACCTCTAGAAATTCAGGCTACATCTTTTTTTCCAAGTTATCGTGCATACCAACATGGATAAATCGCAATTAGATTGAAGATCGCTTACAATATAAGAATGGATATATTCAGCTGAATAATATGTTGTCATCTAATACTAACAAAGAATTGTTTCATGGTGATGGTGTCGAGTTTACAACGTGGCTCGATCTACAGACACTATTTCCAGAAGAAATTTATCTGATTCAAAAATATCTCCAGCCAAATCTCAAAACAGTTGAAGCTGGTACCAATGGCGGCAGAATCTTATTAAGAATGCAAGAGATGGGGTTTACGAATTTAGCTGGATTTGATTATGTGCCCGAACTAATCGAGCAGGCAATCGATCGAGATCCCCAGCGGCAAATTGACTTTCAAGTTCAAGATGCGATCGGCTTATCCTATCCAGACAATAGTTTCGATCAAATTATTTACTTACAACAGATTACTTGCGTAATTGAGAGCGCAGCCGATCGATTTAAGGCTATTCAAGAAGCTTATCGAATCCTCGCTACAGGTGGTACGGGCTTGTTCTCGTTCTTGAGTTTTGAGTCGCGTAGTGCCGGATTTATCTATGCTAGCTTTCTTACCTACCTCCGTACACTTAGAAAATTGCGAGGCGACAACCGCAGCATTCAGAATTTACCGTGGCTCAAACTCGGAGGTAAATTCAATCCTCGATCGCTCGTCGATCGACATCCATATACATATTGGTATCGAGTATCCGAAATTTACGAGATATTACAATCGGTAGGCTTTGAGATCGTCGGCATCGGTACCAATCCCCAAATTAGTGCAGATGATCTGAAAGCAACCGATCGCCAATTGCTAGCCGAACAGATATCGGGAATGCTATATGTCGTCGTCAAAAAATCATAATCTGAATATCTAAACACGATTAATTACACTAGAACATAGATTGCGCTCAGATCGATCTGGGTATAATAAAATCTAGAGACTAGATCGGCAATCAAGAGCGGATGCAATCCGTTATTTGTAGCGTCTGCCTTGCAGAGGAGCTGTTTCTAACCGCTTAGGCTATCTATTTAAGATAGCTTTCAATTATTCATAACTTCTGGCAATGGCAAAACCTATTTTACTCTCAACTCCACATATGGGCGATCGCGAACACCAATTCGTGACAGAAGCCTTTGAAACTAATTGGATCGCACCGATTGGGCCGCATGTTGATGCCTTTGAGCAAGAGTTTTGCCGAGCGGTGGGTTCTAGTCATGCAACCGCCGTCAGCTCTGGTACGGCGGCTTTACACTTAGCCTTAAAACTTGTCGGCGTTGGTGCTGGAGATGAAGTATTTTGTTCGAGCCTGACTTTTTCAGCCAGTGCCAATCCCATTGCCTATCTGGGTGCTAAACCTGTATTTATCGATAGCGATAGGCTGTCTTGGAATATGAACCCCCATTTACTCCAAGCCGCACTGGAGCAAAGAGCAAAAGTAGGCAAACTGCCCAAAGCCGTAATTCTCGTGCATCTATACGGACAAAGTGCTGACATCGATCCGATCCTTGCAGCTTGTCAGCAGTATGGCGTGCCGATGATTGAAGATGCGGCTGAAGCTCTGGGCGCGACTTATAAAGGTCGATCTCCTGGTACCTTTGGGACTGTCGGCATCTTTTCATTTAATGGCAACAAGATTATTACAACTTCGGGCGGTGGAATGTTGGTGTCTGAAGATGCCAGCATCACCTCCAAAGCCAAGTTTTTGGCAACGCAAGCCCGCGATCCGGCTCCCCATTACCAACACTCAGAAATCGGCTATAATTACCGCCTCAGCAATGTCCTCGCCGGAATTGGGCGCGGACAATTGCTCGTACTAAGCGATCGAGTCGCCGCCAGACGGCGCAATTGTGAAGTCTATGAAAAAGCTCTGGGCAAGCTACCAGGGGTCGAATTTATGCCTGAAGCTCCCTGGGGGAGTGCTACCCGCTGGCTGACTTGCCTGACGATCGATCCTGCTGCTTTTGGTGCAGATCGCGAACAGATCCGATTAGCACTTGCCGAAGAACAGATTGAAGCCCGCCCCGTCTGGAAACCGCTCCACATGCAGCCGATATTTAAAGATTGCGACTGCTTTGGGGGCGAGGTGGCTGAAGATCTATTCGATCGAGGTCTATGTCTGCCTTCTGGCTCTAATTTGTCCGATGAAGACTTGGATTGTGTGATTAGTGCGATCGTCAAGTGTGCGCGGGTATAAATAAAATAAAAGATCCCCGACTTCTTCAAGAAGTCGGGAATCTTGTTCATGCACAAATACTTTTATTAGTCAATAGTCTAAATCTAAATTTTTGTTAACACTGTCATTGGTAGTTCTCAGACATGTGGTTTAGATTAGACAGACTTAGATCTATTTTTTATATTTAAATGTCATGACTACTGGCGATTTATCTAGTCCAGAACTGAGTCGATCCAGTCACAGTAAACCCCTTCCTAAAGTAAAGTTACCCACGATGATCCGGCTGGGATTGTTTCAGATGGGATTGGGGATGATGTCGGTGATGGTATTTGGGGTCCTAAATCGGGTATTGATTAGAGAGTTGGCGGTACCGAGTTCGATCGCTACTGTAATACTCGCCCTGACTCTGTTTGTAGCTCCAGCGAGAATTATTTTTGGACAACTCTCCGACACCAAACCGTTATTTGGTTATCATCGCACTGGCTATGTCTGGCTAGGAGCGGCTGGGCTGGTAACAAATGCTTGGATTGCTGTGCAGGTGATGTGGCAACTCGGCGCAAGCCTCAAGGAGGTAGGATGGGCGGTGACTACCTATGGCTGGGCGGGGTTACTCGGTTTTGTATTTGCCTTGTATGGCTTGTCGGTGAGTATGTGTTCGACACCCTTTGCTACTTTACTGGTAGATATTACCGACGAGGACGATCGATCGCGCTTAGTCGCAGTCGATTGGTCGATGTTAATTGGCGGTACAATTGTCGGGGCGATTACGATCGGTGTACTACTCAAGTCATTAGAAATTAACGCGACAATTACTCAAGTTCAAGCCCAAATCGATCGGCTATTTATTATTATTCCGGCGATAGTTTGTATTTTAACTTTTGTCAGTACTTGGGGAGTCGAAAAGAAATATTCTCGGTTTACTAATCGGGTAGGACAACCGCAGACAGGAGCGCATTTATCATTAGGACGTGCACTATCCATTCTCACAGCCAGTCGTCAAACTCAGGTATTTTTTACCTTCTTGGTAGTGATGACACTAGGATTATTTATCCAAGATCCGATCCTCGAAACTTATGGTGGTGAAGTGTTCGATCTCCCCGTCGGCAAAACAGCAGCACTAAACGCTTTTTGGGGCGGCGGCACGTTGCTGGGTTTGAGTGCGGCGGGATTTTGGTTTATTCCCAAGCTGGGTAAACAGAAGACGGCTCGATTGGGTTGTATGCTAGTAGCAGCATCGATGCTGTGGGTGATTGTCGCTGGTTTTACTCACAATCCCGTGTTTCTCCAACTGGCTCTACTATTATTTGGGATTTGTTCGGGATTGGTGACGACTGGCGCAATTACACTGATGTTGGATCTCACCGTACCCGAAACTGCGGGGACATTTATCGGTGCGTGGGGTTTGTCGCAAGCTTTAGCCAAAGGGTTGGCGACAGTTTTTGGTGGTGTAGCCTTAGATATTGGGAAGTCAATTTCCCCAAATATTGTCGTTGCTTATGGGTTGGTATTTAGTCTGCAAGCTCTAGCAATGATTGTAGCGGTTAAGTTGCTCGATCGGGTTAATGTGCGCGAGTTTCAGACTACAGCTAAAGATGCTGTCAAAGCAGTCATCGCCGCAGATGTGGATTAGACAGTTGATAGTTGATAGTTGATAGTTGATAGCGGCTTGCGCCCTGGAGGTTCCCTCCAGATCGAGCAAGACAATACAGCGATTCGTTGCAGTAAGTGAGTGTAGGGTGTGTTAGGCACCAGCCGTAACGCACCAGGGTACTGATGTAAAAATTGCTATATGTTAAGATATGTATAGCGATCGATCGCCCATTGCACATCCTTACAACCTGTAATTATGACGTTTGAACCCCATCCCGTTCGCGTAACGTCTCCCCAGAAGGATGACGAACGTAGCGATCTCAAAAATGAAGAGTTGACACCTAAGACTAATCATCAGCCACATATTATTGCCAAGGATGAGCCGATATTATGTCCCCACTGCCTACGCACTGCTAGTAACGGTATCAAATGTAAAGGTATCTGCGTAGCTGAAAGCGACTATTGAGCAGTTGACAGTTGACAGCGATTCGCGCTCCTCGGCAAAGCCGAGGGTTTAGCGAATCAAGAGAGCGAGGTTTTTAG
>ENA-OFCE01000496-OFCE01000496.1-metagenomes-genome-assembly--contig:-NODE-496-length-25329-cov-27.905753_pt1 | contig 25329 bp, 20 predicted proteins | sample MGYA00153388_OFCE01 | MGnify analysis MGYA00153388
TTTTGCCCAAATATAGCCCTGACTATAACCTTGTTGAATTAGTATGGCATTCTGCCAAGGAATATGTTGCTAATAGATTATTTGAATCCATTGAAAAACTAGAATTACTATTACATAAACTTTTAAATGAAGGAGGACTAATTATGAAATGGAACCGAAAAATAAAAAATAAAGGTAACTTAGTTAATGCAGTTTAGATATCGAACAGCTTATCAACGATCGCCGATGCCTCAAATCCAGTCTTGCGGTTGGGCAGTCCGTAAGTCAAATTGCTTCGGTGGGCGTACTTTCGGGGGTCGATCGCCATATCGGTCTAGATAAGTGCCTTTGACAGAAGAATTCCACCCATTCATCGGGGGGGAGTGTCAATCAGCAAATACTACAGGGAGGCTGCGACTCTTCCAACTGCTAGAATTGATAGGGTTCTGTCGCGCAGCTTTTATGATTGACGAGGAAAAACAGCAACATCCAGATCCTAACTCAACTGGGGAAACCCCAGAGAGTTCTTCAATGGCAAGCGAAAATCCGCCATCTGCCAACTCATCAGCAAATTCCAGCGAAGTAGCCGATTGGGAACTGGAACTTGCTCAAGCTTACCAAAGTGCTCAAACCGATCGCTCGCCAGAAGCTACATCTGGGGAAGCAGGCACCGCTAGTTCTAGCAACAGCCCGATGGCTGATACCCAAGAGTTGTTAAAAAGAGAACTGGCGCAATCAGCCGATGAAAAACAGGGCTTAAAAACTCAGTTGCAAGCCGTATCCGCTCAAGTAGAAGACCTGAAAAATCAAAATCTCCGCCTAGCAGCAGATTTTGACAACTTCCGCAGGCGCACCCAAAAGGAAAAAGAAGAGTTAGATTTACAGGCAAGATGTGTCACGATTAAACCCCTGTTGCCGGTCATCGACAATTTCGAGCGCGCTCGATCGCACATCAAGCCGCAAACCGACGGCGAAATGAACATTCACAAAAGCTACCAAAGCGTTTACAAGCAAATGGTAGATGGTCTCAAACAAATCGGGGTTTCTCCGATGCGCCCCGAAGGCGAACAGTTTGACCCCAACCTCCACGAAGCTCTGCTGAGCGAACCAACAGACGAACACGAGGAAGGGACCATCATCCAAGAACTAGAACGAGGCTATACTCTGGGCGATCGCGTCTTGCGACACGCCAAAGTGAAAGTTGCGGCGGCTGGGTCATCTGTGGTAACCTCAGATGAAAATCCCGAGAGTTCGGAAAGTTAATCGGTATACAAGCTACTGCATTCCTCGAAATTACTGACCCCCGAATAGAATTCGGGGGGCTAAAGTTGCTAGACTCAACAACTTCTCAATTCAGGAATAAAAGCAGATAGCCGCTTGCTCAAAAAATCTGAAAAATGTTTTGACTCGTCTTCGATCTTGTTTTAGGAAATCAATTTTAGATCCTACAAATCCGGTCGGGTAATGCTTGTAAAAACAAGCTGAGTCGTTTTTCATCCCCCAACTTAGTAGTTGGAGGTTTCCAAACATCCCACAAAGTTTTATGAGGCGCTATGGGAAAAATTATTGGAATTGACTTAGGCACGACCAACAGTTGCGTAGCTGTTTTAGAGGGCGGTAAACCTGTCGTGATCGCCAATTCCGAGGGCGGCCGCACAACTCCGAGCATAGTAGGATTTGGCAAGGCGGGCGATCGCTTAGTAGGTCAACTAGCCAAGCGGCAAGCTGTAACTAATGCTGTAAATACTGTCTACAGCATCAAACGATTTATCGGGCGCAGGTGGGACGACACGGAAGAAGAACGAACCCGGACTCCGTATACCTGCGTAAAAGGCAAAGATGACACCGTTAACGTCCAAATTCGGAACAAGGTTCATACTCCCCAAGAAATCTCGGCAATGGTACTCCAAAAGCTGAAGCAAGATGCTGAAGCTTATTTGGGACAAACTGTTACCCAAGCCGTAATTACAGTGCCAGCCTACTTCACAGACGCTCAGCGGCAAGCTACTAAAGACGCCGGTACGATCGCGGGTTTAGAAGTCCTGCGGATCGTCAACGAACCAACAGCGGCCGCCCTTTCCTATGGGTTGGACAAGCAAAATATTGAACAAAAAATCTTGGTCTTTGACCTCGGTGGCGGTACTTTCGACGTTTCGATCCTGCAACTCGGAGACGGAATTTTTGAAGTCAACGCTACCGCCGGCAACAACCATCTCGGAGGAGACGACTTTGACGACTGCATAGTCCAGTGGCTGGTAGAAGCTTTTCGTACTCAAGAAGACAGCGACCTGTCAACAGATAAAATGGCTTTGCAACGCCTCAGAGAAGCAGCGGAAAAAGCCAAAATAGAACTTTCACTCTCGCAATCGACTTCTATAAACTTGCCGTTCATCTCCTCTGACGCCAAAGGGCCAAAGCATCTAGAAATGGATCTCTCCAAAGCTCAGTTTGAACAACTGGTGGCTCATTTGGTGCAAGCGACGATCGATCCGGTGACTCAAGCCCTCAAAGACGCAAATTTGACTCCCCAAAATATAGACAGAATTATTTTAGTGGGAGGCTCAACCCGGATTCCGGCAGTTCAAGAGGCAATTAGCAAATATTTTGGCGGCGTGTCTCCAGATAAATCGGTCAATCCCGACGAAGCTGTAGCCGTAGGCGCGGCAATTCAAGCCGGGGTACTGGGTGGTGAGGTCAAAGATTTGCTACTGCTGGACGTGACGCCACTCTCCCTGGGACTCGAAACCTTGGGCGGGGTGTTCACAAAAGTAATCGAGCGCAATACAACTATCCCCACCAGCCGATCGCAAATGTACAGCACGGCGGCCGATGGGCAAACAAGTGTGGAAATTCACGCACTCCAAGGCGAGCGAGCATTGGTTAAAGACAATAAAAGTCTCGGCAAGTTCTTGCTCAAAGGCATTCCCGCAGCCCCGCGCGGCGTACCTCAAATCGAAGTTACCTTTGAAATTGATGCCAATGGCATTCTCAAGGTTGCTGCTGAAGACAAGGGAACCGGAAAAGAACAAAGCATCCAAATTTCTAACACAGGGGGATTGAGCGAAACGGAAGTTGAGCGGATGCGACAAGAAGCCGAACTTTATGCCGATGAGGACATCAAGCGCGCTCAACTCGTCGAACTCAAAAATCAAGCTGACACCCTGGTCTATAATTGTGGTGTTACTTTGAAAACCAACGCACAATTGCTTTCGCCAGACCTTAAGGTCGAAGCCGAAACAGCAGCAGCAGCCTTGCAGGGGTCGATGGCTAACCCAGAGATCGTAGCCGAGGAACTTGGTGAGCAAATCGAATCTTTCAAGCAACTGCTATACTCGCTCGGGACTGCTGTCTACGACCAAGCCCGCAGCGGAGTAGCACCTTCTGGAGCAGAGATTGAAAGCGAGATGATGTCAGAGCTAGAAGAGGTTGCAGCTACCGATGACAGCATTTTGCTGACAGAAGAGTTGCTACTGGTGCCCCCCGAAGTTCCGCCGCAAGCTCCACCAAAGTTGGAACCAAAGCCGGAACCCAAACCGGAACCAAAACCGGAACCAAAACCGGAACGACAGTCAAAACGACCGCCAAATCCACAGTCAAATCCACAGTCAAAACAAAAACCGAAGGTTCCCGAACCTGAAGTTGATGATATGAATCCTTTCCTTTAAAACTGAAAATCTCACAATTAAAAGTTAAAAATTAACAATAATAATTTTTAATTTTCAATTGGTAATTTCAGGAAAGGTCGATCGTTTCTTTTTCGTACACTTTTTGTTATTTACCTCCAGGCAAGCAGCTTTATGGCCGGTGATTACTATGAAATATTAAGCGTTTCTCGCAGCGCAGACAAAGAGGAAATTAAGCGTGCTTACCGTCGCCTAGCTCGCAAGTATCATCCAGATGTCAACAAAGAACCCGGTGCCGAGGAGCGGTTTAAAGAAATTAACCGCGCCTACGAGGTACTCTCAGAACCGGAAACCCGCGCCCGTTTCGATCGCTTTGGTGAACAAGGTGTCAGTGGTACAGCAGCGCCGGGGTTCCAAGACTTCGGCGACAGCTTCGCCGATATTTTTGAAAGCTTTTTTCAGGGTTTTCAGGGAGGGGCGGGTGGCCAACAACAACAAGGTCGCAGACGCGGCGGGCCCGTGCGCGGAGATGATTTGCGGCTAGACTTGCGGTTAGATTTTCGCGAAGCAGTGTTCGGTGGGGAAAAAGAACTCCGCATCAAGCACCTAGAAACCTGTGAAACTTGCACTGGTACCGGCGCCAAACCGGGAACCAGACCCCAAACCTGCTCGACTTGTACTGGCAGCGGTCAAGTCCGACGCGCGACTCGCACTCCTTTCGGCAGCTTTACTCAAGTTTCAGTTTGCCCCAGTTGCAACGGCACGGGGCAAGTGATTGAGGACAAGTGCGAAACTTGTGGCGGCCGGGGCCAGAAAGAAGTGATGAAAAAGCTGAAAATCACAATTCCGGCTGGGGTTGACAACGGTACTCGCTTGCGCGTTTCCAATGAAGGGGATGCTGGCAAACTCGGCGGGCCGCCGGGGGATCTTTACGTGTTCTTGGCTGTGAATGAAGACCCACTATTTAAGCGGGACGGCATTAACGTTAACTCGGAAGTCAAGATTAGTTACTTGCAAGCAATTTTGGGGTGCAGGTTGGAAGTTGAAACGGTTGATGGGCCGACAGAATTGCTGATTCCTACCGGAACTCAGGCGAATACTGTTCTGACTCTGGAGAAAAAAGGGGTGCCTCGATTGGGAAATCCAGTCAGTCGTGGCGACCATTTGATTCTGGTGTCAATAGATATTCCGACTAAGGTGACGGCTGAGGAGCGGGAGTTGCTGATGCAGCTTGCTAAGCTGAAGGGCGATCGTACCGGAAAAGGTGGCTTGGAAGGATTTCTGGGCAATCTGTTTCAGAAATAAGCAAAAAAGTGAGCGCAATTGCGCTCACTTTTTTGCAGCCAGTTATATCAATTCCGGTTGCACTCCTTATGATAGAGGAGACGGCAGTGCCGTGTCCCTACCCAAAATAACATTGTAGGGATACGGCACTGCCGTCTCCTCATTTCTGCTAATCATAATTCCGGTGCAACCTAAATTGATATTACATCCGTTAAAGAATCCATTGCTGAACTTCCTTCAACATTTGCTATATGAATTCAACATCGAAAATTGAAAATCCCAAATCCCCAAATACCCTGCTGGATCTGCGGGGTACGCCTTGCCCGATCAATTTTGTTCGTACTAAACTGCGCTTGGAACAAATGACGCCTGGATCAGTTTTGGAGGTGTGGCTAGACGCTGGGGAGCCGATCGAACAAGTGCCTGATAGTCTGAAAATGGAAGGGTATCAAATTCTCGAAACCCAATTTGTGGCGGATGAGCGGGATTCCGGCTTTTTTGCGATGAAAGTGCAGCGCCCAGAACACCAGGCAGCAGAATGAGCCTGAATTCGTCCTCGATCGTTGGTACTGTAGTGGCTGTTCAGGCTAACTTCTACCAAGTAAGTTTAGATCCAGAAGCCTGCATTGATGGGAAAAATCGTCCCCTGGCTGATGCTCCGAGTTTGCTGTGCACTCGCCGCACTAGACTGAAAAAAATTGGTCAACAGGTGATGGTGGGCGATCGGGTGGTAGTAGAAGAACCCGACTGGAATGACAACACGGGTGTTGTTTCTCAAGTGTTTCCCCGCCAAACAGAACTCAATCGGCCGCCTGTAGCTAATGCCGATCGCATTCTCCTGGTTTTTGCCCTCACTGAACCGGACTTAGACCCCGCATCATTAACTCGGTTTTTAGTCAAGGCTGAATCTACAGGTTTAGAGGTGAGTTTGTGCCTCAACAAATGCGATTTGGTCACGGCCCAGGAGTTAAAACAGTGGCGCGATCGGCTTAAAAGATGGGGATATGATCCCATGTTTATTAGTGTCCGTAGCGGCTTAGGAATCTACAATGAAGCTGCTAATGATAGTCAAAATGAAGTTTCTGAATCAGAATTGGCAAACCCCACTTTTTCAGAGGAAATAGATAGCTCTCTTCTTCCTTCTGCCCTTGGGGGGGGTGAGGGGGGGTTTGCCTTGGTGGAGAGCGAGGGGGTGGTTGCCTCCTCTATCCAAACTCACTTGCAAGGCAAGATTACGGTAATTTGCGGGCCTTCAGGGGTCGGTAAGTCGAGTTTGATCAACCAACTGATTCCGGATCTGAATATTCGAGTGAACGCTGTTTCAGGCAAACTCGGCCGCGGGCGACATACTACTCGCCATGTAGAACTGTTCGATCTCCCCGGTGGCGGACTGTTGGCCGATACTCCAGGCTTCAATCAGCCGGCACTTGAATGCGATCCGTCCGAGTTACCTCGATATTTCCCAGAAGCTCGGCACAGACTGACTTTGGGTACTTGCCAGTTTAGCGACTGCTCGCACAGAAGTGAGCCTAACTGTGTCGTGCGGGGCGATTGGGAGCGCTATGAGTATTACTTGCAGTTTCTCGAAGAGGCGATCGTCCGCCAGCAACAAGAGCAAAATTCTAGTAGTGCTGAGGCTAGTTTGAAGCAGCAAACGAAGTCGGATGGTACGCAGCAATACGAACCGAAACTGCAAACTAAAAAATATCGCCGCTCTTCCCGTCGCGTTCAACACCAGTCGCTGCAAGAGATGTGTGAGGAAGACTTAGATGAGAATGATTAAATAGTCGATCGGCTCCAGAACACGGTAAATTAATAGCTAAAATTGAATGGCCTTAAATTTCTTAAAAAAAGTAGAACAGAAGTAAGGTTAGCAGGTTATGCAGGAGTAAAAATACTGTGAATATTCAAGAACTGTTTGAAAAAGGCGGCCCCGCCATGTGGCCCCTGTTGTTGTTATCGATTCTATCTGTAAGTACGATTATCGAGCGATTGTGGTTTTGGGCGAGCCTCCTCACTAAGGAAAAGCAAATAGTTAACCGCATTCTCGAAGCTGCTCGCAGCGATTGGGGTGCGGCTAACGAGATTGCTAGACAAGCTAACCGACAGCCGATCGGGCGATTCCTTGCTGCACCCCTGCGGCTGTACAATCCTGAACCAGACTTATTTCGACTCGCACTCGAAGCCGCAGCCGATGAAGAGTTGGCTTCGATGCGCCGCGGCGACAAAATCTTAGAAGCTGCGATTGCTCTAGCGCCTTTGTTGGGCTTGCTGGGAACAGTTTTGGGTTTGATTCACTCCCTGAGTTCGATCAAACTGAGCGACATCGGCACGTCGGAAACTACTGGGGTGACTTTGGGGATTAGCGAGGCGCTGATCACCACTGCGACTGGGATGATAGTAGCAATTTTTAGCTTGGCGTTTTATCGGATATTTCAAGCTTTTTTGTTCGATCAGGTAAAAATATTTCGCAAAGCGGGAAATGAACTGGAAATGCTGTACAGGCAATACTGGCCGACGGCTAATGCTAAAGGTCGATCGAACGATGCAGAATACAGTAATTCTTCCTTTGGTTCCGATGGCTTGAACAAGCGTTCTTTGAATTCTCTACCAGAATCTGAAGAACGAAATCGGGAGCCGAAACCGAAATTGAAAGGTTCCGATCCTGATATCGATTCAAGTTCTAACAATTAAAACCTTCAGAACCAATGAAAATTCATTTAGATACTCCTGCTGAAGAGGCTCGGATTGACCTGGTGCCTTTGATTGACGTAATATTTTGCATTCTGACGTTTTTTCTGCTGGCGACTTTGCAACTGACTCGTCAGCAATCGATTCCTGTCGATTTGCCGAAGGCGAAGACGGGACAAGCACAGATGCGAGATATGCTGATTGTCAGCATTGACGATTTCGGGCAAACTTATATCGACCAATTGCCTGTTAACTATCAACAGCTCGATCAAGTTTTGAAGAGTTTCCAGAGCCAAAATCCTGCCGGGTTGACGGTGTTGTACGCTCCTCAAAATGCTAGATATGCCAAAGTTGTCGAGGTTTTGGACAAATTGCGAGAGCTCGGTGGCCGAGTCAGCCTAGCAACTCTTCCGACTTCGGCGGCATCCCCGCAGCCCAATCCCTCCCTTCCCAATTCTGGGATTCCTGCGACACCTTCGATCGGCAATTCGGCTCAACCTTTACCGTCTCCTGTGGCTCCAGGGCAGCAGCAGTTCAATCCCAATCAGTTTCAATCTCCTCTCCCGGCTCCACAGCAGCCTACCAACTCTGGGACAAATCAGGGGATTCCTTCTGTTTCGCCTGCACCCACTGCTCCTAATCTTAAACCTGGATCTACCCCACCACCGCAGAATGTTGTGCCATCCAATTAGTTAGAAGGAAGAAGGCAACTCCCCCTGCCCCCCCAATGGGGGAAATTCAGGAATAGGGAATAGGGAAGAAGGAAGAAAAAAACAGATAAATAGAAATTCTCCCTATCTCCCATCTCCCACTCACCAACTATCCCCATCTCCTACTCTCCCCCTCGCGGAAAAATGCTTTGCCCGAGTTGGTATAAATAGCTTCCATTATTTTGGTTCATACTGAGCCTTTTTTTTATTGACAATCAGCGACAGTTGTATATGCCTGCGGAAGGAACTTTTGCAGAGTTCTCGCCATCTCTATCCCTAAGTTATTTCCTGGGACAGATGGTAACTTTGTCAAATTATTGTTACCTTTTGTAATATACTAAGATCAAACAGGCTTTCTAAGCGTCCTGAAACCAAAAGCCGATCGCTGAAACAAGTTACAAATCTGGCTAATCCAGGTTTTCACTTTCAAGTCACGTTTACTTACAGAGGAGTCACGCGTCATGAGCCAACCAGCAGAATTGTCTTTGGAGCAGCAATTTAGCCTGTGTTCCTTCAAAACACAGGTAACTGATATGAGCCGTGAACAAGCTCAGGATTTTTTGGTCAAGCTTTATGAGCAAATGATGTTGCGGGAAACCATGTATCGCCATTTTCTCAAACACCACTGGGGTTTAGAACCCAATCCAGCCGTTGAGTAGACCAGAGTCGCAGTCGGCGACCTCCGTCTCTTACTCTCTTCCCTCAGTGGAAATGAGTTGGGGGTGATGGGGCGTCACTCGAAGGAATAAGGAAGAAGGAAGAAGGAAGAAGGAAGAAGGAAGAAGGGAAAGCCCAGAAAACTAATTGTTTTAGCAATCATCAATGTCCTAAACGCTAAGACGACTTCCACATCGCACTTTCTGTTTTGATTCCACTAAATGTGGCGAATAGTCTCGGCCATAGTGCGACTGTCGCAGGAGAGCGCAACCATAATTTAGCGCTGCGACGCTCAAAAATTTCAAAATTTTTGAGGATAACTATAAGAATTTCTGAAAAAATTAAATATATTTGTCTTCAATTGCAGCGGATGAGGTGTGACAAGAATGCCGATCGTCGGAAATCCGATCGCGATCTCCGACGAGCCAGACTTTCAATTTTGACATTAAACTCTAGAACTCGGAACTGTTAACCAAGAGGAAAAGTTATTCCGGCTGACGTTCCAGAGTCGCCTCCATCGTACTCGTCAAGTAATGACCAGACATGATCCCACTAGATTGGTAGTAGCGGTTGTCATCAACGCGGTGAAGGGTATCAAAACCAGTCCGTCGCTGGCGTTCGTCTCCCAGCACCCAATAACGCTGGACGATCGACTGGGGAGCAATCCAACCTTCGCCCTCGACGCGGCCGAGTTCGCTGTTTTGAAGTACAAAAGTATACTGCCGTTCATCGTTGTTGAGGTGTCCTCGGTACTGCAAAATAATCTCTTCGCGATCGCCTCCGGGAAACACGAGCTTCGTCACCATACTGAACCAATCTGTTCGGTTCCAGCTCACTAAAGTTTTGCCTTTAACCGTAATTGGTACGCCATTGCGCTCAATCCAACTTCCTTCGAGCGTCCATTGGCCAGATTCCATTAAAAACGTGTGAGCCACAGTGCTGTTCCTATGCTTTTCCTGCTGGCTACAATGCTGGTGCAACAACGCACAGCCGTTGTCCCTCAGACTCTATGCTATCACGCCCAACTGTGCCAACAAGAGTTAATTTCTCCTAAAAGTACCGGTGCGATCGCACCAGTAACTTGGGGCAGATTGCCGGGAATGCCCCGAACCCGCCATTGTGCTAAAACCGCGAAAGCGATCGCCTCTTTAAAATCTACACTCAAGCCTGCCTCAGAAGTAGTCAACACTTCCACTGGATGCAATTGAGCTTGTAATCGGCGTTTTAAGTAGAGATTGTGGCTGCCGCCCCCGCACAACAAAACTCGATCGGGCATAGCCGGCAAAAAAGTTTGGTAACTGTGAACGATCGAGGCAACAGTCAGTTCTATCAAAGTAGCCAGCACGTCAGCAGGACTGAGGTCATAAGCTGAGGCTTCGACCAAACACCGGCCAAAATAGTCTACACCAAATAACTCTCGCCCAGTAGATTTCGGCGGTGGTTGGCGGAAAAACTCCTCGGCGAGCCAATCCTCGACTAAAGCTTGACAGGGAGTTCCTTGAGCTGCCCAAGCTCCACCTTCGTCACAAAGTTTAGTTCCACCAGAGAAGTGCTCGACTGCCAAATCTAACAGGGAATTGGCTGGGCCTGTATCCCAACCCAAAATGCCATCCCCAAGACTAGAAATCTCGGACTCGTCCTTTTTTTCCCCCTTGGACGTGGCCGGAAGATAGGTAACATTGCCAATGCCGCCCAGATTTTGGATGCAGAGACGGAGGTTAGGTTCCGCCAGCAGGCAGGCATCAACTATGGGGACTAAGGGCGCTCCTTGACCTCCTGCTGCAATGTCTGCCGATCGAAAGTTACTCACAGTCGTAATGCCTGTCAATTGTGCAATTAGCGCGCCCCGCCCGAGTTGCAAGCTGTAGCCCATTTCACTTCCAGGGTTCGGTGCAGCAAAACAACTACTCCTTTCGGTATTTCCGGGCGGTCGGTGGTAGACGGTTTGACCGTGAGAGCCGATTAATTCGGCTTTATCATATTCTGCTTGAATTGTCAAGGCTGCGGTGGCAAATTCTTGGGCAATGGCATCATCTAATTCGGCTAGTTCTGCGATTGACAAAGCCTCGCCGCTGCAAACCGAGAGAATTTGCGATCGCAAATTAGGGGGATAAGGGAAAGTCTTGCCGGCCACCAACTGCACTTTCAAGTCTGTTTGGGAACCGACCACATCTACCAAAGCAGCATCAATGCCATCCACTGATGTACCGCTGATCAAACCGATAACGCGGGTCATGCTATCTTAGATTTTAGATTTTAGATTGTCCCGGGGGTGAACCCGATTTATTTGAGGTCGATCGTCACAATCACCACAGTAATATTGTCACGTCCCCCTTTATCCTTAGCTGCTTCAATCAAAGCAGTTGCGGCACCCTCACAGGCGCGAATCGACTTCAGAGGCGAAGCAATCAAAGGATCGGAAAGTTCTTCAGTCAAGCCATCACTACAAAGTAGCAAGCGGTCTCCAGGTTTTACATCGATCGGCAGAATATCTATCTCGCGCAAATCATCGCGACCCAAACACTGGGACAAAACGTGACGCCAAGGGTGACTTCGAGCCTGGTCAACAGTCAGAGCTTTTCTTTTGACAGCCTGAGCCACCCAAGTCTGGTCTTCAGTAATCTGCTCCAAGCGAGCTCCGTGCAGCCGATACAAGCGAGAGTCCCCGATATTAGCGCACCAAGGTCTGCCCTCATCCCTAAAAATGAGAACCACAGCCGTAGTACCCATATCAGCACGCTCGGGATGGTCAAGCTGATCCCTCAAAATTGCTTGATTCGCAATTAAAAAAGCCTTTTCTAACAACAGCGGAGTATCTTCAGGCTCTTCCCAATGTTCGAGCAAATAAGATTGAATCGCCCCAGTTGCAATCCGGCTGGCTTCTTGACCTCCGGCGTGTCCTCCCATGCCGTCGGCCACTATGAAAAATCGCCCGTCAGAGTCTATGTAGTACGAATCCTGATTTACGGAACGAACTAACCCTGTGTCTGTCTTACCTGCGAAAGAGCGTTTCATAGATTGGGTTATTGGACTCATCGAACTTAAAAGCTTGATTTAACTGGTGCAATGTTTGATTCCAAAACTTAAATCCCGAACAGAACTTGAAATTTCCGCCTTCGGCGATCGGCAGTTCTGGAAAAATTGCACTTATTTAATCTTATATTGTAGCTCCTCTGATCCTAATCGCATCTTAAAATTTCAGTAAATCAAGTAGATGAAGCAGCGCCTGCAAAAAAAACTGGATTTCTGCAAAAAATTAGAGGTTTAGCTGGCGATAAATCTAGGAAGCAACAGGTTTTTAGCCAGCCGATAACTGCTGTCAATTTTACAGCTCTGTTGTCAGCCAGCCAAAACTTAACATTCGAGATCAACTTTTGGCTGGCGAGAAATCTCAAACCTGAAATTTCAAATCCCAAACAGCACAATTATGACATCCTATCCAAACGATCGATCCGCTTGAACAAACGCAGCATAGCAAACCCTGCACCCGCAGCCAGCACAGCCACAGCGACAGCCGGCCAGACTTGATTGCTGACAAACAAAATGGTTGCCGACAAAGTAAAAGCACTCATCATCAAAGTATAGTTTGTGCCCATTTGAACGCTGCTCATGCGGCGGAGCAAGCGCTCTGCTTCGGCTGAACGGACGCGAATCCGTAAATCTCCCTGTTCCAGCTTGTCAATAGTCTCCTCAATCCGACGCGGCAAACCCAAAGCACTCGAACTCACCTGAGCCGCCTGACGGCCGATTTCGTTAAAAATACTGCTAGTTGCATCAGAGCCATTTCCATTAGTCATAAGCTGCATGGCAAAAGGTTGTGCCACCTCCATAAAGTTAAAATCGGGATCTAAACCCCGGCCCACGCCTTCAATCGTCGAAAAAGCTCGCATTACAAAAGTAAAAGTAGCTGGGAAGCGAAAAGGTTGACCGTAGGCAATATCGTAGAGGTCGTCGGTAATCGCGCTCACAGACTGATTTTCAAAAGGCTTGTCCATGAAGTTATCCAGCATATACTGGATCGATCGGCGCACCGGACTCATATCGCCTGTAGGAACCAAAGCTCCCAAATTGATTAGAGAATCCATAATGCGCTGTCCGTCCTTGGAAGCAATGCCGTAGAGCGTCTCCATCAGTCCTTCGCGGACATTTGACTGGATTTGCCCCATCATGCCAAAATCATAGAAAATCAGAGACCCGTCAGCACTAACAGCGATATTGCCGGGGTGTGGGTCAGCGTGGAAAAAGCCATCGTTGAGCAACTGCCGTAAATAAGCTTCAGCTCCCCTTTGGGCGATCGACTTACGATCGATACCAGCCGCTTCCAAGGCTTCATAGTGGCTGATTTTAATCCCCGGTAGGTATTCCAAAGTCAGGACTCGTGGAGCCGCGTACCGCCAATAAACCCTCGGCACCTGTACCCAGTCGCAGTTGCTAAAATTGCGGCGAAAAGTATCAGCATTGCGACCTTCATGGAGATAGTCAATTTCCAGCCACAGAATGCGACAGCATTCCTCATAAATCCCCATCCAATCTCGGCCGCGACCCCACTTCGGATCGTTTTGAAAGTAGCGAGCAATTCCCTTGAGAATTTGCAAATCGATCTCAAACAGCTTCCGCAGCCCCGGGCGCTGCACCTTCACCACAACTTCCGGGCCGGAGTGTAGTTGAGCTTTGTGTACCTGACCCAGACTGGCAGCAGCCAGAGGAACCGGATCAAAGCTGCGGTAGAGTTCCTGAACAGTCTTGCCCAAATCTTGCTCAACAATTACCTCTAACTGCTCGTAGCTGAAAGCAGGCACTTTATCTTGCAGCTTAGAAAGTTCTTCAACAAACTCTGCCGGAAACAAGTCGGCGCGGGTGGAAAATAATTGTCCAACTTTAATGAAAGTCGGGCCCAAATCCAATAGTGTTTCTCGAACCCAGATAGCTTGAAAGCGGCGTCTGGCAACTTTCTTGTCTTCAGTCACGCCTCCCCAGTAGCTCCAGTTTTTGCTGTCGAACCACAGCGAAGCGAGCCAGAGCAGGACAAATGCCCAAATGTCGAAGAAGCGCCGTTGCCGGGAGTATTTTTCGCGATTCCAGCGATAAGCTTTGGTTTTGTGGGATTTACCAGTAGTTTTTAGCTCATCGGCGTCACCAGTCCGCTTGGGGGAGCGCTGGCGATTAACAGAGTCATCAAGGAGAGCAGACACTTCGGTTCCCAAATTGCTTATTTTATGTTGTTGCTTTGATTGCAGGAAGGAGCGCAGGAGCGCATCATCGCTTTGCGCCCGCAAAAGTAAATAGTTTTTGTGGCAGCCCGAATTAGGGCAAACTGCTGCGGTAGCGCTGCAATTCCGATCGCACCAATGCCACTTCGGCGCGTAGCTCGTCAATAGTTGCTTGCAAGTCGGTGGGATGGATGTCTTGAATGGTGGTTGCAGTGCCAGTTCTGGTCTGCATCGCCCCATCGGCTGCTCGATTTGCCCGTTCCACAACTCGATCGGTGAATTGGCGCAGGCGCTCTCTTTGTTCGGCATCAAATTTGCCTAGTTCGGAGAAAGCGTTGGTTGCTGCGCCTTCTAATTGCTCGTACAGTGCTTCGGCAAGTGCTCTGCCTACAAAAAAAGCATGAACTGGGGGTTTACTCATAAAAAAATCTCTGTGCGCTTCCGCAATGAATTATAACTTGCTTATCACCGATGGTGCTTGCTTCCGAAGAAAGGAAGTTTGCCGAAGTTGATGCGCGGCCCGGAGCTTGCACAAAAACAAACCACTTTTTTCAGGAGGCGCGATCCCGATCGCATCCTCGGCCCCACCTCGACCACATGACATGATGCTCATAGCCAGTGTTGCTGCTAACTTTTTTTCTCAACCTTGATAGGTTTCGCCAAAATAATGAGCGACATCACATAAGTTGTGTCGTGCCTTCAGCTTAACATAAATCAAAATCAAAATATCAAGTATTTATATAAATTTTTCCGACGGGCATTTGGATTGTAGAGGGAATAGAAAATATTTGATAAACTCAGCCCGGGACTATGGGGATTTTTTCTGTCAATTGCCGATTTTACGAGATAGTCGGTAGCAAGGAAGGGCGTTATTTTATCAACAATCAATGGATTTTTACTGATTCATAAAACCAAGTGTTTCTCAGCACTTTGAGCAACGAAAATAATCCTAATTTGTCGCAGGTTCAGGAAAAGGCACAGTTGGTTCGGCAACAGGGGGCGGGGAGTAAGGGGCGATCGAACTATCTGAATTGCTGCCACTGCGGCTCGGTATTGGCGGCCCTGCCGATCGCACGGTGGGCGACGCTGCTGGCGGCGCGGATTCCGACGGTGGCAAGGTTTCAGCACTTTTGGCAGCAGGCTGAACCGGTATCGGAGGCGAGTAGCCCGGCGGTGGCGGTGCCGGTGGCAGGGGCGCAACTTCCGGTACAGGTGCGGATGCTGGTTGGGGTGCGGGTTCGATTCGGGCTTTAGGCTGTGGCATGGGGGGCTCAGAAGGCTGCGCTTCGGACTCGGGCGTCGGGGATGGTGAAGGTGACGCTTCCGGTTCTGGAGCCGGAGTTTCCGGGCTGGGGAGCGCAGAAGGTTGGGCGCTAGCTGCTGAGGGATCGATCGGTTCGGGAATGATGCTGCTGTCTAAGGTGGGTTGGGAGTCCTTGTTGAGGTTGTCGTCGATCGGGGGGAGAGGGCTACTTTCGACAGACGGCTGCCCGAACATCGGCCCAGACAAGTCCCGGGATTTGAGCAAATCTTCCAGAGATGGGAAAGATGGAGTTGTCGATCGGTTGCTGCTGAGACTCGTGCTGTTGTAGCGCCAGGCTAGGTCAAAACCCATCCAGCCTGCAATTGCAGCCGTTACGACGAACGCCAGCAAAGTCAACTGCGGTGGTGGAGGTGCGGGCAATCGCAGACTTTGCTTGCCTTTTGTCTCTGCTGGTGTTCGCTCTGTTTCTTGCAGCATGGTAAGCCAATGTTCTACTGTCTGGGGGCGGTTTTGGGGGTCGGTTTCGAGTCCCTGAAGGATCGCTAGCTCGATTCCCGGGCTGAGGTTGGGCTGAAATTGCCGCAACTCCGCGAGGGGAATTCGATCGCGCAGGGGTGCTGCTACAGGTGGCTCGCCGGAGAGCAAGTAGTAGAGGGTAGCTGCGATCGCGTAGATGTCTGTGGCAGGTGTACATTTACCGTCAGAGAGGTATTGTTCGATCGGCGCGTACCCCGGCGACAGCAAGTTAGTATGAGTTTGTTTGGTGCCGATGGTAAAGTCCCGAGCAATACCGAAGTCTATTAACATTACCAGGTGAGAATCGGCTCGCCGGATTATCTTTTCGGGATTGATGTCTCCGTGTAGCAATCCGCTGTGGTGAACTGTGCTTAAGGCTGAGGCTATTTGCCGAATGTAGTGCAGGGCCTGGGCTTCTGACAGCGGCTTACCAGTTTCGACTATTTGGGCGAGGGTTTTGCCGGGAATGTAGTCCATCGCTACAAAAGACTGTCCGGCTTCTTCAAAAAAGTCGATCGCCCTGACGATGTTGGAATGCTGGCACTGGCACTGGCGTTGAGCTTCGGCAATAAACTGCTGCTGAAACTGAGCAGATGCTGGGTGTTGGCGCAGACTTTCGTTGAGGGTTTTGAGTACGACGGTTTGGTTTAAATGGGTGTTGATAGCTCGGTAAGTGATGCCGAACCCTCCTATCCCTAAAGTCGCGTCGATTGTATATTTGCCCTGTTGCAGGACTGTTGCTGTCGCTAAGTTCATCTTTAGTTGATGCCGGTTCCCAAACTATGCTACCGCCTTTGGGTTATTTCCCAGAGTTAGGATGCACCGGGACGATCGCTCCGAACCCACGGCTTTACTGAGAGCTCTCATATTTTGGCATCTGGCGATCGTTTTATTAAAAGGTTCCACTAATTCTATCTGTAGCAGCCGTATTAAAACTTAACACAATATTCCCAATAAAAATCCCGCTCTTGTGGAACGGGAAAGCCATCAGGGTGCATCTATTGATTTAACTATACGTCATGAGGGGTGCGACCCCTCTTTTCTTTAACGAATCTTTACAATTAGTAGTTTTTTGTAAAGATTTAAGTTTTTACTTGACTTATGAGCCATTTTATGAGCTACTTCAGCAGAATGATATAGAGGAAACGGCAGTGCCGTTTCTTGCGCCGCGATTAATTGTAGGGAAACGGCAGTGCCGTTTCCTTGCTGTGGGTAATATTAATTCCGAGAGGTCTTACCGTGCTTCGGCAAATGGTGAAGTAAGTACCATAACATACCTACATTTGCGACAAATACGACTAACTTAAGTACAGTTACACCTTGAAATAACTCATATATTTCTGGCGGTATACTAATTCCTACGAGCACTAAAACTAAGATTGTTGCCCAGCCTTTTTCGTACCACAAACCAACGGCTTCAACAGCAGTTAAAGCCGCATAGAGTCCGGCAGCTAGTCCGCTAAATAGTAAAGTTTTGGGCTTAATACTTAGAACTTTATCTAATAAAAATTCAACAATTTTTATCTTGCTTTCTAATAAATAAGATTCGGAAAAATCTTCTAAGGCTTGATGATTTTTTAAGGCAAGTAGTAAAGCTATTGAAGTTACTGTCAAGAGGGCAGCCACAAAACTTTTGTAAAGGACAATTGCAATTAAACCAGGAGGGCGCTGTACTTTCACGTTAATGCTCGAAATATCAATAATGTACGATCCTCTTCGAGGGCTGCGCTAACGGCTTGTTAGCCTGTTTGGGATCGATCTCAATTCCGGTAACACTCCTTCTTATGATATGGAGGAGACGGCAGTGCCGTTTCCCTACTATGATTAATTGTAGGGAGACGGCAGTGCCGTGTCGAAAGCTGTGAGTAATATTAATTCAGATGCTACCGGATTTGATATGACACACCATACTAAGCTAGAGGATAACGTTGTGCTAAGAAAGAGTTCGCATCAGTGCGATCGCCCAAATCACCATCCAAAGTCGCCGCCAACAAATCATCCAACATCCGTTTAAACCCAGGCCCCGGCTTGTAACCCAAAGCCTTCAAATCGTTGCCGTTTAAAGGCGGCTCAACATTTGCCCACTTGGTGAGATATTCCCAAATCTGGCGGCGGACACTTCGCGGACTTTGTAGGGCGATCGCAATCAACACCGGCAACTCGTAATTCCTCAATAGCAACACCAATTGACTTGGTAACTCACACTTCGGCAAATGCTCTGCGAGTTGCTTCTTTCCGGCTTCCAAATGTTGCAGCCGCTTAATGCTATCTGCTGGTAACTGAAGATTTGCAGCCACCTTGTCCCGATATCCCGGTGCTAAATAAGCGATCAAAACTTCCAGTCGCATCTGCCAATCGGGAATATTAATAATTGGGAATTGATCGTTAGGAATTGGGAATTGGGAATTGGGAATTGGGAATTGGGAATTGGGAATAATTGCTTTTTCTTCCTTCTTCCTGAATTTCCCCCCTTGGGGGGGGTAGGGGGGGGTTGACTTCTTCCTTTGTTGCAAACATCGATCGAGCAAACGCAATTGCCGCCACAATTCGCGATCCAACTCCAAAGTCGGATGAATGCAGCGCAAAGCCTGCAAATCTCCCAACATTTGCAAAGCAACTTTCCAGTAAGGAGCTTGCAAAATGTACTTCAATTCGCTTTTTAGCCGAGTTTCCAAAGCCGGAGCTCGGCCATTTTCCCCCTGAATACGGTAATAAATCCCGCTTTCGACAGCATGGCGGATATATCCTTCCGTCTGCGACTCAATTTCAAATCCGAGTCGCACCGCAAACCGTACAGCCCGATAAATTCGCGTCGGATCTTCGATAAAACTGTTAGCGTGCAAAACTCGAATTTGCTGCGCTTCCAAATCTTGCAAACCCCCAAAAAAATCTAACAATTCGCCGCTGCGAGGAACACCCAACCGTACAGCCAGCGCATTAATTGTAAAATCCCTGCGGTACAAATCTTGGCGAATCGAACTCGCTTCAACTTCAGGATTTGCGGCCGGATAAGCATAAAATTCAGTACGAGCAGTGGCAATATCCACCCACAACGAGCCGAAAGCAGAGTCTTTGTTCCACAAAAGTGCGGCGGTTTGAAATTGACCGTGAATGTCTAAACGCGAGTTGGGGTATAATTTCTGGAGCGCTGAAGCTAATTCTACACCAGCGCCGGAATCGTCGGCACCGCAGTTTCCATCTACTACCAAATCAATATCAGTTAGTGCCAGTTTATCATCCGTTGCTAACAGTAAATCGCGAACAGCTCCACCGACAAGATAAAGTTGCCAGCCGCGCTTTTGTGCAATATTGGCTGCGATCGACAATAATTGCCACAATTCGGCACTAATGCCCGATCGCAACAACTGCTCAACCGACTCAGGCTGATGACGATGGGACAATTGGGCACTACTTCCCCTGTCTCGCCCTTTTTGCTGGTGCAATTCCCGCAATACGTCAGTGCGAGTCACAATTCCCACCAGTTGGCCGTTTTCCAATACCGGCAAACGCCCAATATCGTATGTCACCATTAAAGCTTCAATTTCTGGGAGCAAGGTATCTGGGGCGATCGTTTTGAGCTGCGGAGTCATGTAACCCTTGACAGGAGCGTGACTGAAGCCGTGGTGCAGGGCGATGTCAATGTCGCGGCGCGAGATAATTCCCGCCAGCCGTAGCTTGCGGGGCGGGACGCCATCGCCCGTATCGACCACCGAAAGCCCCGAATGTCCGTAACGGAGGAGGATACGGTGAGCTTCACCCACGGAGGTTTCTGGGCGAATACTCCGCACAGGAGACGACATTAACTCGCGGGCTGTCGGAGGGTGAGGAATTTGAGCTTTGAGCGCGTCAGCTAACTGATTTAAAGTCAATTCTGGATCGACATCGCGGGTGGCTAGGGAGGCGGCGCTGGCGTGGCCTCCGCCGCCGAGGGGTTTGAACAATTCGCTGAGGTTTGTGTTGTCGATGCGCGATCGACCGATAATCGTTAAGCGGTTGGAAACTGCCGATTGGGCGATGTTGCGGTTGTTGTCGTTTTCGCTAAACTTATAAACATTGCCTAAAAGCAGAGCATCGGTTTCAGTCAAATCGAGCAAGCGAGAAGCCAGCGCCGAAAGTCCGGGAACGAAGGCTTCAGTAGATAGCAGCACCGAAGCTACGTTATAACCGTGCAAAGTTTCCGATCGCAAATTATCGAGCGCTTCCTTCAGCAAATCCTGCAATTGAGGAGACAAACCGGGTTCTACATATTCAGCGATTACCCGCAAACTCGCTCCCTGTTGCATCAACCACGCTAAAGCCCTTGCATCTCGCGCCGTTGCGCCGTCAAATGTCAGGGAACCTGTATCGACGTGGATGCCGAGGGCCATGACTGTTGCTTCCGAAGGCTGAAGCTGAACTTCTGGATCGCTATGCGCTTGTAACTTTTCGACAATTAATGTAGTGGTAGCCCCGACTGCTTCGATTTGGGTAACAGTGGCGGGAATGTCCAAATCAGCCTGTAGGTGATGGTCAAAAACGGCTATTTCACTCAGGTGTGGCAAATCCAGCCACTCGGCGGCTTTTCCCAAACGATCGCGCTGTGAGGCATCAACTATACTAATCGATCGAATTTGTTGCGGATTGACCGATCGACGTTCAATCAGCGGGTACTCATCGCGGTGTAGCGCCAAAAAATCCCGCACCGTCGGGTGACACCCGCCTGTGAGCACAATCCTGCTACCGGGGCGCAGCACGCAAAGTCCCACGGCTGCTCCCAAGCTGTCAAAATCTGCTGTTGTGTGGCACAAAACTAAGTCCATAGCCGAAAATCCCGCATCTCTCACCCTCACATTAGCAATTTCTCGCGCTCTGATACCGGAGTGGTCGATCTGTCGATCGGGCTTTAACTTAACCTTGCCAGTTTTCTGCGCTGTAGCGAACAATGATAAAATTGATGAAAATCTCAAGAGCCGCTGGCGCCTGGAAAGCGCAACGCCGGAATTGGCACGGGTTCTTTCGTATCAATCCACCGACAATCTCTCGATATGTCGATCGGGATACTGTCAGTCGATTTTAGATTTACTCCACAGACGAATCTGGGAGCTTTAACCTTGGTCTGAAAATTTTAGCCGATCGCGACTTAAGTCGGGAACTTCTATCCATTTCTCTGGCCGACCAAAAACCAGAATCTGGAATGTTTCTCCAAGTTCTGTCAAACTATTTCTCAACAATTCACGGTTATATTGAAAGGAGAAAAAATGTTATCAATTGCGTTTCAAGTCGTTTTACTAGGTCTGGTACTGCTGTCTTTTGTGATGGTGATTGGCGTTCCGGTTGCTTATGCCTCTCCCCAAAACTGGAATCAGTCTAAATCCTTAATTTTTGTGGGTTCTGGTCTCTGGTTCTTACTGGTTATTGCAGTGGGTATTTTGAACTTTTTGGTTGTTTAAACTCACTCAATACTATCGGACAAAGAAGGTAAAAGATAGAAGGAAGAAGGCATTCGCCAGCGATTAAAAGGCATTCGGTATTTGGCAGAAGCTAGTAATTTTCTGTTGCCGCGCGAGCCTGTATGTTTTTGCACTCTTGAATTCAGATGAAATGTTTCTGCTTTCTGACTTTTGCCTTCTCGCCAACAAAAATCTAAAATCTAAAACCTAAAATCTAAGCTACAACATTATGACTGTTTTCGAGGGAACTTTTACTCAAACTGAATCTTTGCGGTTTGCGATCGTCATCGGTCGTTTTAACGATATGGTAGTCAACAAACTTTTGGAAGGATGTCAAGATTGTTTGAAACGCCACGGAGTTGATATCAATCCTCATGGCAATCAAGTTGATTTTTATTGGGTTCCGGGATGTTTTGAGATTCCTTTAATTGCTCGTCAAGCTGCTCTTTCTCGCCGCTACGATGCGGTAATCTGTCTGGGTGCGGTAATTCGCGGTCAAACTCCTCATTTCGATTTTGTAGCTAGTGAAGTTTCTAAAGGAATTGCTGCGGCGGCTTTTCAAAGTGGAGTGCCGGTAATTTTTGGGGTGTTGACGACTGACACGATGCAGCAAGCTTTGGAAAGGGCCGGAATTAAGAGCAATTTGGGCTGGAATTATGCGATGAATGCTTTGGAAATGGGCACTTTGATGCGTCAAGTTAATGGTTTGGGTGGAAGTTCTTACGACCAATTGCCTGCTGCGTCTGCTGTTCAAGTGCTGTCGGGCGAAGCAAATCTGGCGATCGCCCCGGATGTATCGTCAGATCAAATATTGTAAATCTACAAGGCATATTTTGCCAACAATGGTCACAATTCCAAATTCCAATTTTGACAACAAGTGGCAGCATTTGATTAACTTCCTGTTCTGGAACACACATACCTTCTCAAAGACTGATATCCTCCTAAACTTTTGAATAATGTGGAATAGCTAGATTATCCTCTATTCCCCAAGAGTTATTATGGAATTTTGTTGAATAAGGTTGAATAAATCTCAGAAATCCGTTATGTTAACTGATGTGTAAGTATTGAGGCGATCTCAAATTGCTCCTAGCAGGGCTTTTAGTCTAAATTCTGTAGGATCAGTATTTAACCTCTTCTTAATAAGCAGCTCTGAAAACAAGTTTTTAGGTTAATGGTTGAGAATCTATCGAATGACAATTTTGTCAAGAGAATGCCTAGAAAGTTTTCCTGCAAAAGGATTCAGCGTTTTTGACAGTCGCTCATATACTTACAGTTACTTATCAACAAGAAAGTGCAAAAATTTTATGGGTGCCATTCAAGCTACGTTTACATCTACCGATCGAGCTTTTCAGATTGAGGGGTACGAAAAAATTGATTTCAGCTTGCTCTACGTAGATGGTGCTTTCAAGCTGGAGAATCCTGAGATTGCGGATAGTTACCGCCAATTCGGTCGCTGTTTAATGGTTGTAGATGAAACAGTCTATGGTCTGTATGGTGTACAGATGCAGCATTATTTCAAGCATTACGAGATAGATTTAACAGTCTTTCCAGTTAATATAAAGGAACCTGATAAGACGTTAAAAACTTTTGAAAGCATCATAGATGCCTTCGTTGATTTCGGACTCCTGCGGAAGGAGCCTGTTTTGGTAGTCGGTGGTGGATTGACGACAGACGTAGCTGGTTTTGCCTGCTCATCCTATCGCCGTCGGACTAACTACATTCGCGTACCGACAACCTTAATTGGGCTGATTGATGCCAGTGTGGCGATCAAAGTAGCTGTGAACCACGGTAAGCTGAAAAACCGCCTCGGTGCTTACCACGCTTCGCAGAAAGTAATTTTAGATTTCTCTTTTCTGAAAAGTCTGCCGATCGACCAAATACGAAACGGCATGGCAGAGTTAATTAAGATCGCCGTAGTAGGTAACAAAGAAATCTTCGAGTTGTTAGAAAACTACGGCGAAGCATTGCTGCACAGCCATTTTGGTTATTTAGAGGGCACATCTGAACTGCGCGAAGTGGCACATCGGTTAACCTACAACGCGATTCAGTCAATGCTGGCCTTAGAAGTACCGAACCTACACGAGCTAGATTTGGATCGGGTGATAGCCTACGGTCACACTTGGAGCCCGACGCTGGAACTAACGCCGGAAATTCCGATGTTCCACGGCCACAGTGTCGCCATCGATATGGCTTTTTCGGCCACTATAGCCCAACTGCGGGGCTACATTTCGATCGCCGATCGCGATCGCATCTTAAGATTAATGAGCCGCCTCGGACTAGCGATAGACAGCCCTTATCTGACATCAGAACTGCTCTGGAAAGCGACAACATCGATCAGTCGTACCCGCGATGGTCTTCAACGTGCTGCGGCACCGAACCCCATTGGTGAATGTTTTTTCATGAATGATTTGACTCGATCTGAGTTGGATAAAGCCCTACTGGTTCATCGAGAAATCTGTCAGGGCTATCCGCGTCATGGGGATGGCGAGGATATGTATGTGGTATTGCAGAAAGTTGGAACTCGTTCCACAGCCGGGGTTTGACCATGAGACCCGTTACCCCTGTCGGGATTGTGGCCTCTTTACTCGAAAGTCTCGCCGAGCAAGTAGAAAAAATCGATAATCTCGATCAATCTTTCAAGGCCCAATTACAACAAGCCTACGAATTGGCAAATGGTCTCGATCCGTACCTGAATCTTTGTACCACGCCGGAATCTCCTGGCTTAGCCACGTTAGTGAAGCGCACCCAATCAGAAGATTGGAGTAAGCGATTCTCTGACGGCGAGACAGTGCGGCAGTTGGAACAAGAGATGCTGTCAGGCCATGTGGAAGGACAATTTCTGAAATTTCTGGTGCATCTGACGAAGGCACAGCGCGTGCTGGAAATCGGGATGTTTACTGGTTACTCAGCACTAGCGATGGCCGAAGCCCTCCCCGCAGATGGGGAAGTGGTGGCCTGCGAAGTAGATGCTTACGTAGCCGAGTTTGCCCAGAAGTGTTTTCAAGAATCCCCCGCCGGCCACAAAATCTCAGTCAAGGTTGCACCGGCCCTAGAAACCATGAAACAATTGGCTGCTGCTGGGGAAGTCTTCGATTTGGTGTTTATCGATGCCGATAAAGCTGGATACATCGATTATCTCGATTTACTCCTAACGACTGGGCTGTTGGCTCCCAATGGCTTGATCTGCGCCGACAACACTCTGATGCAGGGACAGCCCTACTTGTCTGGTACTGCCACTGCTAACGGGGCTGCGATCGCCAAATTCAACCAGGCTCTAGTTGACGATCCGCGCGTAGAGCAAGTGTTACTGCCGCTGAGAGATGGATTGACTTTAATTAGGCGCGTTTAGTAGAACCAAACTTACGCGTCAAAACCAAACAAACCGGTTTTTTTGACCTATTTGGCGGGCTGCAACGAAGTCCGATCGTCAAAAAACCCGGTTTTTTAACCACCCGTGGGTAATATCAAATCCGCGCTTCATCGGCATGATTCATCTCTCTCTTCTGGAGACTCTGCGCCTGCGTAGCTTCAACAGCGGTTTAATCATTGAAAAACCACCGCTAATGAGAGTATTTACTTAGTCAAAAATTATGATCGAAACAGTTTCAAATGCAGCGATGCCATCTGAACAGGAAACAAACGCGACTTCTAAGCGCTTCCAGACATCAGTCAAAACCATAGCAACCTTAATTTTGCTGCTATTGGTACTGCCCCTGAATATCGCTTTAACAGCGATCGCCCTACTGAGATCCATCATCCTCAAACCGTTTCAGTCTCGATCTATCGCAGACTCTCCCCAAACGATTTTGATTAACGGCGGCAAGATGACCAAAGCATTACAGCTAGCCCGATCGTTCCATAAGGCTGGTCATCGGGTAATTTTGTTTGAAACCCACAAATACTGGCTGACAGGTCATCAATACTCTTGGGCGGTCGATCGCTTTTACACAGTACCAAATCCCCAGG
>ENA-OFCE01000499-OFCE01000499.1-metagenomes-genome-assembly--contig:-NODE-499-length-25283-cov-2.553710_pt1 | contig 25283 bp, 25 predicted proteins | sample MGYA00153388_OFCE01 | MGnify analysis MGYA00153388
GCGTCTCTATATATGACAGTACTTGGCTATATTCTGGATATTTAGCAGATAAGGCAACCAGTGTTGTTTCTGTGTCCACTTCCATCTCGATAGAATAAGCAACAACACTTTTCACACCCGATTTTCCTGGAATAAATAAACGCATGGCATCTACTAAATTACAAAGATAATATTCACTAATCCATCTAGCTGTATGCATCATATGCTCATCAAACCATTTGTCATTATCTAGTATATCGATAATTGGCTTTAACTCAATACTATTCGAGTCTTCCTCTATTATAATATCAATAATAAAACCTTCTAATTTACGATTACCAAAAGGTACTAAAACACGCCACCCTGCATCAACATAGTCCAAATGTTCAGGAATGCTATAAGAAAAAGCTTTATTAATATTTTTAGTTGTAATGTTTATTAAAACTTGAGCAATACGTTGCATATTTACCACCATTCGCTATTAAATAGTCTTTTAAAGGTATTCCTTTTAGAGGATTCAGCTTGCCTATTTATATCTTAACACGATTTTGTAGCATATAACTGCATTCTTACCTTCAAAATTATCATAAAATTAAAAAGAGGGAAGCTCATTGTTCCCTCTTTTTTGGCTATAGCATATACAATTCCCATGAAATTCGGAAAAATCCTGCTAAAACAGCTAACGTCCCAATTATAGATTAGCCTCTTTACGAAGCGTTTCTGCTTTATCGGTCCTTTCCCATGGTAAATCCACATCCGTACGACCAAAATGCCCATAAGCTGCTGTTTGGCGGTAGATAGGGCGACGTAAATCTAACGCTTTAATAATACCAGCCGGACGCAAATCGAAATGCTTTTTAATAAGCTCAGCAATTACATCTTCATCCACCTTAGCAGTCCCAAAAGTTTCTACCATAATCGATACTGGATGAGCCATACCAATAGCGTAGGCTAGCTGAATTTCACATTTATCTGCCAATCCTGCTGCAACAACATTTTTAGCTACATAACGTGCAGCATAAGCTGCAGAGCGGTCAACTTTGGTACAATCTTTACCAGAGAAAGCGCCACCACCATGACGAGCCATTCCGCCATAGGTATCAACAATTATTTTTCGACCAGTCAAACCAGCATCACCTTGTGGTCCACCAATTACAAAACGACCTGTCGGATTAATATAGTATTTGGTTTTCTCATCTAATAATTCTGCTGGAACAATAGGAGCAATTACTTTCTCAATCAGATCTTTTTCAATAGTTGCCAGTTCAACTTCAGGGCCATGCTGAGTCGATATAACAATGGTATCAACGCGAAGAGGTTTACCGTCTTCGTATTCTACTGTAACTTGAGTTTTACCATCAGGACGCAGATAACTTACTTCCTCATTTTTGCGCACTTCTGCTAAACGACGAGCCAATTTATGAGCTAGAGCGATTGTCAATGGCATGTATTCAGGAGTTTCATTGGTAGCATAACCAAACATCATTCCTTGGTCACCAGCCCCAATGGATTCAATTTCGTCCATTTGACCTCGTTTGGCCTCTAAAGACTTATCAACGCCTAAAGCAATATCAGCTGATTGTTCTCCAATGGAAACCAGCACACCGCATGTATCTCCATCAAAACCATATTTTGCACGAGTATAACCAATTTCTTTCACCGTCTCACGTACAATTTTTGGGATATCCACATAACAACTTGTAGTGATTTCACCAACTACATGTACTTGTCCTGTCGTAATAAGAGTTTCACAAGCTACACGTCCCATTGGATCTTTTGCCATGATTGCATCTAATACACTATCTGAAATTTGATCTGCTATTTTATCTGGATGGCCTTCAGTAACTGATTCTGATGTAAATAAAACTCTCTTTTTTTTCACAAATCATACCCCCATTTATTAATAAACAATAAAAACACCCATAGGGAGGGTGTTTACACTCTCCCATCTTGCGGATTATTCCGCAGGAATTGGCACCGTTTTGGATTTCCAAATGGTTGCCGCGGTTTCATTGGGCCAATCCCTCCACCAACTCTTGATGAGCATATCATATAAAATTGTACCAAATTAAATATTAATGTAAAATAATGAAAAAATCAACCTATTTTCGACATTCTGCGAGAATTTTATCCAAAATAATGTTTGCCATGTGTTCTTTGGACATTTTGGATAACTCTTCAATCCGCCCATCCCGGTATAACACTTTCGCTATATTGTGATCTGCATTAAACCCAACGCCTGGAACAGATACATCATTAGCAATAATCATATCCAGATTTTTTTTGGCTAGTTTCTCTTGAGCATGGAGAACCAGCTGCTGAGTTTCCGCAGCAAATCCAATTAGCATCTGCTGTTTTTTCAACTGACCAAGTTCTAATAATATATCAGGGTTTCTTTCTAACACAAGCTGTAATGTATCGCCAGTCTTCTTAATTTTGTGTTCTGCAGTACTTTGTGGACGATAATCGGCTACAGCAGCAGCTTTGATTACAATGTCACTCTCATTATAATGCGCCAATACAGCCGCCCTCATATCTGATGCGGATTCTACATATTCGACTTTAATTCCGCAGGCAGCTTTTAAATTGGTAGGTCCTGATATTAACGTAACAGTTGCTCCTCTTGCAGCAGCAGCACTTGCTAAAGCATATCCCATCTTCCCGCTAGAGCGATTGCCAATATATCTTACAGGATCAATCGCTTCTTTCGTACCACCAGCCGTAATCAAGACTTTTTTACCTGCAAAATCATTTTGAGCAACTATTAATTGATGGACTTTTTCTAAAATCACTTTAGAATCAGGTAAGCGTCCTATTCCCTCTACACCACATGCTAACATCCCGCTCTCTGGTATCATAAAATGATATCCTAACTCTGTTAAACTACTGATATTTTTTTGAACAATCGGATTTAAATACATATTGGTATTCATAGCTGGAACAAACAAAACCGAGGCCGTTGTTGCCATTACCGTAGTTGTTAACATATCATCGGCAATACCATTTGCTATTTTACCAATCATATTGCCTGTGGCAGGCGCTAATATGAATAAATCCGCTCTACTTGCTAAAGCAATGTGCTCAACATTCCAATTGGTAGCTTCAGCCCACATATCAACAACAACTGGCTGTCCACTTATTTCACGAAAAGTCAACGGCGTAACAAAGTTAGCCGCTGACTGAGTCATGATAACATATATATTTGCACCTTGTTTTTTTAATTGACTTACAAGGTCTACAATTTTATAAGCAGCGATGCCGCCAGCAACACCAACTACAATATTTTTTCCTTTCAACATGGAAACCTCCTATTTTATACCACTTTTGGTCCGTTCATAGGAAATTTTATCTTGCGCAACTTCTTCTAAAGCAATCGTCACCTGTTTATTGGATTTACTCTCAACTAAAGAAGTCGCCCCATCCATAATCTCACGAGCCCGTTTTGCCGCAAGTACTACTAAAGTGTATTTACTATCAACTTTAGTAACTAATACATCTAATGATGGATATATCATAGTGGTCCCCCTAATTTTTATTTATTTGATATTCGTTAAAATTTCTTTTACTATATTACAATTTCGTACTACTTGACACTTTTCGGCTGTAATAATGGCAGCCACTTTATTCGTTGCCACTTGTACCTTATCATTAACTACTACATAATTATAATTATGTACATATGACAATTCATTATTAGCACAACTTAACCTATTTTTGATTACATCTAAGCTATCTGTCCCTCGTTTATGTATGCGATTAGCCAATTCATCTAAAGATGGCGGTGCTATATAGACAAATACACCTTGCGGAAATTTCCTTTTAATTTGCGTAGCTCCCTGTGCATCAATTTCTAAGACAACATCCTTGCCATCATTTAGTAATTTTTTTACTTGGCGACAGGGTGTTCCATAAAAGTTCCCATAAACCTCAGCCCACTCTAAGAGTTCATCATCTTGAATCATATTCTGAAACTCGTCATGAGATACAAACCAATAGTTAACTCCATGTTCTTCTCCAACACGAGCTTTGCGTGTAGTAGCCGATATAGAATAATGTAACCCAGGATAAGTACGCAGCAATTCTTGACAAATTGTCCCCTTACCTGCTCCCGATGGACCAGATAATACAAGTAAAATTCCTTCTTTTGCCACAGCTGCTACTCCTTTCATTTTCTGCTATTCTGCAGTGTCTTCACTCGTTTCTTTACTGGCAAGACGATGCGCTACCGTTTCTGGTTGCACAGCGGATAAAATAACATGATCACTATCGGTTATGATCACGGCTCGAGTACGGCGTCCATAAGTTGCATCAATCAACATTCCCCGATCACGAGCCTCTTGGATAATCCTTTTAATCGGCGCAGATTCAGGACTCACAATCGAAATAATTCGATTAGCAGACACAATGTTACCAAACCCAATATTAATAAGTTTAATTTCCACAAAAAATCCCCCTTACGTTTGTATCCCAGTTTATCTTTATATTACTCTATGTTTTGAATTTGCTCTCTGACCTTCTCAATTTCACTTTTAATTTCGACTACGATATTAGCAACATTAAAATCATTGGCTTTAGAGGCAATTGTATTGGTTTCACGGTTAATTTCCTGCACAATAAAATCTAATTTCCTGCCGACTGCATCATCGGCGTTCAATGCAGCCCGAAATTGAGTTAAATGACTTTTTAAACGCACTAACTCTTCTGTAATACTGGTGCGATCCGCAAATATAGCCGTTTCTTGTAGTAACCGACCAGCATCAGGTTCTTCACCGATCGTAGCCAGCAATTCTCGCATGCGACCTAGTATTTTCTCTTTATATTCAACCAAAACCTGAGGTGCACGTTTTTCTACTGCAGTAATATATGATTCAATATCCGTAATGCGCAAGACTAAGTCCTGCTGAATGTTTCGCCCTTCCGCTAAGCGCATACTCATGAGATTAGTAAGTGCCATCTTAACTGCCTGGGTTAGCTTCGGCCACAAGATTAAAACGTCTTCCGTTACTTCTTCAACCTTAATCACATCTGGGAATTTAGCAATCTGCTGAATATTATCATTTACTGATATAGAAAATAAATCCCCTAAATCTTTTAAAGCCTTATTATAGGCTATTGCTAACTCTTTGTCAATTCGCACAGCCTTTTTCTTTTGCCCATATTCATCCATCGTTATAAAAACATCAATCCGGCCTCTTACTAGCAGGTTTGACACACTACGCCGGATTTTATCTTCAAGTGGCCCCAGATTTTTCGGCATCCGGATAACAATTTCATTGTAACGATGATTTACTGCTTTAATTTCTACAATGAGTCGATGCTCATTATCCTGAAATTCTCCACGACCAAAACCAGTCATACTTTTAATCACGTAAAATAGCTCCTCTCTTTACGGATTTTATTATTAACGATAAAATCACAATTATCCAATTCTTTTATAAATACTTCTCCATGCTTCTCTTAAATCCCTTTTTCATTGAATATCTATCACGTAAAGGTTTTAAATATGACTATTTTATTTTCTCCAAATCAAAGTAAAAATTATGTTCTTTCTGATCAGTCGTTCTAACTGATAATATTATAGGAAGGTCAGGCACAATGTCTTTTTCAAAAAAATAAAAATAACATTGAGCATTAAATATGGTTTGTCCTTTATCCAGATGCACTTTTTCGCCCTCTGCCGGTATCATCATTTGGTATGCCTTAATTACATTATTATCTTGTTTAACGATAACACTAGCATCTTTTGCAAAATCCTCTTTTTCTCCAAATAAAACTGTGCTAAAACTCAATAATCCTGAATAATTTTCTAATACTTCTTCGCTGTCTAGTATGGCAATATCATGACCATTTAAGCTTTTCTCCCTAGCATCTGTAGCAATTAACAAATAAGAAGTATACAAATAGGAACGTTCAGTCATACCATTTAATTTTTCAGCCTTTTCTTCATAAGAGATCCATGGCAACAAAAACTCTTGCAATGAATCTTTATTCCTTAAGTTTCCATAATCCTGTGCCTCTTTAATTACATCCAAATTAATAGAAGAAATCGCCAATGTTTGGGTAACGAATAGTACTGAAAAAATAATTGTCAAAACAATAAATCTCATTTTAAGCACCTCACTTTATGAAGCATATTATTTACACTGCAAATGATAAAGCATAAAAATCTCCTTATCACAGCAACAAGTGGATAAAGAAATCCAACTTCATATATGCAGAGAAGTTGGATTTCTTACTTTCTATAAAAAGCTTGATCAGATTGGAATTATAAGTATGTTCCCCGAAAAACTTCTACTGCAGGACCAGACATATAGATATGATTATCTGGACCCCATTCAATCAATAACTGTCCCCCATCTAATTCAACAGTAGCCTGACGGTCCGTTTTTCCATTTAATACAGCTGCAACTAATGTAGCGCAGGCACCTGTACCACAAGCCATCGTAACACCAGCTCCTCTTTCCCAAACACGCATACGTAAGTTTTGTTTATTTAATACTTGCACAAATTCTACATTGGTTTTCTTTGGAAAGGCAGCATGCGTTTCAATTTTAGCTCCAATATCGCTTAGGTTAATGCCAGTAATATCGTCAACAAAAAGGATACAATGAGGATTGCCCATTGATACACCAGTGATTCGATGTTCAGTGCCATCTATTTCTAAAACTTCATCAACAACCTGCTCATCTTCATTACCAACCATAGGTAATTCCCCACGTTTCAGACGAGGTTCTCCCATATCAACCCGTATAGTACTAAGCACATCATCAATAAAGATTAATTCTGGCTTAATAAGACCTGCTTTCGTTTCTAGAGTAATTTTTTTCTTATTCGTTAAACCATATTCAAAAACATATCGAGCAATGCATCTTGTAACATTGCCACACATTTCAGCCTCACTGCCATCTGAATTAAAAATTCGCATTTGAAAATCCGCTACTGCTGAAGGCAAAATAACGACTAGCCCATCAGCACCGATTCCAAAATATCGATCACAAACTTGAATTGCCATTTCATTGTAATTGTTAATTTTTTCTTCAAGTCCATTAACAATCACAAAATCATTACCTAGTCCATGCCATTTGCTAAAATTAAACTTCATATTATATTCTCCTCATTATGAATTAAATAATTTATTTAATGTACCCGCCCAAAAACAGAACGTGATACACGTCTGCGGAAAAATAAATGTCTTGCAGCACTTATTATAAAGGTCCAGCCTGAGACAACTAGTATAACGACCCAATCTTCTATTCCTAGTGGAACAGTAGCAAAAACCTCTTGCATAAATGGATGATAAATAACTAGTAACTGCATTAAAAGAGAACAGAAGGTTGCTACTATCAAGTATTGATTTTTAAATATCCCAATTTCAAAGACATTGTAAACTTCTGAACGACAATCAAAAACATGAAACATTTGAGAGAAAACCAACGTACAAAAAGCCATCGTTCTCGCTTCTGCTAAATCATTCTTTAAAAAGTACACTATAGCAAAAACAAATACCGTACTCATGCCAATTTGTAAACCTCGGGTAATAATCTTACGACTAAGTCCACGAGAAAATACACTTTCTTTCGGATTTCTCGGCGGCCGATTCATAATGTCATGATTGTTAGGATCAACACCTAATGCCATGGCTGGCAAACCATCTGTCACTAAATTAACCCATAAAATTTGCACTGGCAATAAGGGTAATGGTAATCCTGCAATGGTCGCAATAAACATCGTAAGTACTTCACCTAAATTACAGGATAGCAAATAGCGAATAAATTTACGAATATTATCATAAATGCCACGTCCCTCTTCCACAGCAGCAACAATCGTTGCAAAGTTATCATCGGCTAGCACCATAGAAGCAGCTTCTTTTGTAACATCAGTCCCAGCCGTTCCCATTGCAATGCCAATGTCCGCTTCTTTTATTGCTGGTGCATCATTCACACCATCACCAGTCATTGCAACGATATGCCCCTGCCGCTTTAAAGCTTTTACAATACGTAATTTATGGGCAGGAGATACACGTGCATAGACGGTAACACGATTAATAATGTTAGTTAACTCCGTATCGTCTAATTCATCGAGTTCGGTACCAGTCAGAGCCTGATTTTTGTCTTCTTTAAAAATTTGCAGCTCTTTGGCAATCGCTACAGCCGTGTTGCGATGATCCCCCGTAATCATAACGGTCTTTATGCCAGCTTGTCGGCATAACGCAATGGCAGGCTTGACTTCTTGCCGCGGAGGATCGATCATCCCGATTAGGCCTACGAAAACTAGATCTTTTTCCAGCTCTTCACTCACATGGCTAGCTTCCACCTTAGTTAACTGACGATATGCTACAGCTAATACTCTAAGGGCCTGGTCTGTCATTCTTTCATTGGCTGTCAGTATTTCAGCTTTTGTTTCTGACGTCAGCAGGACTTCCCCTTTATTAGTGCTATAACGCTGGCACATATCTAAGATGATATCCGGGGCACCCTTCACATAAATAACATTTCGATTGTTTTTCTCATAAATAACTGACATCCGGCAACGTTCTGATTCAAAGGGGATTTCTGCTAATCGCTGCTGATGTTTTTCGGCTGCTAAACGCCATATGTTGGCTTTAGCAGCGGCAATCACAATAGCACCTTCTGTTGGATCACCTTCAATAGACCAGCCGCCATTCGCTTCACGACGCCATAAACCAGTTATCCCTATATTATTATGCTTTAAAATACTATTATTACACAATACACCAATTTCTAGGCAATGTAATAAACATTTATCCTTTGTAGGATCAAATTCCTGCTTGTTTAATAAAAAATTTCCCTTTATTTCATAGCCAATACCGGTTACTTCATAAATATTTCCAGATGTAAAAATTCTTTTTACGGTCATAGCATTTTGAGTAAGAGTTCCAGTTTTGTCAGAACAAATCACCGTTGTACAGCCAAGCGTCTCAACAGCAGGCAGTTTTCTGATAATAGCATTGCGCTTTATCATACGCTGTACACCTAAGGCCAATGCAACTGTAACGATGGCTGGCAATCCTTCGGGAATCGCAGCCACTGCCAAACTAATTCCTGCCATACACATTAATAATAATGGTTCCCCTTTGAGCACGCCTGTCACAACAACTACTACACAAATCAGTAAACATCCCCATACTAACCAACGCCCTAAAGACTCTAGGCGTCGTTCCAGTGGTGTACTTTCATGTTCCACATCCTGAATCATATGAGCAATATGTCCCACCTCAGTTGCCATGCCTGTAGCGCAGACTACAGCCTTGCCTCGCCCTTTAACAATACTGGTTCCAGCATACACCATATTCTTACGATCACCCAAAGAACTGCTTTCCTTATATTCTTTATCTACGATTTTACGTACAGGCAAAGATTCACCAGTTAAAGTAGCTTCATCCACTTCCATATTTTTCACATCTATTAATCTGGCATCAGCAGCAATGCGATCCCCAGATTCTAAAGCCATAATGTCACCTGGCACCATTTCCCGCGCTTTTACTTGCTGCAGTATACCATTACGAATCACATGAGCCACCGGCGCAACCATTGTTCTTAAGGCTGCCATTGATTTTTCTGCTCGATGTTCCTGAACAAAGCCTAATATGGCATTGATCATTACAATTGCTAAAATCGTTGCTGAATCGACATATTCTCCTAAGAATGCTGAAATGAGCGTAGCCGCTAGCAAAACTAAAACCATAAAATCCTGAAATTGGGCAAAAAATCGTTTCCACCATGGCGTCTTTTCTTTTTCAACCATTTCATTATAGCCAAATTCAGCGATTCTACTTTTTACTTCACTTGAAGTCAAGCCATCATGTGGATCTGTTCTCCAAAATTCAATTGCTTCTTGCGCTGTACGCGTATACCATTTATCAGCCACTATGCCACCTCGCTACCATGTGCTTTTTTTATTCATGTTATTCCTTTCACCCTCTAATTAGACCTAAATTGACCGTCCAATAGCAAAATGGTATACTAGTGAAAATTACAAAACACAGTTATCAATAGGAATCATGATACGTATTTTATTAAATGGAGGCTATTATATGGCTCTAGATGGATTATCTCTATCAACATTGTTAATCGAATTAAATAACAAACTTACAGGTGGCAGAATTGATAAAATCTTTCAGCCCGATAAATATACATTGCTTTTGTGGGTTAGGCAGACCAATGAAAATCTACGCTTACTCATCTCTGTCAACCCTAAGCATCCCCGTATCCATTTAACTGAAGCAGCCTTGGAAAATCCAGCAACACCGCCAGCTTTTTGTATGTTATTACGAAAACATCTAGAAGGTGGCCGTATTGCTAACATCAACCAGCATAGCCTTGATCGCATTGCACTAATTTCTATTGATTTTCGTGGTGAAGACGGCACGATTACAACAAAAGATTTAACTGTAGAATTAATGGGTAAACATAGTAACATTATTCTCACACAAAATAACATTATACTGGATGCGATAAAAAGAATTGGCGCAAATTTAAGTCGTTCACGACAAGTTTTACCTCGAATGGAATACACCTTTCCTCCTGGGCAAATGCGTTTAAATTTACTGACTGCGCCCATATCTGATTTTTTTAACGCAATAACGACTCTAGAAACACCTCTTGTTACGAAAGCTATGATTCAGGTAGGAATCGGTATTGGTCCTATAACTGCCAAGGAAATTCTTTGGCGAGCAGGTTTACCTAGTGATATTGCCACTCATAGCTTAGACAATGCAGACATACTTGCATTAAATGAAGCAACACAAAGTATTATTACTTACATAAAATCGGGGGAATCACTCCCCACTGTAATGACGGGTTTAGAAAGCGAACTGGCTGGCATTGCGTCTTTTCCATTAGAGCATTTAGCTTCTAAATACACAGCTTATAACTTCTCTACTATGAGTCAGGCCGTTGAATTTACAGACAGCCTTTCCGGCAAAAAGCAGCTCCCTGAACAGACTATTTTATCAAAGCTTGTCATCGAAGAAAGTAATCGTTTGCAGCGCAAAAAGCTAATTCTTATACAAGAATTAGCTGATGCAGCCAATGCCGATTTTTTTCGTGAATGTGGCGATATTCTAATGGCAAACCTCTACAACCTACCGCAAGACCAAGATACAGTTACCTTGGAAAATTTATATAGCCACTCACTAGATGACAACAAAATAATTATAAATTTTGATACAAGGCTTTCGCCATTAGAAAATGCTCAGTTTTATTATACAAAATATAATAAATTAAAACGTGCTAAAGAATCATTGGATGGACAACTACGCCAATGTATAGAAGAAATAGCCTATCTTGAAAGTATCACCGTTTCTCTTGAGCACGCCACAAATAGTTCTGAACTTGGTGATATTCGAGAAGAATTGATTAGCACAGGCTATCTAAAAAGAGCGACGAAACGCCGTATGCCCATCCCTCCTTCCTCTCCTCTAACAGCCGTAACCCCGGATGGATTAACGATATTAATTGGAAAAAACAATCGTCAAAATGATATTGTCACCTTTAAGCAGGCACAACATAATGACATCTGGTTCCATACTAAGGATATCCCAGGGTCTCATGTTATTTTAAGATCTGGTTCTCAAAATCCTCCCCTAAAGTCCATTGAAGCAGCCGCTCATTTAGCCGCCTACTATAGTAAAGCGAGTCAATCATCAAATGTACCTGTTGATTATACCCAACGACGTTATGTAAAAAAACCATCTGGTGCTAAACCTGGCTTTGTTATTTACGATCACCAAAATACTATTTATATTACACCCGATGAAAAAATAGTTGCCTCATTAGTAAAAAAGTAATCCTCTTTGTCAAAAAATCAAATCAATTCTTTTAAATTGTCAAATATTAAAGACCTTTGCTAGTCATTGTAACAGCAAAGGTCTTTAACATTATTTAAAATCTATATTTTTTACTCAGCAAATTCCTTAATAACTACCTTGTCAGCCTCATCAACAGGCATTAATTGTACTCCAACCACTTCTTTACTGGAAGTAGGCACATTCTTCCCTACATAATCCGCACGAATAGGAAGTTCACGATGACCACGATCCACAAGGACGGCTAACTGAATGACCTTAGGTCGCCCAATATCAATAATCGCATCAAGAGCAGCACGTACAGTACGCCCAGTGTATAATACATCATCAATCAGTATAATTGTTTTACCACTAATATCAACAGGTATTTGCGTTTCATGTACGATCGGCTGATAACTAAGCGTAGATAAATCATCACGATATAACGTAATATCTAAAATTCCTACAGGCAGTTCTGCACCTTCAATGCGCTTTATTTCAGCTGCTAACCGTTCTGCTAAAGGGACGCCGCGAGTTCTTATTCCTACTAAAATTAAGTCCTTAATCCCTTTATTATTCTCAATAATCTCATGAGCAATACGAATGAGTCCCCGTCTTATGGCTTGCTCATCCATAATTACAGTTTTCTCTACTAAAGTACTCATATCCCTACCCCTTTCTAATTATATGTATTTTTTTGCCGTAATTCTTTTAAAATCATTTCCATATCTTCCGGTAACGGTGCTGTAAATATCATAATCTCTTCCGTAACAGGATGAGAGATTCTGAGTTCAGCGGAATGTAAAGCTTGCCCTATAATAGAAAAAGGCATGCGCCCAGGTCCATATTTAGGATCGCCAACAACGGAATGTCCAATATAGGTCATATGCACCCTAATTTGATGTGTACGCCCAGTGAGCAATTTACATTCTACTAAGGTATAATCACCAAATCGTTCCATCACACGAAATTTCGTAGTTGCTTCCTTACTATTAGTAAAGGTTACTGCCATTTTTTTGCGATCACTAGGATGACGCCCAATTGGTGCCTTAATAACACCGTGATCTTCCTTAATATTTCCATATACAATTGCCAAATAACGCCGACTGGCCGTACGATCCTTGATTTGCTTAGCCAGGCTCACATGTGCTCTATCACTCTTGGCAACCACCATAACACCTGAAGTATCTTTATCTAGACGATGAACAATCCCCGGACGGGCGACACCATTGATGCCTGACAAATCTTCACAATGTTCTAATAAAGCATTTACTAATGTACCATTATAATTCCCCGCAGCAGGATGTACAACCATGCCCCGGGATTTATTAATAATAATAATATCATTATCTTCATATAAAATGGCCAGTGGAATTTCTTCCGCTGTTAATTCTAACTTTTTAATCTCAGGTATACTTACTTGAATATCATCTAATGCTTGCACCTTGTAATTGGCTTTTACTATTTTTTTGTTGACTTTAACATCTCCACTACTGATAAGTCTCTGTACTGCAGAACGAGATGTATCAGGTATTTGTTTAGTTAAAAATATATCTAAACGCTCTCCTGCTTGCGATTCACTTATATGATAATACATTTCATTACCCATTTGCTTCATCCTCTTTATGTAAATAAACCATAGTAAAAACAATACAACCTACGCCACATACAATGGCCGCGTCTGCAATATTAAAAACAGGCCAAATACGAAAATCAAAAAAATCAATTACATAACCTGTTTTGATGCGATCAATCACATTCCCAATTGCTCCCCCTACCAATAAACCAGTACCAAAGCGCAGTAAGCTATACTTCTTTGGTATCCGCGGATAAAAATAAATCGCAGCTGATACTAAGCTAACTGCCACTATTAAAAAAAATAGCGTTTGATGTTCAAATAACCCAAAGGCAGCTCCTGGATTTAAAACATAGGTAATATGGAAAATATCATCAATCACAGGTATAGACATCCCCAGAGTCATATGTGTTTGAATATAAAATTTAGACAACTGATCCATTATCACCACGAATACTACTATTAATATAGGCACTAATCTTCTCTCCTATCCTGTACATAACATTTTTCTTGCGTATAAAATAGATTTTCATCTACTAATTGTTATCACGCATTATAAGCTTACTATATATAATAAACAAAAATTGGTCAAAGGTAAAGTTTTTACTGCTTACGTATCTTTACCTCCGGCCAATTGGTGACTGAACTTTTGGCAAAAAGAAAAGCTCAGAAATTCTGAGCTTTTCTAGTGAAATCATTTTTAAAATTTCACTCAAAAATGACTAAGGCTTGGTGCCTATGTCTATGACTTAGTATACCCAAGTCATTTACTTTAATTATGTTACTTATTCTGGGCTAATTGCTCCCACTGGACAGGTTGCAGCACAAGAACCACAGTCAATACATTTTTCATCGATAACATATTGAGCATCACCTTCAGAAATAGCTTCAACTGGGCAAACAGAAGCACAAGCACCACATGAAATACAGCTACTATCAATTTTATACATGAATTTCACCTCCTATGTAGATCACTGTATACCATTATACTATATACTAGCAAGAAATCACATAACTAATATCATATTTAATATGATATTTTTACATTATACTTATACTCTCCTTCTAAAAACTTATAGATTTTTTTTATAGGTTCCTCATAGTTACTCTCTATCAGGGAAAAACCTTCGTTCTATATCTTCTCGGAAATAATGCCCAAAAGCACCAATCACAATCAGCAAGGAAGTAATGATAACCGCAGCACGAATATTATGGGTAAGATTTTGACCAATAACAGAATATATGAGAATCGCAGGTGCTTGCCCAATCGCTGTTGCAATTGTAAATTGACCAAAAGAAAGGGTCGTTAAGCCAACGCCATAGCTTATCACTTTAAAGGGAATAATGGGTGTCAAGCGAGTAATAAATACAGCAAATATACCATGCTTACGAAGAAATGCATCTGTTATCTTTAAATACTTGTTATTTATAAATTTTTCAACAATTGGTCGTCCATACCATCTTGCAATAGCAAAATCTAAACATGCTCCAAATAATGCTCCCAGCCAGGAATAGACCGCCCCATACTGCCAGCCAAAAACCCAAGCATTAGTAATGGTAATTGCTAATCCTGGAACAAAAGGGATTAGCGACTGCAGCGTCATTAGCAGGATGCTGCACAGAGGTGCCCAAAAACCATAGGACAAAATAAATTGACGTAATCCGTCAAAGTCCCGATCCCATAATAAGGAAAATCCACTTTCAAAAAATTCTTGTATGCCAGGCAAATAAAAATATCCAATTACAGCAATAACCAATACCCCAAGTCGATACATAACACCTTTCGCTATCATCATTGGTGTTGCCATAAAATCACCTCCTAGCAAAACTACCCGCTCATATATATTGATAAATATGCTACATGGTAATCGTTAGGGATGGAATATATATATTCCATTCCTGACAGACTAACAATCGATATTCAAGTTTTTTGATGCATTGTATATAGGAATGTATTACGATACTATTTTTATACTTTGGCACACGTAAATCCTGCTACGAATTAAAAAACTGGGCTTAAATTTATCGCCCAGTTTTTTTAAAGTTATAATCTATGCCTTTACGGACTTCCATCTTTTTCTTTTACTGGAATAGCATCTGCCGGATCAACAATTCCCTGCTGTTCATCACTATTATTGAATAACTTTTTGTAATTACGGCTTCCAGGAATATCCTGGGGTGTATCAGAGCTGCCATAACGCATGACCGCTTGTAAGGCATCCTCACCATCAAAACCAATAAATTCATTTTTATCATGATCTAAAAAATTCTGTTGAAAAGGTGGCGTTAGCACCTCCTCTTCTAAAGGCCTTGGGATGGAATCTACAACATCGTATTGCTCCTGACATTGTATGCATTCGTTCGCCCAAGGAATAGCCTCTAACCTAGCTACAGGTATTTCTTTGCCACAGGTACTACAATATTCATAGTTTCCATTATCCATTTTCTTAAGAGCTTTTTCCACTCGCGACAATAGAACCTGCGCATTATCTTTTAAAGCAATATCTTTACTGCGTTCAAATAATTCATTGCCAATATCAGCAGGATGATTATCACAGACAGATAATTCTCCCGTTGAATAGGATAAACTTGTTTCTAATCCTGATTCTTCCAAAGAAGTAATTTGCTTTAGTAACTCCTGCTTCTCTTCGTCTAATCGTTTTGCTAATTCTTTATATTTTACAGCATCCAAATTACCCTCTCCTAATGAATAATCTTCGTTACTTCACCGATTCTGAGTCTTTCTTTGGCAGGTCTATCGGCTTCGTTGCTATACCCTAAACAAAGAATAGCTACTGCTCGAAGTCTAGGAGAAGCCTCCACTGCTTGCTGAATTTTGATTTCATCAAAAGCGCCAATCCAGCAGGTAGAAATCCCCAGTCCGTAAGCCGCTAATATCATATTTTCTGCGGCAACCGCAGTATCTTGCAAACAATATAATTGAGCACCACGCTCACCGTATTTTTCATTAGAACGAGCTGGATCAGCTAATATAACAATACTCACTGGTGAATTTTCAATTTGATTTTGCTCAAAACAAGCTTCAGCCACTTTTCTTTTAATTTCTTGATTCTTTATTACATAAAAATACCATGGCTGCAAATTTCCTGCACTAGGAGCCCAGCAACCCGCTTCTAAGATTCTTGTTAGGGTAGGTTCAGGTATATCTTGCTGCAGAAAATTTCTAACGCTATGACTTTCCCTCATACAATCAAAAACATCTTTCGTCATGCATAAACACTCCTATTTCTTTAAAATTTTCCATTCTTCATTTCTACAATGTGTATAATATCTGCTACGAAGTTTCCAATACCCGGTATGTTGAGTAATATAAGTTGATGTAATAAGTTTAATACCATGGCAAAAAATACAGATGCGCCAATGGCAATGCCTAATCCTCGCGCGATTCCAGCAATAAAATTGATGAGTATCAGTTTTCCTGGTCGTTCGAGAAGTTCCATATATTCAGCAATGCGCATTGACTCTAAATGGGATATCAATCTTTTTAATTGTACTGTAATTACATCTTGCTTTTCTTGCTGCTCCACTTAACATACCTCCAATTCTATTATCTCCATCTTATAAAAAAAAAACCGGAAACAAGTTCCGGTTTTTTACGTTCATTATAATTTAACTACTACATCATTGCAACGGCTGCAAAGTGTTTCGTGCTTCTCCATCTTTCCTACAGTATCACTATAAATCCAGCAACGTTCACATTTTTGACCTTCCGCTTGTGATACGACAATTGACAATGCCATATCTTCTACTTGATATGCACTTTCCGGTGCTTTTCTAGTATCTTCTACAACATGAATCTTTGATACAATCAAAATATTTGCCCATTCTTTATCCATAGCTGATAATTGAGTAAATATCTTATCATTTGCATACAGTGTAACCTCTGCATCCAAAGAATGTCCGATCACTTTATTACGCCTAGCAGTTTCTAATGCTTTCGTAATCTCACTACGCATTGCCAATATAGAAGCCCATTTTGCTTCTAAGTCAGCATTAAGATATTCATCATGGACCATTGGCCAATCAGCCAACTGCACACTTTCTGGCATATTCTGTTCTTTTTTCATATGCTGCCACACTTCTTCAGCAGTAAAGGTAAGAACAGGTGAAATAAGACGTACCAAAGTATTTACGATTTCATACATAACAGTTTGTGCTGCACGCCGCTCTCTGGAAGCAGGCAAAGCCGTGTATACGCGATCTTTTAATATGTCTAAGTAAATTGAGCTTAAATCAACAGTACAAAAATTATGTACCGTATGATAGATTAAATGAAACTCATACTCTTCATACGCTTTTGTAACTTTCTCACGAACTTGTTCTAATCGTAAAAGTGCCCACCGATCGATCTCTAATAACTCATTATAACCCACTTTATCTGTATCTGGGTTAAAATCATGAATACTGCCTAGAATGTAACGGAAGGTGTTGCGTATTTTCCGATATACTTCAGACAACTGTTTTAAGATATCGTTCGAAACACGAACATCCGCCTGATAGTCAGCAGAGGCTACCCATAAACGCAAAATGTCAGCCCCATATTTTTTAATAACATCCTGTGGAAATATAACATTACCAACGGATTTAGACATTTTACGACCATCACCATCTACCACAAAACCATGAGTAAGAACCGCTTTATAAGGAGCAATTCCCTTTGTTGCCACCGATGTTAATAAAGATGACTGAAACCACCCTCGATGCTGATCGCTTCCCTCTAAGTATAAGTCAGCTGGCCATGCTAGTTCATCATGCTGCTCTAGTACAGCTGCATGACTTGATCCGCTATCAAACCAAACATCCATAATATCCGTTTCTTTGCGAAAAGTATCGTGACCACAATGAGAACAAGTAAAGCCTTCTGGCAATATTTCACTTGAATCTTTGGCCCACCATGCATCAGAACCTTCTTGACGAAATAAATTCTTAACAGCAGTAATCGTTATATCATTGATGACATGTTCATTACATTGTGTACAATAAAAAATGGGAATTGGAACTCCCCATACCCTTTGACGAGAAATACACCAGTCATGACGATCTGCCACCATATTATGTATTCGATCTTCGCCCCAGCCAGGAATCCATTTTACATCTTTAATCGCTTGTAATGCTTGTTCCCTAAACCCATCTACTGATGCAAACCACTGTTCCGTTGCCCGATAAATAACAGGATTTTTACAACGCCAGCAATGAGCATATTGGTGTTTGATTTTGCCCTTGCCGAGTAACATACCACGTGCTGCTAATTCTTTGATCACAGGGACATCGGCATCATGTATTAACATGCCTTCAAATATGCCACCTTCAGCCGTAAAGCGCCCTGCATGGTCCACGGGATTAATGACTGGCAATCCGTGCCTTATACCCGTTTCAAAATCGTCTGGGCCGTGTCCTGGAGCCGTATGTACACAGCCAGTACCTTGTTCTAGGGTAACGTAGTCAGCTAAAACAATTATGGACTCCCGTTCTATAAAGGGATGGGAGAAAACCACACCTTCAAGATCAGCCCCCTTTAAAGTTGACAGTATAGTATAGCTTTCTAGTTTATTATCTTTTGCTACCGCTTCAATCAATTCTACTGCTAAAAGATAAATTTCACCTTGGGATTCCACCCATGCGTATTCTAATTCTGGATGAACAGCAATGGCAACATTGGCCGGCATTGTCCAAGGCGTGGTTGTCCAAATGACACCATATACATTTTCAGCATTTATTCCTACAGGTAAAGTCCCTTTATCATCCACTAAAGGGAATTTAACATAAATGGTATGAGATTTTTTTTCTGCATATTCAATTTCAGCTTCTGCCAAAGCAGTCTCACATGAAGTACACCAATACACCGATTTTAACCCTTTATAAATATGACCTTTCTTAGCCATTTCCCCAAAGACCTCAATCTGCTTCGCTTCATAGGCAGGCCGCAATGTTACATATGGATTGTCCCAATCAGCACCGATACCTAAACGTTTGAAGTCTTGACGCTGGGTATCAACAAATTTCAAAGCATAATCCTTACACTCACGACGCAAATCCAATGGTTTTAGTTCATGCCTATTTAGACCGAGTATTTTTATGGCAGCATGTTCAATCGGTAGACCATGAGTATCCCAACCAGGTACATAAGGAGTATTAAATCCACGTAATGATTTGTATTTCAAAATCATATCTTTTAAAATCTTATTTAAAGCATGACCAATATGAATATCACCATTCGCATAAGGAGGCCCATCATGTAAGATAAATTTAGGCTTTTCCACCTGCGTTGTACGTTTCTCATAAATCTTTTGCTGCTTCCAGTAGTTGAGCATTTCAGGCTCTCTCTCTGGTAAATTTCCTCGCATTGGAAATTCAGTTTGCGGTAAATTAAGGGTTTTACTATAATCCAACAATAACACCTCCAAAAAAATAAAACCTCTTCATCCCTAAAGGGACGAGAGGTTGTTTCCCGTGGTACCACCCTAATGACTTTGCAGCCACTTTAGTAACGATATAACGCTCGTTAAACGGCAAATCTTACTGTATTTCAGTTTGCAGCTCAGGAGTGATCTTCACTAAACTTGATTACTATTAGGCTCACACTATTCCCAACTCGCTGTAAAATCAAATTTTTAGCTACTGTCTCCATCATGACTTGTATTAGTATTAACAATTTACAATAAAATTCATTATAACCAATAAAAGGTACATTGTCAAATTACGCTATTCATCCTCACCAGATTCACCTAATATCTCCAACTGTGCTTGTACAAGGGTACGCATACGAACACGATATACATCAACCTGTTTTTTCAAATCCTGATATTCACTAGCCATACGCCGTACTTTGTTGGCAGCTTCCTCTACGAGTTTTTGAGCGTTGATCTCTGCTTCTTTTATCATTAGTTCTGTTGTCTTTTTAGCGTTTAGCTTTACTTCTTCCGCTGTTTCCTGAGCAACAATTAATTATGTAAAGTATTTTCCATATGTTGAAAGTGTTCTAATTTACTATTAAGTCGGTCCATATTCTCTTTCAACTCAATATTTTCCCGATATAATAGCTCATAATCTTTTATGACTCGGTCAAGAAATTCATCGACATCTTCTTCGTTATATCCTCGAAAGCTTCTCTTAAATTCTTTATTATGAATATCTAATGGGGTTAGCATGAATACACCTCCACCTATCTACATAAAACGTTTTAATACAATACTCATTCGTCCTTTTCTGGTTTGACCCAGTACTTCACATACTTCGACTCTCCCCCGCCCCCGCATTGAAATAACATCATTTTCTTTAATGGACTGAGCACTATTTTTAGCTTCCTGCCAGTTTACTTTTAGTTTACCTGCTACGATTTCCTCCGACATTCTGCTGCGGGAAGTACCAAAACCAGCTGCCGCTATGACGTCCAATCGAAGAGAAGCTACAGTCGTTTTGATTTCCTTTACTTTTTCTTCTCGAGGAGCAATATCTGCGATCTTCAATTGCGCAATACTGATAGGCGCCGCACTAATCTTGCTAAAATTTTGCATAAGAAAATTGAAGAAAGATGAATCGATAATAATTTGGCATCCATGCCCGCACATAATGATGTCACCGATAATTTCTCGCTTAATACCAAGTGCCATCAATGCCCCCAATACATCTCGATGAGTGATTTGATAATATCTCTCATCCCATGTTACGGAAACAGCCTCTACTGCAACATCAGGGGTACCCCTAAACTCTTCATTTACAAAAACAGCTTTAACTCGCTCCGCCCCATCATAACCACCGCTGGATACTAGCTTTAATCGATCATAATGTGCACCAATCGTTTCTGCAATGCTATAACCGTAAGGATCCAGAAACTCTGTTACTTTGTACTTTCGATTACGCAATGCCGCTTCAGCTAAATCCAATAATTTAGCTGCTAACTCACCCTCACCGCTAGCCTGATAATATCGTATAATTTTTTCTCGGTCACCCATGTGATTTTTTCCCCATCTCCTGTGAACGTTTCGTAGCTGCTTGTACTGCATCAATTAAAGCTGCTCTTACACCCTTTTGCTCTAATACATGTATACCCGCAATAGCAGTTCCACCTGGGGAAGTTACCATATCCCTTAATCTTGCGGGATGTTCCCCTGTTTCCAGAACCATCTTAGCTGCTCCCAATAAGGTCTGAGCTGCCATAACCAATGAATTTTGTCTGGACAAGCCAACCCGGACACCTGCATCCGTTAATGCATCAATAAGTACAAAGACGTATCCGGGACCACTACCTGATAATCCCGTTACTGCATCCATAGAATTTTCATCCATAATAATGGCTCTACCTACAGAAGCAAAAATAGTCAATACTAATTCGCCATTTTCTTCACCTGCATAATGCCCCAAAGCAAGAACAGACATACCTTCCCCTACTGCCACCGGAGTGTTTGGCATAACCCTTACAATTGGAATCCGTATCAATTTGCTCTCGAGTATTCCAATGGTAATTCCCGCTGCAATTGATACAACTAAGGTTGTAGGTGAAAGCAGCGGTGCAATGGCATCTAATACACCATTAATAATCTGAGGCTTCACAGTTAAAAATAATATATCTGCTGCCTTTACAGTATCCTTAATACTTAACGTCGTAAGTACACCAAATTTCCCAGCCATATGCTCTAGACGATTCTGTGAAATATCATTTACAACAATTTGACTCGGCGTAACTAAATTAGCTTTTAATATTCCATCAATTAAGGCTTCAGCCATAGCTCCGCTACCGATAAAACCGATTTTTTTATTCTGCAACATCTGGTAATCCCCCGTATTTTAACTCTTTATTTATTCCATGGTAAAAATTCTTTATCGCTGCCTTCTTCATGAGGACTATAAGTAACATCTACATTATTAGGAGCACAGAGAAATATATTGTTACCAATTTTTTGAATGCTTCCAGCTAAAGCATAGGTAGTCCCACTAATAAAGTCAATCATGCGCTTAGCAACTTCTTTATCACAATTCTCAAAATTCACAACAACAGGTTTTCGATTTTTCAAATGATCGGCCACATGTTGAGCATCATCAAAAGAGAATGGCTCCACTACCATAACTTTCATTTGTTTCTGAGCAGTAGGTAAATTGACTAGGTTACTATTTTTTTTCCCTTTCCCTACTTCTAATTCTTCTACTTTTTGCTTTGGATCTTCCTCTGCCTCTACTGGTTCAAATAAGCCTAAGCTTCCCCAGACTTTTTCCATAAACTTCATGTCCCTTTATACCTCCCTTTAATATTGACGCTGTCCAAATATCCCAGTACCAATACGTACTAAATTTGCTCCCTCTTCAACACCTACAATATAATCATTTGTCATTCCCATAGATAGCCACTCTATATTTGTGTTCGCCAAATTCATATTTTTTAGTTCCATAAACAATTGGCACATATTGCGAAATAGAGGTCTAGCTTGCTCTGCATTTTCATAAAAAGGTGCAATCGTCATCACTCCGCATAATCGGACATGCTCTAGATTGCTAATACGCTTTGCTAATGTTAAAACATCTTTGGAAGCGATCCCAAATTTGGTATCTTCATTAGCCATATTAACCTGGATCAAAATATCTTGCCGTTTCCCTGAGGCACCGGCGATACGATCAATTTCCAGAGCCACTTTTTTACTATCTACAGAATGAATCAGATCAAACAGCTGGACTGCTTGACGAACCTTATTGGTCTGCAGATGACCGATAAGATGCCATTCTACTTGTTTCTGAAGTATTTGAGCTTTTTTAGCGGCTTCTTGTATTCTATTTTCACCAATTGCCAGCACTCCAGCAGCAACCGCTTCTTGAATTGCTGCTACATCATGATTCTTTGTTACAGCTACCAATTTAACATTTTTAGATTCATTAATTAATGTCTTGCTTCTCTTATGTACAGCACTATGAATATTTTCTATAGCTTGGGTTAAGTTTGTTTGAATAGACATGGTAAACCCTCCATTATATGCATTATTCGCGAATAAACATTAATTTCCTCTTAAGTATCTCCTAAACATAAAAAATATATTGACATTACAATAATAAGAAAAACGCTCCGCATCCTTTAAAACAGATAAAACGAATCGAACCACAAAGACGCAAAGGACACAAAGGGTGGGTATTTATATTTTTTGTGCTCTCTTTTGTGTGCCGCAGCTGCGCATTGTGCCTTTCTGGTTCATAATTTCTTATATGTTTTCACTTGCAAAACTTATAAATTCTAAAAAAAATCTTGTAAGCATTCGCTTACAAGACAATAACAGCTCCGATTCTTCCAGTAGCCCCGTTTTCTTTTCGATAAGAAAAAAATAATTCATGATTACAAGCAGTACACACTCCACTGGTTACCACGTTACTTCCTTTCACACCGATTTCTTCCAATTGATGTATATTGGCTTTCCACAAATCAAAATACCATTTGCCTTTTTCATTGACTTCTTTTATTAGTTCTTCCCAATTATTGAATTGTTTTTTTAGTTTATTAATTACGATTTCATCAACAACATAGCAGCAAGGACCAATAGAAGGAGCTATTCCAACCAGGCAATCCTCAGGTTTCGTACCAAAATTAGATTGCATGGAAAGGATTGTTTTTTGCGCAATCTTTTCTACCGTTCCTCTCCAACCTGCATGAACTGCACCAATGGCTCGCTGTACCGGATCTACAATTAACACTGGGACACAGTCAGCAAAAAATAACATTAAAGGAATGCCCGAAACATTGGTAATTAGAGCATCTGTATTGGGGATTGCATCCTCGTAGCTGCCTGCTCCTCTTCCTTTTGCTTCCTTGGTTATCACTGCAATATGATCCGTATGAAGCTGTTGAGCAGTCACAATATGTTCTGAATGAATCCCAATCCCTTGACAAAATAGCTGCCGATTTATAATAACACTCTCATCACAATCACCTGTATGCAGCGCTACATTCAAGGAATGAAATGGAGGCTTACTTACCCCGCCAAATCGACTAGATATACCATGTTTAATAGCTAATGCACTGAAATGGGTAAACGTTCCATACCATTGCCCGCTAGTTCCATAGTTTAAAATAAATCGCTCCATCACTACACACTCCCATCAGCCTTTTTTACATATTCCACACCGAGTACAGCCTTGCGCACATGGAGCAGTAAATTCTTCTTTTTTAGCTTCTTCTAATTCTCGTTCTAAGTACAATGAATCTAGCCCCATATCCAGCACTTTCCAAGGCAAAATTTCACTTTCTGGCTCCCGCTGACGATATAAATAATCTTCCTCACGAAGCATGTTCTTTTTCATCGCCTGCTTGAAACCTTTACTGCCACCCTTCTCGTGAGCGTCTAGCAATACAGCAGACAACCGCCGATCTCCTCTAGCTAAAACCCCTTGAATATAAGCTTCTTTTGGCGATTCAACCAATACTTCTATTCCTCTTCGTTGTCGCAAGCTAGAGTTAATATACTTTAATCTTTTTTCTACTACTGAAACCTGAGTCATGGGCATCCACTGAAAAGGTGTAAAAGGTTTAGGAATAAAGGGATTAACACTTAAGGTTAACCGCCCTCTACTGCCCAAAGATTCCATATACTCTTTAATATTTATTGCCATGGTAACGATTTCTTCAATGTCTTCTTCTTCCTCATAAGGTAAGCCAATCATAATATAGAGTCGAATATGGGGTATCCCTGCGTTAACCGACATTTTGATGGAATTAAATAGATGCTCATCTGTAATGGTTTTATTAATCACTTTGCGCAAACGAATACTCGCTGCTTCCGGAGCTAAAGTAATTGTTCGATGCTTGCTAACAGCCAATGCATTTACTAAATCCAAGGTAAGAGTATCGGCTCTTAAAGAAGCCACAGACATATGCATTCCTTGTTCTAAAATAATATTACATAACGAATCAATCTCAGGATAATCAGA
>ENA-OFCE01000500-OFCE01000500.1-metagenomes-genome-assembly--contig:-NODE-500-length-25273-cov-7.161631_pt1 | contig 25273 bp, 40 predicted proteins | sample MGYA00153388_OFCE01 | MGnify analysis MGYA00153388
ACCCAATCGCTATGGACCAAGGCTTGCGTTTCGCAATCCGTGAAGGCGGCCGTACTGTAGGTGCGGGCGTTGTTGCTAAAGTTATCGCTTAATCGCGAATAATTTATAAGCACTAAAAGAGGGCACTTCGGTGCCCTTTTTTTATACAATTTTTTACCAATCTTAATTGAAATAAAAACGATTCTTATTTAGACTTACTGCATTGGTTAAGAAGTGAGTCTCTCTATGTACGTATGTCTGTGTAATGCTGTGTCTGACAAAGCGATCCGTAAGGCGGTGCGTCAGCACAATCCCCATACCATGAAGCAACTGCGTGAGCTGGTGCCGATTGGAACTGACTGCGGTAAATGCATTCGTCAGGCAAGGCAAATTATGGTGGAGGAACGCGCAACCCTGATTCATATGCATGAAGTCGCCTAATAAATAGTAGGGTTATTTTTTGACTCTTGGCCCGCAGCTTCTACACTTTTAGAACTGCCCAGGAGGATTTACCTATGAAAGGCGATAAAAAGATCATTGCTCACCTCAACAAGCTGCTCGGTAACGAACTGGTTGCCATCAATCAATACTTCCTGCACGCGCGTATGTTCAAAAATTGGGGCCTGATGCGTCTCAATGAGAAGGAATATCACGAGTCGATCGATGAGATGAAACATGCCGATCGCTACATCGAGCGTATCCTGTTCCTTGAAGGGTTACCGAACCTGCAAGATCTCGGCAAGCTGAATATCGGCGAAGATGTTGAAGAGATGCTGAGGTCCGATTTGGCCCTGGAGCTGGACGGTGCCAAGAACCTGCGGGAAGGTATCGCCTATGCAGACTCTATCCATGATTACGTCAGCCGCGATCTGATGAAAGAGATTTTAGCCGATGAGGAAGGGCATATCGACTGGTTGGAGACTGAGCTGAGCCTGATTGAGCGGCTTGGCATCCAAAACTATTGCCAGGCGCAAGTGCTGGAACGCAAAGACTGACATTTACGGCTCCCCTCCCTCCTTGGCCAGTATCTTCAGAACTGGTAGGGCAGGGGAGTAACACACTATGCCGCGCACTTCCCCCAAACTCTCCCGATCCTCGCCAAACCAATAAATTGCCGTCTATTCTGAGCATATTTCCATCCGTAGCTTGCAACCTGGCCTGGTTTGCGTATAATGCGCGGGCTTACCTAATCTTGGTAAGCCTGATTTTAGCGAATCAGTCGATTGGCAAGAACGTTTTGCCCTTCGAACAATACTCCCGATATGGGGGTTATATGTTGACGATTACACTCCCCCATCAATCGAAATGGGTGTGAGGAGTAATTATTTACGTTTATAAATAATTGGAGCTCTGGTCTCATGCAGAACCAAAGAATCCGTATCCGCCTGAAAGCGTTTGATCATCGTCTGATCGATCAATCAACTGCGGAAATCGTCGAGACTGCCAAGCGCACTGGTGCGCAAGTCCGTGGTCCGATCCCGCTGCCAACTCGCAAAGAGCGCTTTACCGTTCTGATCTCCCCGCACGTCAACAAAGACGCGCGTGATCAGTACGAGATCCGCACTCACAAGCGTCTGGTTGACATCGTTGAGCCAACTGAGAAAACCGTTGATGCTCTGATGCGTCTGGATCTGGCTGCCGGTGTAGACGTGCAGATCAGCCTGGGTTAATCAGGTCATTGACGATTGAGAGGTTGAAACAATGATTGGTTTAGTCGGTAAAAAAGTGGGCATGACTCGTATCTTCACTGAAGATGGCGTTTCTATCCCAGTAACCGTGATTGAAATTGAAGCGAACCGCGTGACTCAGGTTAAAGACCTGGACAACGACGGATACCGTGCCATTCAGGTCACTACCGGTAGCAAAAAAGCTAACCGTGTGACCAAACCGGAAGCGGGTCATTTCGCTAAAGCTGGCGTCGAAGCTGGCCGTGGTCTGTGGGAATTCCGCCTTGAAGAAGGTCAAGAGTTCGCTGCAGGTCAAGAAATCAGCGTAGAAATCTTCGCTGACGTTAAAAAAGTCGATGTTACCGGTACTTCCAAAGGTAAAGGTTTTGCTGGCACTGTAAAGCGCTGGAACTTCCGTACTCAGGATGCAACCCACGGTAACTCCTTGTCTCACCGCGTTCCGGGTTCTATCGGTCAGAACCAGACTCCGGGCAAAGTGTTCAAAGGCAAGAAAATGGCTGGCCACCTGGGTGACGAGCGTGTAACCGTTCAAAGCCTGGACGTAGTACGTGTTGACGCTGAGCGCAACCTGCTGCTGGTTAAGGGTGCTGTACCGGGCGCAACCGGTGGCAACCTGATCGTTAAACCAGCTGTGAAGGCGTAAGGGGATAGCAATGGAATTAGTATTGAAAGACGCGCAAAGCGCGCTGACTGTTTCCGAAACTACCTTCGGTCGTGATTTCAACGAAGCGCTGGTACACCAGGTTGTTGTTGCTTATGCAGCAGGTGCCCGTCAAGGTACCCGTGCTCAGAAGACCCGTGCTGAAGTGACTGGTTCCGGTAAAAAACCGTGGCGCCAGAAAGGTACAGGCCGTGCGCGTTCAGGCACTGTAAAGAGCCCGATCTGGCGTTCTGGTGGTGTAACCTTCGCTGCGAAGCCACAAGACCACAGTCAGAAAGTAAACAAAAAGATGTACCGCGGCGCGCTGAAAAGCATCCTGTCCGAACTGGTACGTCAAGATCGTCTGATCGTTGTCGAGAAGTTCTCTGTAGAAGCGCCTAAAACTAAGCTGCTGGCACAGAAACTGAAAGATATGGCCCTGGAAGATGTGCTGATCGTGACCGGTGAACTGGATGAGAATCTGTTCCTGGCAGCTCGTAACCTGTACAAGGTTGACGTGCGCGATGTAGCAGGTATCGACCCAGTTAGCCTGATCGCCTTCGACAAAGTGGTTATGACTGCTGATGCTGTGAAGCAAGTTGAGGAGATGCTGGCATGATCCGTGAAGAACGTTTGCTGAAAGTGCTGCGTGCACCGCACGTATCTGAAAAAGCATCCGCTGCGATGGAAAAAAGCAACACCATCGTACTCAAAGTTGCCAAAGACGCGACCAAAGCAGAAATTAAAGCTGCAGTGCAGAAACTGTTTGAAGTCGAAGTCGAAGACGTTAACACCCTGGTAGTAAAAGGGAAAGTGAAGCGTCAAGGTCAGCGTGTTGGTCGTCGTAGCGACTGGAAAAAAGCTTACGTCACCCTGAAGGAAGGCCAGAACTTGGACTTCATCGGCGGCGCAGAGTAAGTCGGAGGAGTAAGAACAATGGCAATTGTTAAATGTAAACCTACATCTCCGGGTCGTCGCCACGTTGTTAAAGTGGTTAACCCTGAGCTGCACAAGGGTAAACCTTATGCCCCGCTGCTTGAGAAACTGAGCAAAAGCGGTGGTCGTAACAACAATGGCCGTATCACCACCCGTCATATCGGTGGTGGCCACAAGCAACATTATCGTCTGGTTGACTTCAAACGCAACAAAGATGGTATCCCTGCTGTGGTTGAGCGTCTGGAGTACGATCCGAACCGTTCCGCGAATATCGCGCTGGTTCTGTACAAAGACGGCGAACGCCGTTACATCCTGGCGCCGAAAGGCCTGAAAGCTGGTGACCAGATCCAATCTGGTGTTGATGCTGCAATCAAAGCGGGTAACACCCTGCCTATGCGCAACATCCCAGTAGGTTCAACGGTTCATAACGTAGAAATGAAACCAGGTAAAGGCGGCCAGCTGGCTCGTTCTGCTGGTGCCTACGTTCAGATCGTCGCACGTGATGGTTCCTACGTAACTCTGCGTCTGCGCTCTGGCGAAATGCGTAAAGTTCCAGTTGATTGCCGCGCCACCCTGGGTGAAGTCGGTAACGCTGAACATATGCTTCGCGTTCTGGGTAAAGCAGGTGCTGCACGTTGGCGTGGTATTCGTCCTACCGTTCGCGGTACGGCGATGAACCCAGTCGATCACCCGCACGGTGGTGGTGAAGGTCGTAACTTTGGTAAGCACCCGGTAACTCCGTGGGGCGTTCAGACCAAAGGTAAGAAGACCCGTAGCAACAAGCGTACTGACAAGTTCATCGTACGTCGCCGTAGTAAAAAATAATTAGAGGATAAGCCATGCCACGTTCTCTCAAGAAAGGTCCTTTTATTGACCTGCACTTGCTGAAGAAGGTAGAGAAAGCGGTGGAAAGCGGTGACAAGAAGCCTTTGCGCACTTGGTCCCGTCGTTCAACGATCTTTCCTAACATGATCGGTTTGACCATCGCTGTCCATAATGGTCGTCAGCACGTACCAGTATTTGTTTCCGATGAAATGGTCGGTCACAAACTGGGTGAATTCGCGCCGACTCGTACTTATCGCGGCCATGCGGCTGATAAAAAAGCTAAAAAGCGCTAAGGTAGGAGGAAGAGATGGAAACTATCGCTAAACATCGCCACGCTCGTTCTTCTGCTCAGAAGGTTCGCCTTGTTGCAGACCTGATCCGCGGTAAGAAAGTGTCGCAAGCTCTGGAAACTCTGGTCTACACCAACAAGAAAGCTGCTGGTCTGGTCAAGAAAGTGCTGGAGTCTGCCATTGCTAACGCAGAACACAACGATGGCGCTGACATCGATGATCTGAAAGTCACGAAAATCTTCGTAGACGAAGGCCCAAGCATGAAGCGCATTATGCCTCGTGCAAAAGGTCGTGCAGATCGCATCCTGAAGCGCACCAGCCACATTACTGTGGTTGTGTCCGATCGCTGAGACTCTGGAGACTAGCAATGGGTCAGAAAGTACATCCTAATGGTATTCGCCTGGGTATTGTCAAACCTTGGAACTCTACTTGGTATGCGAATACCAAAGAATTCGCTGACAACCTGGACAGCGACTTTAAAGTTCGCCAATTCTTGACTAAAGAACTGGCGAAAGCTTCCGTTTCTCGCATCGTTATCGAGCGTCCAGCGAAGAGCATCCGTGTGACTATTCACACCGCTCGTCCTGGCATCGTTATCGGCAAGAAAGGTGAAGATGTCGAAAAACTGCGTAAGGTCGTAGCGGATATCGCTGGCGTTCCTGCGCAAATTAACATCGCCGAAGTCCGTAAACCGGAACTGGACGCAAAATTGGTTGCTGACAGCATCACTTCACAGCTGGAACGTCGCGTTATGTTCCGTCGTGCTATGAAGCGTGCTGTACAGAACGCAATGCGTCTTGGCGCTAAAGGTATCAAAGTTGAAGTAAGCGGCCGTCTTGGCGGTGCTGAAATCGCGCGTACCGAATGGTACCGTGAAGGTCGTGTTCCGTTGCATACACTGCGTGCGGATATCGATTACAACACATCTGAAGCGCACACCACTTATGGTGTAATCGGCGTTAAGGTATGGATCTTCAAAGGTGAGATCCTGGGTGGTATGGCTGCAGTTGAACAACCGGAACCGGCTGCTCAACCTAAAAAGCAGCAGCGTAAAGGCCGCAAGTAAGGAGAGTCGCTGATGTTACAACCAAAGCGTACAAAATTCCGTAAGGTGCACAAGGGCCGCAACCGTGGTCTGGCGCAAGGTACGGATGTTAGCTTCGGCACTTTCGGTCTGAAAGCTGTTGGCCGTGGCCGTCTGACTGCTCGTCAAATCGAAGCAGCTCGTCGTGCAATGACTCGTGCAGTGAAGCGTCAAGGTAAGATTTGGATCCGTGTATTCCCGGACAAACCAATCACCGAGAAGCCTCTTGAAGTGCGTATGGGTAAAGGTAAGGGTAACGTGGAATATTGGGTTGCCCTGATCCAACCTGGCAAAGTCCTGTACGAAATGGACGGCGTTCCAGAAGAAGTCGCCCGTGAAGCGTTCAAGCTGGCAGCAGCTAAACTGCCGATCAAAACCACCTTTGTAACTAAGACGGTGATGTAATGAAAGCACAAGAGCTGCGTGAAAAAAGTGTTGAAGAGCTGAACACTGAGCTGCTCAACCTGCTGCGTGAGCAATTCAACTTACGCATGCAGGCGGCGAGTGGCCAACTGCAACAAACTCACCTGTTGAAACAAGTGCGTCGTAATGTCGCACGCGTTAAGACTTTACTGACTGAAAAGGCGGGTGCGTAAAATGACTGATATTATCCGTACTCTGCAAGGTCGTGTTGTTAGTGACAAAATGGAGAAATCCATGGTTGTTGCTATCGAACGTACGGTGAAGCACCCGATCTACGGGAAATTCATCAAGCGTACGACTAAGCTGCATGTACATGATGAGAACAACGAATGTGGTATCGGTGACGTGGTAGAAATCCGCGAATGCCGTCCACTGTCCAAGACTAAGTCATGGACGTTGGTTCGCATTGTAGATAAAGCGATTCTGTAATAGAGTAGCTGACTCTAACTTAATAAACGGCTCAGAAAGTGAGCCGTTTATTTTTTCTACCCATACTCTGGAAGCGGTGTTATAATGCTGCGCCCTCGGTTATGGGGCTTTTCAACGACCTAGTAATGGGTCCTAAAGTTGTAGTTGACATTAGCGGAGCACTAACATGATCCAAGAACAGACTATGCTGAACGTGGCCGACAACTCCGGTGCACGTCGCGTAATGTGTATCAAGGTTCTAGGTGGCTCGCACCGTCGCTACGCAGGCATCGGCGACGTCATCAAAATTACCATCAAGGAAGCAATTCCTCGCGGTAAGGTGAAGAAAGGCGATGTGCTGAAGGCGGTAGTGGTGCGCACCAAGAAGGGTGTACGTCGCCCGGACGGTTCTGTCATTCGCTTCGATGGTAATGCATGCGTTATTTTAAACAATAACAGCGAGCAACCTATCGGTACGCGTATTTTTGGGCCGGTAACTCGTGAACTGCGTAATGAGAAGTTCATGAAAATTATCTCTCTGGCACCAGAAGTACTCTAAGGAGCGAACCATGGCAGCGAAAATCCGTCGTGATGACGAAGTTATCGTGCTTACCGGGAAAGACAAAGGTAAACGCGGTAAAGTAAAAAATGTCCTGTCTGCTGGTAAGGTCATTGTTGAAGGTATCAACCTGGTTAAGAAACATCAGAAGCCGGTCCCGGCCCTGAACCAACCAGGTGGCATTGTTGAAAAAGAAGCTGCTATTCAGGTTTCCAACATTGCGCTGTTCAACTCGGCTACCGGTAAGGCTGACCGTGTAGGCTTTAGATTCGAAGACGGCAAAAAAGTCCGTTTCTTCAAATCAAATAGCGAAACTATCAAGTAATTTGGAGTATGACGATGGCGAAACTGCATGATTACTACAAAGACGAGGTAGTCAAACAACTGATGTCTCAGTTTGATTACAACTCTGTCATGCAAGTCCCTCGGGTCGAGAAGATCACCCTGAATATGGGTGTTGGTGAAGCGATCGCTGACAAGAAACTGCTGGATAATGCAGCAGCTGACTTGGCAGCAATCTCCGGTCAAAAGCCGTTCATCACCAAAGCACGCAAATCTGTTGCAGGCTTCAAAATCCGCCAGGGCTATCCGATCGGCTGTAAAGTAACTCTGCGTGGCGAACGCATGTGGGAGTTCTTTGAGCGTCTGATTTCCATTGCTGTTCCACGTATCCGTGACTTCCGTGGCTTGTCCGCTAAGTCATTCGATGGCCGTGGTAACTACAGCATGGGTGTGCGTGAGCAAATCATCTTCCCAGAAATCGACTACGACAAAGTCGATCGCGTTCGTGGTTTGGATATTACCATTACCACTTCTGCGAAATCTGATGATGAAGGCCGCGCGCTGTTGGCTGCTTTTAACTTCCCGTTCCGCAAGTAAGGCAGGGTTACTGATGGCTAAGCAATCAATGAAAGCACGCGAAGTCGTTCGCGTGAAACTGGCTGACAAGTACCGCGCTAAACGCGAGGAATTGAAAGCTATCATTTCTGGTGTGAACTCTTCTGACGAAGATCGTTGGGATGCTGTTCTCAAGCTCCAGTCTCTGCCGCGTGATTCCAGCCCGTCTCGTCAGCGTAAACGCTGCCGTCAAACTGGCCGTCCACATGGTTATGTGGGCAAATTCGGGTTGAGCCGTATCAAGCTACGTGAAGCCGCTATGCGCGGTGAAGTACCAGGCTTGAAAAAGGCTAGCTGGTAATTACCAATTGAATCACGGGAGTAAAGACAGATGAGCATGCAAGATCCGATCGCGGATATGCTGACCCGTATCCGTAACGGTCAAGCCGCGAACAAAGTTGCGGTCACCATGCCTTCCTCCAAGCTGAAAGTGGCAATTGCCAACGTGCTGAAGGAAGAAGGTTTTATTGAAGATTTCAAAATTGAAGGCGACACCAAGCCTGTTCTGGAACTGGTACTGAAGTACTTCCAGGGTAAGGCAGTGGTAGAAAGCATTCAGCGTATCAGTCGTCCAGGTCTGCGCATCTACAAGAAAAAAGATGCACTGCCAAAAGTTATGGCCGGTCTGGGTATCGCTGTTATTTCTACCTCTAAAGGTGTTATGACCGATCGTGCAGCTCGCCAAGCTGGTCTTGGTGGCGAGATTATCTGCTACGTAGCTTAATTCGGGAGGAAAGAATGTCTCGTGTTGCAAAAGCACCCGTCGTCATTCCTGCCGGCGTAGAGGTAAAACTCAACGGTCAGGTTATTTCGGTTAAGGGTAAGAACGGCGAGCTGACTCGTACAGTCCATGACGCCGTTGAAGTGAAGCAAGAAGCTAACGCACTGACTTTCGCCCCGCGCGAAGGTTTTGCTAACGCATGGGCCCAAGCGGGTACCACGCGCGCTCTGCTGAACGCAATGGTTGTCGGTGTTACCGAAGGTTTCACCAAGAAGCTTCAACTGGTAGGTGTTGGTTATCGTGCTGCTGTTAAAGGCAACGTGGTGAATTTAGCCCTGGGCTTCTCTCACCCAATCGATCACCAGCTGCCAGCAGGTATTACTGCTGAATGCCCAAGCCAAACTGAAATCGTGCTGAAAGGCGCTGATAAGCAGGTTATTGGCCAGGTTGCTGCAGATCTGCGTGCCTACCGCCGTCCTGAGCCTTATAAAGGCAAGGGTGTCCGTTACGCCGACGAAGTCGTGCGTACCAAAGAGGCTAAGAAGAAGTAAGGTAACACTATGGATAAGAAATCTGCTCGTATCCGTCGTGCGACCCGCGCACGCCGTAAGCTCAAAGAACTGGGTGCAACCCGCCTGGTGGTACATCGTACCCCGCGTCACATTTACGCACAGGTCATTGCTCCTAATGGTTCTGAAGTTCTGGTAGCCGCTTCTACTTTAGAAAAAGCTATCACTGAGCAATTGAAGTACTCCGGTAACAAAGACGCAGCAGCAGCCGTAGGTAAAGCTCTGGCTGAGCGCGCGTTGGAAAAAGGGATTGCGAAAGTATCCTTTGACCGTTCCGGTTTCCAATATCATGGTCGAGTCCAGGCACTGGCAGATGCTGCCCGTGAAGCTGGCCTTCAGTTCTAAGGAAGAGGTTTAAGATGGCTCACATCGAAAAACAAGCTGGCGAACTGCAGGAAAAGCTGATCGCGGTAAACCGCGTATCTAAAACCGTAAAAGGTGGCCGTATTTTCAGCTTTACCGCACTGACAGTAGTTGGTGATGGTAACGGTCGCGTTGGTTTTGGCTACGGCAAAGCACGCGAAGTTCCAGCAGCGATCCAGAAAGCGATGGAAAAAGCCCGTCGCAACATGATGAATGTCGCGCTGAACGGCGGCACCCTGCAGCACCCTGTTAAAGGTGCTCATACGGGTTCCCGTGTGTTCATGCAGCCAGCTCATGAAGGTACCGGTATCATCGCGGGTGGTGCAATGCGCGCCGTTCTCGAAGTTGCTGGGGTGCACAACGTACTGGCTAAAGCTTATGGTTCCACCAACCCGATCAACGTGGTTCGTGCAACTATCGACGCTTTGGCTAATATGAAGTCTCCTGAAATGGTCGCTGCCAAGCGTGGTAAATCCGTTGCAGACATTCTGGGGTAATTGACCATGGCTAAGACTATCAAAGTTACACAAGTTCGCAGCTCCATTGGCCGTCTGCCGAAGCATAAAGCTACACTGCTCGGTCTGGGTCTGCGTCGTATTGGTCACACCGTAGAGCGCGAGGATACTCCTGCTGTACGCGGTATGATCAACCTGGTTTCCTACATGGTTAAGGTTGAGGAGTAACAGATGCGTTTAAATACTCTGTCTCCGGCTGAAGGTGCCAAGCATGCGCCTAAGCGTGTAGGTCGTGGTATTGGTTCTGGCCTGGGTAAAACCGCCGGTCGTGGTCACAAAGGTCAGAACTCACGTTCTGGCGGTGGCGTACGTCGTGGGTTTGAAGGTGGTCAGATGCCTTTATATCGTCGTTTGCCGAAATTCGGCTTCACCTCTCGCAAAGCTATGATCACGGCAGAAGTTCGTCTGTCTGAACTGGCTCTTGTTGAAGGCGACGTAATCGACCTGAACACGCTGAAAGCCGCTAACGTTGTTGGTACCCAGATCGAGTTCGCGAAAGTTATGCTTTCTGGCGAAATCACTCGTCCGGTTACCCTGCGTGGTCTGCGTGTCACCAAAGGCGCTCGTGTTGCTATCGAGGCTGCTGGCGGTAAAATTGAGGAATAAGTAAGCTGATGGCTAAGCAACCAGGATTAGATTTTCAAAGTGCTAAAGGCGGACTCGGTGAGCTGAAGCGCAGACTTTTGTTTGTTATCGGCGCGCTGATTGTTTTCCGCATTGGCTCTTTCATTCCGATTCCTGGTATCGATGCCACTGTGCTTGCCAAACTGCTCGAACAGCAGAGAGGCACCATCATTGAAATGTTTAACATGTTCTCTGGTGGTGCTCTCAGCCGTGCTTCTATTTTTGCTCTGGGGATCATGCCGTACATTTCGGCCTCGATCATTATCCAGTTACTGACGGTGGTTCACCCAGCGTTGGCGGAAATCAAGAAAGAAGGGGAGGCTGGCCGTCGCAAGATTAGCCAGTACACCCGCTACGGTACGCTGGTGTTGGCCATATTCCAGTCGATCGGTATTGCTACCGGTCTGCCGAATATGCCTGGTATGCAGGGCCTGGTGTTAAACCCAGGCTTTGCGTTCTACTTTACTGCGGTTGTGAGTCTGGTTACCGGGACAATGTTCCTGATGTGGCTGGGCGAGCAGATTACTGAGCGTGGTATCGGTAACGGTATCTCAATCATTATCTTCGCGGGTATTGTGGCGGGTCTTCCGCCGGCAGTTGGCCATACTATTGAGCAAGCTCGGCAAGGCGACCTGCACTTCCTCTTGTTGCTGTTGGTTGCAGTATTAGTGTTTGCAGTAACCTTCTTCGTTGTTTTCATTGAACGTGGTCAACGTCGTATCGTCGTTAACTATGCGAAACGTCAACAGGGTCGTCGTGTTTACGCAGCACAGAGCACACACTTACCGTTGAAAGTGAACATGGCAGGGGTAATCCCGGCAATCTTCGCTTCCAGCATTATTCTGTTCCCTGCCACGATTGCATCATGGTTTGGGGGCGGTACCGGTTGGAACTGGCTGACAACGATTTCGCTGTATTTGCAGCCTGGACAACCGCTTTATGTGTTACTCTATGCGTCTGCAATCATCTTCTTCTGTTTCTTCTACACGGCGTTGGTTTTCAACCCGCGTGAAACAGCAGATAACCTGAAGAAGTCCGGTGCCTTCGTACCAGGAATTCGTCCGGGAGAGCAAACGGCGAAATATATCGATAAAGTGATGACGCGTTTAACCCTGGTGGGCGCGATGTACATTACTTTCATCTGCCTGATCCCGGAGTTCATGCGTGATGCAATGAAAGTACCATTCTACTTTGGTGGTACCTCGCTACTGATCGTGGTTGTCGTCATCATGGACTTTATGGCTCAAGTGCAAACTCTGATGATGTCAAGTCAGTACGAGTCTGCATTGAAGAAAGCAAACCTGAAAGGCTATAACCGCTAATCTGGTGCGTTTGAGAAGTTACGGAGAGTAAAAATGAAAGTTCGTGCTTCCGTCAAGAAATTATGTCGTAACTGCAAAATCGTTAAGCGTAACGGTGTCGTTCGTGTGATTTGCAGCGCCGAGCCGAAGCATAAACAGCGTCAAGGCTGATTATCTCGCATATTTTTCTTGCAAAGTTGGGTTGAGCTGGCTAGATTAGCCAGCCAATCTTTTGTATGTAGCTGCAACATTATTTGAGTATCCTGAAAACGGGCTTTTCAGAATGGTGTTGCCGTAAAAATTAGTAGGAGTGCATAGTGGCCCGTATAGCAGGCATTAACATTCCTGATCATAAACATACCGTTATCGCGTTAACGTCGATCTTCGGAATCGGCAAAACTCGTTCACAGTCTATCTGTGCTGAGACGGGTATTGCTGAAAATGTTAAGATCAGTGAGCTGTCTGAAGAGCAAATTGAACAACTGCGTGAAGCAGTTGCCAAATTCACTGTTGAAGGTGATTTGCGTCGTGAAGTTACCCTGAGCATCAAGCGTCTGATGGATCTTGGTACATACCGTGGTTTACGCCATCGTCGTGGTCTGCCAGTTCGCGGTCAGCGTACTAAGACCAACGCACGTACCCGTAAGGGTCCGCGTAAACCGATCAAGAAATAATCGGGGTGATTGAATAATGGCAAAGGCACCTGTTCGTACACGTAAGCGTGTAAGAAAACAAGTCTCTGACGGCGTGGCTCATATCCATGCTTCTTTCAACAACACCATTGTGACTATTACCGATCGTCAGGGTAATGCTTTGGGTTGGGCAACAGCCGGTGGTTCCGGTTTCCGTGGTTCTCGTAAGTCAACTCCGTTTGCAGCTCAGGTTGCAGCCGAGCGTTGTGCTGACGCAGTTAAAGAATACGGTATCAAGAACCTGGAAGTTATGGTCAAAGGACCTGGTCCTGGTCGTGAGTCTACTATCCGCGCTCTGAACGCGGCTGGTTTCCGCATCACTAATATTACCGATGTGACTCCGATTCCTCATAACGGTTGTCGTCCACCGAAAAAGCGTCGCGTGTAACGCCCCTGCTTTTCGGATTGTTGGAGAAAGAAAATGGCAAGATATTTGGGTCCTAAGCTCAAGCTTAGCCGCCGCGAGGGCACAGACCTGTTCCTGAAGTCTGGCGTTCGCGCGATAGATTCAAAGTGCAAAATTGAACAGCCACCTGGTCAACACGGTGCGCGTAAACCGCGTCTGTCTGACTACGGTGTACAGTTACGTGAAAAGCAAAAAGTTCGCCGTATGTACGGTGTTCTGGAGCGTCAATTCCGTAACTATTACAAAGCAGCAACCCGCCTGAAAGGCAACACCGGTGAAAACCTGTTGACCCTTCTGGAAGGTCGTCTGGACAACGTAGTTTACCGTATGGGCTTCGGCGCCACTCGTGCAGAATCACGTCAGCTGGTTAGCCATAAAGCCGTTATGGTAAATGGTCGCGTTGTTAACATCGCTTCTTATCAGGTATCTCCGAATGACGTAGTCAGCATCCGCGAGAAAGCTAAAAAGCAGTCTCGTGTTAAGGCTTCTCTGGAGCTGGCTGAGCAGCGTGAAAAGCCGACTTGGCTGGAAGTTGATGCTGCGAAGATGGAAGGTGTGTTCAAACGTATTCCTGAACGTACTGATCTGTCCGCCGACATTAACGAACACCTGATCGTCGAGCTTTACTCCAAGTAAGGCTTGAGTTTCAAAGAGAGGACACAATGCAGGGTTCTGTGACAGAGTTTCTAAAACCGCGCCTGGTAGATATCGAGCAAGTCAGTTCGACGCACGCCAAGGTGACCCTTGAGCCGTTAGAGCGTGGCTTTGGCCATACTCTTGGCAACGCACTGCGCCGTATTCTGCTTTCATCTATGCCGGGTTGCGCGGTGACCGAGGTTGAGATTGATGGTGTACTACATGAGTACAGCACCAAAGAAGGCGTACAGGAAGATATCCTGGAGATCTTGCTCAACCTGAAAGGGCTGGCGGTGAGAGTTCAAGGGAAAGATGAAGTTATTCTTACCCTGAATAAATCTGGCATTGGCCCTGTGACCGCTGCCGACATTACCCATGATGGTGATGTCGAAATCGTCAAGCCGCAGCACGTTATCTGCCACCTGACCGATGAAAACGCTGCTATCAGCATGCGTATCAAAGTTCAGCGCGGTCGTGGTTATGTGCCGGCTTCTGCCCGAATTCATTCGGAAGAAGATGAGCGCCCGATTGGTCGTCTGTTGGTTGACGCCTGCTATAGCCCTGTAGAGCGTATTGCCTACAATGTTGAAGCAGCGCGTGTAGAACAGCGTACCGACCTGGACAAGCTGGTCATCGAGATGGAAACCAATGGCACGATCGATCCTGAAGAGGCGATCCGCCGTGCGGCAACCATTCTGGCTGAACAACTGGAAGCTTTCGTTGACCTACGTGATGTACGTCAGCCGGAAGTGAAAGAAGAGAAACCAGAGTTCGATCCGATCCTGCTGCGCCCTGTTGACGATCTGGAATTGACTGTCCGCTCTGCTAACTGCCTTAAGGCAGAAGCTATCCACTACATCGGTGATCTGGTACAGCGTACCGAGGTTGAGCTGTTGAAAACGCCTAACCTGGGTAAAAAATCTCTTACTGAGATTAAAGACGTGCTGGCCTCCCGTGGACTTTCTCTGGGCATGCGCCTGGAAAATTGGCCACCGGCTAGCATTGCTGACGAGTAACCGGATCACAGGTTAAGGTTTTACTGAGAAGGATAAGGTCATGCGCCATCGTAAGAGTGGTCGTCAACTGAACCGTAACAGCAGCCATCGCCAGGCTATGTTCCGTAACATGGCCGGCTCTTTGGTTCGTCATGAGATCATCAAGACGACCCTGCCAAAAGCGAAAGAGCTGCGTCGCGTTGTTGAGCCGCTGATTACTCTTGCCAAGACCGACAGCGTTGCTAATCGTCGTCTGGCATTCGCCCGTACTCGTGATAACGAGATCGTGGCAAAACTGTTTAACGAGCTAGGCCCGCGTTTTGCGAGCCGTGCCGGTGGTTACACTCGCATTCTGAAGTGTGGCTTCCGCGCAGGCGACAACGCGCCGATGGCATACATCGAGCTGGTTGATCGTGCTGAGTCTCAAGCAGAAGTAGCAACTGCAGAGTAATCTGTGGAAGCGTAGAAAAACCGGGCTTGCCCGGTTTTTTTACGTCTGTAGCTCGCCAAACGTGCTTTCCCCTCCCGGCAATGCTTAAGATCCCTCCCCATATCCGCTATGCTCAGGCTATCAGTGATAAGTGCAATACGGAGAAGTCATGATGTTCAAAATTGGGCAATTAGCCAAACTGGCTGACGTAACGCCAGATACGGTGCGCTATTACGAGAAGCAAGGCATGATGGATCACCATATTCGTACCGAAGGCGGCTATCGGCTGTATAGCGATCAGGACTTACAGCGCCTGCGTTTTATCCGCTATGCCAAACAGCTGGGCTTCACGCTTGAAACTATCGCCGAGTTGCTGTCGATCCGTGTAGATCCAGAGCATCACACCTGCGAAGAGTCGAAGTCCATTGTTGATGCGCGCCTACATGAGGTTGAAAGCAAACTGACCGAGTTAACCAGAATGCGCGAGTCGCTGAAAAGGCTCAGCGATGCCTGCTGTGGTAGCGAACACACCAGCAATTATTGTTCGATTCTGGAGGCTTTGGAGCAGGGAGCTAGCGAAGAGAAAGCCAAAAGTGCGGTTTAGTAGCGTATGGACTTTAATTTTTATCTAGCCAGCAGTATTATCGGCGCGTTTATTATCACCAACCAACAGGAAGACCGTGATGACTCAATATCGTCATACCAAAGGCAAGATCCAGGACAATGCCATTGAGGCGTTGCTACACGATCCTCTTTTCCGCCAACGGGTAGAGAAGAACAGTAAAGGGAAAGGCAGCTACCGGCGTAAAGATAAACACGCAAAAGGCGGTAACTGGGAGGCCAGTGGTAAATTGCCCAACGACAATTTACCACTGGCCTTCTGGTATTAAGCCACAAAAAAGCCATCTCGCAAGATGGCTCAAAAGTAGGGGCGCCGCATGCTGCGCCCGTCTTATAGCTCTGAATTACAGCTTGGGCTGCTGTTGCTGACTCAGCAGATCGCGGATTTCTGTCAGCAGCTTCTCTTCGGCCGTTGGCGCAGGCGGTGCGGCTGGCTCTTCAACTTCTTTACGGCGCATTTTGTTCATTAACTTGATAGCCATAAAGATCGCAAAGGCGACGATCACGAAATCAAAGATATTCTGCAGGAAGGAGCCATAGTTCATCACTACTGCTGGGACATTGTCTTTGGCTTCACGCAGTACCAGATGGAACTGTTTGAAATCAACGCCACCTATCAGCAGCCCCAAAGGTGGCATGATGATGTCGGCAACCAAGGAAGAAACGATTTTACCGAATGCCGCACCAATGATCACACCCACTGCCAGATCGACCACGTTGCCACGCATGGCAAATTCGCGGAACTCTTTTAACATACCCATCAGAACACCCCTCAAAAAATTAGTAACGCAATTTTAACAAAGCAATTCCCCTTTGACACAATCAGTATAGGAAAATTTTTGGTTTTTCCTAATTCTCGACTCCGGATGTGTCAAAAACCATTCGCATGATTTAAGTATCTATAAGAAGAACGGGCTTGGTTGGAACAGACGCTCAACGTCTGGCACAAATTTCTTATCGGTAATAAACATGATCACGTGGTCGCCTTGCTGGATCCGGCTGTTGCCGTTGGCAATGATCACATCATCGCCACGCACGATCGCCCCAATGGTGGTACCTGGCGGCAGCTTGATTTCTTCTACCATACGGCCTACGACCTTGGAGGTGCTTTCATCGCCATGGGCAATCGCTTCAATGGCTTCGGCAACGCCGCGGCGCAGTGAGGAGACGCTGACAATATCGGCTTTACGCACGTGGCCCAGCAGTGCGGAGATGGTGGCCTGCTGCGGCGAAATCGCGATATCAATCACGCTGCCCTGGACCAGATCGACATAAGCACGGCGCTGGATCAATACCATCACCTTTTTGGCTCCCATGCGTTTGGCCAGCATGGCAGACATGATATTGGCTTCGTCATCGTTGGTGATGGCAATAAATACATCCACCTGCTCGACATGCTCTTCGGCCAACAGCTCCTGATCGGAGGCATCGCCATAAAACACGATGGTATCGTGCAGTTGCTCTGCTAGCTCGGCGGCACGTTGCTGGTTCTTCTCAATCAGCTTCACGTTGTACGATTTTTCTAGCCGATGTGCCAGTCCGGCACCCACGTTACCACCGCCGACGATCATGATGCGTTTGTAGGGCTTTTCGAGCCGTTGCAGCTCACTCATTACCGCGCGTATGTGCTGTGATGCGGCAACGAAGAACACCTCATCGCCCGCTTCGATTATGGTCGAGCCTTGCGGGCGGATCGGCCGGTCATGGCGGAAAATAGCCGCCACGCGAGTATCGATATGTGGCATATGCTCACGCATGGCAGACAGAGCATTCCCCACCAGTGGGCCGCCATAATAGGCCTTCACCGCGGCGATGCTGACCTTGCCATCGGCAAAGTTCACCACCTGCAAGGCGCCAGGGTATTCGATCAGCTTATAGATGTAATCGATAACCAACTGCTCCGGCGAGATCAGGTGGTCGATGGGCACCGCCTCTGGATGGAATAGCTTCTCGGACTCACGGATATAATCCGGCGCCCGGATCCGTGCAATACGATTCGGGGTGTTAAACAGCGTATAAGCAATCTGACAGGCGACCATATTGGTTTCGTCAGAGTTGGTGACGGCAACCAGCATATCGGCATCTTCGGCGCCGGCTTCGCGTAATACGCGCGGATGGGAGCCGTGCCCCTGGACGACGCGCAGGTCAAACTTGTCCTGCAACTGGCGTAGACGACCGGTGTCGGTATCGACCACGGTGATATCGTTATTTTCACCCACCAGGTTTTCAGCCAGTGTTCCGCCAACTTGCCCTGCGCCAAGAATAATTATTTTCATCGATTTCTCTGCTCGATCTGCGACGGCCGTGGCCGAAAGTTGAGAACGCCCGTGGGCGCTCCCTGAACAGTTATATTTTAATCAGCTTAGCGTAAAAGAAACCATCGCCATCCTCAGGATGAGGCAGATTCTGTTTACCTGGTGATTGCGTGTCACCGGTTTCAACCAGCTTGGCATCGCCGTGACGTTGCAGGAACGCAGCTATCTGCTCGCTATTTTCCTGCGGCAGAATAGAGCAGGTTGCATAAACCATTACGCCGCCGGGTTTCAGACGTGGCCAGATAGCTTCCAGAATTTCATTCTGTAAAGCAGCCAGTTCGGCGATATCGCTGTCACGACGCAGCCATTTGATATCCGGGTGGCGGCGAATAACGCCGGTGGCGGAGCAAGGGGCATCCAACAGGATACGATCGAACTGTTGGTCACCGCACCACTCTTGCGGGGTACGGCCATCACCCTGGCGAACTTCTGCATGTTGGCGCAGGCGCTGCAGGTTTTCTTTCACCCGGCTTAAACGCTGTTCGTCGATATCCACGGCCAGCACATGAGCTTTGGGCGCGGCTTCCAGAATATGGGTTGTTTTGCCGCCGGGGGCTGCACAAAGATCGAGGATCTGCTCACCGTCTTGCGGATCCAGCAGATCAACGCAACCTTGAGCGGAAGCGTCTTGTACCGTTACCCAGCCATCGGAGAAACCGGGTAACTCCGTTACCGGGCATGGAGCCAGCAAGCGAACTGCGTCGCGATACTCCGCATGAGGCTCGGCGGTAATACCGGCCTGCTGCATAAGCTGCAGATAATCTTCACGGGTATGGTGCAGACGGTTGACGCGCAGCCACATTGGCGGCTTCTGATTATTGGCATCAACGATCTGCTCCCACTGTGCCGGATAAGCCAGTTTGATGCGTTTAAGCAACCAGCTAGGGTGCAGATAGCGGCTTTCGTTATTGGCTGCACGGGCCAGCAGTTCTTCTTGCTGGCGTTGGAACTGGCGCAGTACACCGTTAATCAATCCTTTCAGCTGTGGGCGCTTCAAGGCGACCGCGCCTTCAACCGTTTCGGCTAACACCGCGTGCGGCGGAATACGGGTATACAGTAGCTGATATAGGCCAACCATCAGCAAATAGTGCAGTGGGCGCTGTTTGCCGGTCATGGGTTTTGCCATCAACTGCTGGATGCACCATTCGAGCTGCGGCAGCACCCGCAGCGTACCAAAGCAGAGTTCCTGCAATAGCCCACGGTCTTTGTCAGAAATATTCTTTTGTAATGTGGGCAAAATGGTGCTGAGCGACTGCCCTTGATCCAGTACCTGGCCGATGGCCTTGGCAGCAATGCTTCGGAGATTGTAATTGTTTTTCATAGGCTAAGGCGGATTACGATCGGCATTAAGAAACGAACAGCCCGGCAACAATGGCCGGGCAGTGGGAGTGGCTTATAACCGGTTGCCCGGCGTGAACCATTCGCGGCGAGAATTCAGTAAATCTTGTGCCGACATCGGTTTTTTACCGGCAGGCTGGAGCTGCGTGAGGTTGAGAATACCTTGCGCGGTAGCAACCTGAATGCCGTGCTTGTCGGCGTGTACGATAGTACCCGGTTCTGCGTTGGCGGTTTCCGCCAGCACGGTTGCCTGCCAGACTTTCACCGGCTGATCGTCGATGGTGAAATAGCTGATTGGCCAAGGATTGAAAGCACGAATACAGCGTTCCAACTGTTCGGCGGAAAGGCTCCAGTCCAGGCGTGCCTCTTCCTTGCTCAGCTTTTCTGCGTAGGTCACCAGCGCCTCGTCTTGAACTTCGCGCTGTACCGTACCCGCCGCCAATTGCTGCAAGGTGATCAGCAGCCCTTGTGGCCCCAGCTCTGCCAGCTTGTTGTATAGGCTGGCGCTGGTATCGGTGGCTTCGATCGGGCAAGCGATCTTGTGCATCATGTCGCCGGTATCGAGACCCACGTCCATTTGCATGATAGTTACGCCAGTTTCGCTATCGCCAGCCCACAAAGCGCGTTGGATCGGTGCCGCACCGCGCCAGCGTGGCAGCAAAGAGCCATGAACGTTGATGCAGCCCAGGCGCGGCATATCCAGCACGGCTTTCGGCAGGATCAGGCCGTAGGCTACCACCACCATCACGTCCGCATTCAGGTCGGCAACCAGGTGCTGATTCTCTTGCGGGCGCAGTGACTTAGGCTGGAAAACGGGGATTTGATGCTGTTCGGCCAGCACCTTGACCGGGCTTGGCGTCAGTTTGTTACCGCGGCCTGCGGGGCGATCGGGCTGGGTGAAGACGCCGACCACCTGGTGCCCAGATGACAACAGCGCGTCTAGGTGACGCGCTGCAAAGTCTGGGGTTCCGGCAAAAATAATCCGTAAAGAGTCAGACACGTTGATTTCCTGATCGGTTAGGCGCGAGCTTCAAGCTTGGCCATTTTTTCCAGTTTCTGACGGATACGTTGGCGTTTCAACGGCGACAGGTAATCGACAAACAGTTTGCCAACCAGATGATCCATTTCATGCTGGATACAGATTGCCAGCAGGTCATCGGCCTCAAGCTCAAAAGGTTGTCCTTCACGATTGAGGGCGCGGATCTTCACTTTCTCTGCGCGTGGCACCAAGGCGCGTTGCTCAGGGATGGAAAGGCAGCCTTCTTCGATACCGGTTTCACCGCTTTTTTCCAGCAGTTCCGGGTTGATCAACACCAGGCGTTGATCGCGGTTTTCAGAAACGTCGATGACGATAATGCGCTGATGAATATCGACCTGAGTCGCAGCCAGGCCAATGCCTTCCTCTGCGTACATGGTTTCAAACATATCATCCACGATGCGCTGGACATCTGCATTGACTTCTTTTACCGGGGCCGCAATTTTGCGTAGCCGCTCGTCTGGGAAATGTAATACCTGCAAGACTGACATATATCTTAAGATCTGTATCCGAGTGATGAACAGTGATTAGCTTCTATTCTAGACATTTCTTGGCCTGATTGACAGCATCCCAGACCAATTGCACGAATTGGTAATCCCCTAATTGCAGCGAGGGAATGCTCCATGCGGCCAGAAGAAATCGCTCTACGTATGCATGCAGTGACAAAGATCGACGCACTGCAAGCCAGCCAGACTATCGATCGCCTGATTGCCGAAGGCGGCGATCCTTATCGATTGCTTAAGCCCCTGGGGCTGAATGACCAGCAGCAAAAACAGTTTCGGCGGGGGCATGGGCAGTATCTCAAGGCAACGCTCAAGTGGCTGGAGCAGCCGGGCAATCATATGGTGCGATACGGTGAGCCAGCGTTTCCCGAACTCTTGGCGCATATCGATGACGCGCCGTTATTACTGATGGTGCAGGGCGATGTAGGGGCTTTGCAACTACCGCAAATTGCCATGGTGGGTAGCCGCCAGTTCAGCCACTATGGCGAGCAGTGGGGCAGTTACTTTGCCAGCGGGTTGGTGCATTGCGGTTTCGCCATCACCAGCGGTTTGGCTATTGGTATTGATGGGATCTGTCACCGTGCCACTTTGGAGGCTGAAGGGGTTACCATTGCGGTATTGGGCAGTGGGCTGGCAAATATCTACCCACGCCGCCATCGCCGGCTGGCAGAGCAAATCATTGAACAGGGCGGAGCGGTGATTTCCGAGCATCTGGCTACCGATTTGCCGCTGGCGGCTCATTTCCCGCGTCGTAACCGTATTATCAGTGGGTTAAGTGCGGGTGTGGTGGTCATAGAGGCTTCATTGCGTAGCGGGTCGCTGATCACCGCGCGCTACGCGTTGGAACAGGGGCGTGAAGTGTTTGCCCTGCCGGGGGCGTTGGGTAACCCGATGAGTGAGGGAACTCATTGGCTGATCCAGCAGGGGGCCAGCCTGGTCACAGGCCCAAAAGATATCGCAGAACAGCTGGGAAGTGGGCTGCAATGGCTGTCCGTGAGCGAAAATACAACTATTTCTGCATCAGAGGCCGAAGTTGAATTGCCATTTGCCGATGTGTTGGCTAACGTAGGAGATGAGGTGACACCTGTTGACGTCGTCGCTGAACGTGCCGGCCAACCTGTGCCAGAGGTAGTAATCAAATTACTCGATCTGGAGTTAGCAGGTTGGATCGCAGCTGTACCCGGCGGCTATGTCCGAATAAGGAGGGCATGCCATGTTCGACGTACTCATGTATTTGTTTGAGACCTATATCCACAATGAGCCAGAGATGCACGTTGATCAGGATACCTTGACCGACGATCTTACCGAAGCAGGATTTGATCGTGATGATATCTTCAACGCGTTGAATTGGCTCGAAAAGCTTGCAGACCTCCAGGAAGGCGAGAATGCCCCTTATTTTATGGATGCCGATCCGCTGGCTATGCGGATCTACACCGAAGAAGAGAGTGTGCGTTTAGATGCCGGTTGCCGTGGTTTTCTCCTGTTCCTAGAACAGATCCAGGTATTGAACCTCGAAACCCGTGAAATGGTTATCGATCGTGTTATGGCTTTGGATAATACGGAATTTGATCTCGAAGATCTGAAATGGGTAGTGCTGATGGTGTTGTTCAATATCCCCGGATATGAGAGCGCCTATCAGCAGATGGAAGAACTGTTGTTTGAAGTAAACGAAGGTTACCTGCACTGAGTAGGTAACAGGCATAGAAGACGTTATGACAAAACCAGCGATTTTTGCCGCGAGGCAAAATGAACCCTGTCCGGAATGCGGGGCCGAGTTGGTGATCCGCAGTGGTCGCCACGGCCCCTTCCTCGGCTGTTCTCAATATCCGCAGTGCGAGTATATCCGGCCTTTAAAAGCGCAAGCGGATGGCCATATTGTCAAAGTGCTGGAGGGCCAGCAATGCCCGAAATGCCAGGCAACGCTGGTGTTGCGCCAGGGGCGTTATGGCATGTTTATCGGTTGCAGCCACTATCCCGACTGCGATCATACCGAAGTGATCGACAAACCGGATGAAACCAGCATCGCCTGCCCTCAGTGTGGTCAAGGTCAACTGCTGCAGCGCAAATCTCGCTTTGGCAAGGTGTTCCATTCCTGCGATCGCTACCCGGAATGTCAGTTTGTGCTCAATTTTAAACCCGTCGCCGGTGAGTGTGCTTACTGCCACTATCCATTACTGATGGAAAAGCGAACGGCAAAAGGCCCAACGCTTTGCTGTGCCAGTAAACTGTGCGGAAAACCCGTCGCTATCTCAGAATAATCAAGCTATGAACCCAGAACAAACTTCCGCATTCGCGCCTATTATTGCCGCGCTGGAAAACCAGCAGGTAATCGCTTATCCAACAGAAGCGGTATTCGGTCTGGGGTGTGACCCAGATAGCGAACAGGCCGTCAAACAGCTGTTGGCCTTGAAACAACGTCCGTGGGAAAAAGGCTTGATCCTGATCGCTGCCGATTATGCCCAGCTAGCGCCTTATATTGATGATGGCGCATTGAATGAGCAGCAGCGTGCCACGATCTTTGCCAGCTGGCCTGGCCCGGTAACCTGGGTGATCCCGGCAAAACCGCAAACGCCAGCCTTGCTGACTGGCCGCTTTAGTTCGTTGGCCGTGCGCGTTAGCGATCATCCCTTGGTGCAACAGCTGTGCCGTCAGTTCGGCAAGCCGTTGGTGTCAACCAGTGCCAACTTAAGCGGTGAAGAGCCGTGCCGCACCGTGGCTGAAGTGCAGCAGCAGTTTGGTGACGCTTTCCCAGTGCTGTCAGGTAACGTGGGTGGCCGGTTAAACCCTTCTGAAATCAGAGATGCTTTGACCGGTGAGCTGATCCGTCAGGGCTAGAGGTTAGATCTATGGAGAAGTTCGCGGTATTCGGCAACCCGATTGCTCACAGTAAGTCCCCCCGCATCCACGCGCTATTTGCGCAGCAAACCGGGATCGAACATCCCTATGGCACCGTGCTGGCTCCGTTGGACGGATTTGTACCTACCCTGCAACGGTTTATTGCTGCTGGTGGCCAAGGGGCCAACGTCACCGTTCCTTTTAAGGAATGTGCCTATGAGGCAGCAAGCGAACTTAGCGAAAGGGCGGCAATGGCCGGTGCGGTGAATACGCTAAAGGTATTGCCCGATGGAAAGCTGCTGGGGGATAACACCGACGGTATAGGTTTGCTGTCGGATCTTGAACGCCAGCGGTTGATTCGGCCAGATGATCGCGTGTTGCTGGTGGGAGCGGGCGGTGCTGCGCGCGGCGTGATCCTGCCGCTGCTCTCCTTTGGCTGTGAAGTAGTGTTGACTAACCGCACCTTCAGCCGCGCCGAGGAGTTGGCAGCGGCGTTCCGGCATCTAGGTGAGATCGCCGCCTTGCCGCTGGATCGGCTGGATCAGCAGCATTATGATTTAGTGATCAACGCGACGGCTTCAGGATTCAAGGGGGAGATCCCCGCACTGCCTGACAGCATTATCCACAGCACGACCCGGTGCTATGACATGTTCTACCAACAGGGTGGCACCCCATTCCTGGCTTGGGCGCAGCAGTTGGGGGCGCAACATTATGCGGACGGTTTAGGTATGCTGGTGGGGCAGGCTGCCCATGCTTTCTTTTTATGGCATGGCGTGATGCCGGAGATCGAACCGGTATTGCAGCAATTACGTCAGGAAATGGCGGTGTGAGGGTTGCCCCGCTCTGGCAAGCAGGGCGGGCAGTCAGATATCTTCGCTAAGGTATTCGTCTTTCCAACGTACATAGTTATTGGCCGAATAACGTAACCCTTCCAGTTCCGCCGGAGTCAAGGCTCTAACCCGGCGCGCAGGGCTGCCTACATATAAGTAGCCACTTTCCAGATGCTTGCCGGGTGCGACCAGGCTACCAGCACCAATCATCACATCATCTTCTATTACGGCACCGTCGAGCAGAATTGAGCCCATCCCCACCAAAACGCGATTACCGATGGTACAGCCATGCAACATGGCTTTATGCCCCACGGTGACATCCTCGCCGATCAATAAAGGGTAACCCGCCGGATTGTAATCGGATTGATGGGTGACATGCAGAATGCTGCCATCCTGGATATTACTGCGTGCGCCGATCTTTACCGCGTTGACATCACCGCGGATGGCAACCAAGGGCCAAACGCTGACGTCATCAGCCAGATCAACGTTGCCGATCACTACGCTGGAAGGATCGATCATGACGCGTTGGCCAATTTGAGGGGAATAATGAAGATAAGGACGCACTGAATTGGACATGGGATTGCCTCGTATAAGGATCTTATTACCGGCAATACTAGACTTTGACGGTGGAATTACAACCAGTTAACACGGAGGATCGTCGGTAAAATGGCCTTGATCGGGCAAGATCCGTGCGAAAGGGCGGAAAAGTGCGCAGTCGGTAAGAAAAGATCTAAAAAGGGGTTGTGGAAAAAAATGGGATCCCTATAATGCGCCTCCATCGACACGGAACATGTGAACAACTTCACAGAGTCTC
>ENA-OFCE01000503-OFCE01000503.1-metagenomes-genome-assembly--contig:-NODE-503-length-25228-cov-3.816589_pt1 | contig 25228 bp, 37 predicted proteins | sample MGYA00153388_OFCE01 | MGnify analysis MGYA00153388
CGCAGGACGAGGGCTCGCCAATGGTGAGCCAGTTCGACAAGGATGACGTCGAGGCGATAGGTCTGGTGAAGTTCGACTTTTTGGGCTTGACGACGCTGACAATCCTTGACTGGACGGTTCGTTTTTGTAAGCGACTTGATCCAACCTTTGAGATCGATTTGCAGACGTTGCCGCTGGATGATGCGTCGGTGTATCAGCTATTTCGTGAAGCAAACACGATTGCGATTTTTCAGTTTGAATCGTCGGGCATGAAGGACTTGCTGACCAAGTCGAAGCCGCAGCGGCTGGAGGATTTGACGGCGTTGAACGCGCTGTATCGTCCGGGCCCGATGGACCTGATTCCGGACTACATCGCGCGACGCAACGGCACGCAAACAGCGGAGTTTTACGATGATCGCCTGAAACCGATGCTGGAGGAAACGCTCGGCATCATGGTATATCAAGAACAGGTGATGCAGGCCGCTCAAATCATCGGTGGATACTCGCTCGGAGGTGCTGACTTGCTGCGTCGCGCGATGGGCAAAAAGAAGCCCGAAGAGATGGCGACGCATCGCGTCATTTTTAACAAAGGCGCGCAGGCGAATGGCTTGACCGAACAGCAAAGCAAAGTGCTGTTCGACGACATGGAAAAGTTTGCGGGCTACGGCTTTAACAAGTCGCACTCGGCCGCATACGCGCTGCTCGCCTATCAAACCGCGTACTTCAAACGTCATCACGCGGCGGCCTTCATGGCGGCCAACATGAGTGCGGTGATGAACGATACCGACAAGGTGCGGCAATTGCTTGAGGACTCGCGCACAGTCTGCGCGCTGCGCTTCGAGCCGCCAGACGTGAACCTTGGCGAGTATCGATTTGTGCCGACGGATCGCAAGACCATTCGCTATGGTTTGGGCGCGGTAAAGGGCACTGGCGAAGGCGCGGTGATCGAGATTTTGCGGGCGCGTTCCGAGGGTGGGCCGTTCGTTGACTTGTTCGATTTTTGCCGACGGGTAAACACGCAAACGGTGAACCGGCGCACGGTCGAAGCGCTGATCAAAGGCGGCGCGTTTGACCGGCTTCATGACAATCGCGCGAGTGCGTTTGCAAGCGTTGCAGCGGCTTTGTCCGAGGCTGAGCGCGCGCAGGCGAACATCTCGCAAAACAGTTTGTTCGGCGACGATTCCGGCGTGCATCATGTGCCGCTGATGGACGCGCGGCCATGGGAATTGTTGGAATCGCTGGCGTTTGAAAAAGCGGCGCTGGGCCTCTATCTCAGCGGCCATCCGTACGACGCGTATCGCGCGCATTTGCAGCCGGTGACCACAATGTCGCTGGCGCGCATTGAACCGAGTGACAACAAGCAGCGGCTGTCGGGCATTGTCAACGCAGTGCGCATGATCAATTCGCGCAGCGGTCGCATGTGTTTTATTGAGATTGATGACCGCACCGCCGTGCGTGAATTGATGCTACCCGCAGCGATATTCGAGATGCACCGGCACTGGATCAAGGAAGACATTCCGATTGTGATCGAGGCGCGCGTGACCAACGGTCGCGACGGCGGAACGCGGGTCATTGCGGATGCAATTTACGACATCGAGAAAGCGCGAGAGCAATTCAGTCGGCGCTTGGTCGTGACGCTCAATGGCACCAGCGCTTCGAGCGAAGCCACCGCGCTTTTAGCAACGCTAAGGGCGTATCGACCGGGGCGTACTCCCGTGTTCATTAAAGTGAACAAGAAGGGCTACAGCGGTGGTATTGCGCTGGGCGAAGAGTGGTGCGTTAGGCCGCATTCGGATTTGTTGGCGAAGCTTAAGGCTGAGTTAGAGTTTTAGGCTTGGGCAGTGCGCGGCCACGGCTTTGCGCCACTGCGCGCGCCAGTCAACCAAGGCTCCGGGTAGCCAAAACCCGAGATAACTTAAATGGTCTGTGCCCGGCTCCTTGCAGTAGTAGCGCGTGGGGCGTGGCGGCGCGTCGCTACGCGCGGTAATGAGCCGGACAGTATCTCGCTGCATCGAGCCATGCCACTCGTCTATCTGCGTGGGCAGCAACGCCACCATGACTGATAGCGCGTCAATCGCAGGATTGAGTTTTTGCGACTCGGTCATGATCGCTCCCTGAGCGTTGCGCACCATTGGCACATGTCCAATCGGATCCGGCAGCATCACCAACCCATAGTCCTGCGGATTGATTAATTTAATTTCTTTGCTAATGGCGACGGTGATCCTTTTCAATTCGCGCGCAGCGTGCCACCATTCACGATTAACTTCGTTTTGCCAGATGGCTAAAGTACAGATCCAAGTAATTGCAAGTACGTAACCGACGCGGCCTGTTGTTTCCGAAAATGCCGATGCGAAGAACAGCGCGAAGCCGAGCGCTGCGAGGTAGTACAAGCGCGCACCGTCGCCGACACCGGGGGTCGTTTTAAAGTGCAAAGCGGCTCCGACAAATACGGCCAGCGCCCAAAGCGCGCCCATCGCGCAGACTGACTTGTTACCTCGCACGAAGGCTATTAGCGACAGCATGATCGCGACTAAAGCGGCGACTTTTGATGTCACGGGAGCCAGTGCCGCAAGGCTCCAGAAAACCTCAAAGTGTTTGCCCAAGCGAGCGACGATTTCGAGCACGGAATTAATTGGCGCGCTCGAGTAGACATTGATGCCCACGTTTCTGAACAGAAACCACCGCCAACCCAGATATGCCAACGCGAGCAAAACGTGGACCATGACAAGGCTTTTGCTTTCGAGTAGTCGCCTGAAGAAACGCGATGCAGTCGGCCAGCCTGAGGCGCCGCTGCCGCTGGCGTCCAGCAACGCTAGCATCGCCACGCCGAACGGCAGTAGGAGCGCGGATTCTTTGCTGGCGTAGGCCAGCGCACCCGCCAAAGCGCTCACTAAAAGCCAACGGTCATAGCCGCGGCTCTTCACCGCGGCCCACATCGCTACGGCCATGCCTGCGGTCGCCCAGCCATCAAAGCGCCCGACCAACCAGAGCGTTATTTCTGCCGTCCACGGATGTAACAGCAGCGTGGCAAATGCGACAGCGCCCGCCATGGATGATTGCAAAAGACGATGCGTCAACAGGCCCGTAATTGCGGCGGTCAAACCATGCAGAAGCAAGTTGGTTAGATGCCACGGGCCAGCATGGTCGCCGTAAATGAGCGCGTCAACCGCAAGACTCGCGAAGCCCAACGGTCGCCACATGGTGGAGCCAGGCCCCCAAAGTGGGCCGATAGTGCGTTGCCAAACAACATCAAACAGTTTGCCAGCGTCCGCACTTGCTGCCAGCTGTTGGACCAAGCCCATATCTTCAGCGAATCCTGGCAGCGTGAGGGCGTGTCGGTGCGTCCACGCGAACAACACGACCGACAAAACTACGATGGCGCGTGCAACAAATGCATCGCTACGCGAACTGCCCGTCATGCAGGCGCTGGGGGAACGGAGAACCTGTTTACGACGGCAGTAAGCCCCTTCAGAACGACGCGGATCAACATCACCAGTGCAATGATGAAAATCAGCAGCAGCACGAGGAAGATGATCGGATTGGCCATGGCAAGCGCGAGGCCACCGGCGACCATGGTGTCCTCGACCAGCGAGAGACCAATATTGCTAAACGGTTCCGGTGACGTATTGGCCACAGCCCGGGTGCCCGCCTTTCCAAAGTGCGTGCCGGCGGTGAGTGTGCCGCCGATCAGCGCGGCGGCCATCGCAACACCTTCACCGCTGTCGCCAAGCATGCCAGCAGCGAGCGCGGCACCGGCCGGGATGCGCAGAAATGTATGAACGGCGTCCCATGCGCTATCCAGCCACGGGATTTTGTCGGCGAAGAATTCGATGAATGCCATGAACCCGGCAGCCCCGATCACCAGCGGGTTCATAAGCATTTGCAATGCATCCGGCAGCGGCACGTAGCCTAACTTACCGAGCACACCGACGACAAAGACCACAAGATACAGTCGCAAGCCCGCGCCCCACGCCATGGCGGCGGACATTGCCAACTCGGGCAGGTGATTTTGTAACCATTGCATCGCGTTTCTCCCGCCCGTCGTTTGTGACGTTGCCACAACGCGGGCAAACCCTCGTTGGTGTACATTGATGAATGTAACAACAAGGAGCTTATATGGAATGGATTATTCTGGCGTTGGTGGGATTAGTGGTTGGCGCGTTGGCGAAGTTTTTGGTGCCGGGCAAACAGGGCGGAGGAATCTTCGTCACTGCGTTGTTAGGGGTTGCCGGGTCGTTGCTGGGGACGCTAGGCGGGCAACAGCTTGGAATCGTTTCTAAGGCCGCGGGCACCCACTGGATAGCGTCGATTGTGGGGGCGGTGGTCGTGGTGTTTGTCTACAGCTTGATTGTCAAAAAATCGGATGCGAGTTGAGCTACAGCTTTTAACTATAACGCCCGTTGTGCTTGGGTGAAATGTTAATTTAGCTGTGAGTTGACTTTTACGTTTTAAGGCGCTTAGCCCGTCATAAACGGGCTACGCTATGAAAAGCTGATTTTTCATAAATACAAAAAAACCGGGCAAGCCCGGTTTTTGGATATCCAGCGAGCCGGATTATTCTGTTTTCGCCTCGACTGCCGCAACTGCTGTTGCCGGACGATCCATCAGCTGCACGAGTGCCATCGGGGCGTTGTCGCCTTGACGGAAACCGAACTTGAGGATTTGCACATAACCGCCGTTACGAGCTGCGTAGCGCGGGCCGAGTTCATTGAACACTTTGCCGACAATGTCCCGATCACGAGTGCGATCAAAAGCAAGGCGACGGTTCGCGAGCGATGGCTTTTTGCCCAGCGTAATGAGCGGCTCAACAACGCGACGAAGCTCTTTAGCCTTCGGCAGCGTGGTCTTGATCACCTCATAACGAAGCAGTGCGACTGAAAGATTGCGAAGCAGTGCCTGACGATGGGCGCTGGTTCGGTTGAGTTTGCGTAGTCCGTTACCGTGACGCATAGTGATACTCCTGATCCTCTTTTGTACTCTTACATGCCACCGCGATCTAAACCAGCCGGCGGCCAGTTGTCGATCTTGGTGCCAAGCGCGAGGCCGCGCTGCGAGAGGACTTCTTTAATTTCGTTGAGCGATTTGCGGCCCAGGTTCGGAGTCTTCAGAAGCTCCGTTTCGCTGCGCTGCACCAGATCGCCGATGTAGTGAATGTTTTCTGCTTTGAGGCAGTTGGCCGAACGAACGGTGAGTTCGAGGTCGTCCACAGGCTTGAGCAATACTGGATCAAACGACGCCGTAGCGCGCTCAAGTGCCGGCATGTCGGTGCCTTTAAGATCAGCAAACGCGGAGAGTTGATCCACGAGGATGCTCGCCGCGTAGCGAACTGCACCTTCAGGCTCAATTGCACCGTTGGTCTCGATGTCGAGCACAAGCTTGTCGAGGTCAGTACGCTGCTCAACGCGAGCGGACTCCACCAGGTAGCTGACGCGCTTGACTGGGCTGAACGAAGCGTCAAGCAAGATCGAACCAACTTTGCGATTGCCCGTTTGACCGGCAGCGGTACGCACCGTTGCTGGCACATAACCACGACCGCGCTCGACCTTGATTTCGAGTTCGAGTTTTCCGCCTTGGGTCAAGTTGGCAATCACGTGTTCCGGATTGACGATCTCAACTTCGTGCGACGACTCAATGTCGGCAGCGGTCACAGGACCGGCACCTTCTTTCTTTAGCGTCAATACCGCGTTATCACGGTTGTGCAGCTTGATGACGACGCCTTTGAGATTCAACAGCAAATCAACAACGTCTTCCTGCACGCCTTCCAGCGCGGAGTATTCGTGGACAACACCGCTGATAGAAACTTCAGTCGGCGCATAGCCCGGCATCGACGACAGCAACACGCGGCGAAGCGCATTGCCCAATGTGTGGCCGTAGCCACGCTCAAAGGGCTCCATCACCACGCGAGCGGATGACGGGCTGGTGGCATGTACCTCAATGTTGCGCGGTTTTAAAAAAGCAGTACTTTGCATACGCGTCCTTTACAGTGAGGGAATCGATTACTTGGAGTACAACTCGACGACCAAACTTTCGTTGATGTCGTTTGCAAACTCACTGCGGTCAGGCGCGTGCTTGAACGTGCCCTTCATTTCTTTGGTGTTCACGTCCACCCAACCCGGGAAGCCGATGCGTTCCGCGAGCGCAACGGCGTCAATGATGCGCGCTTGCGCCTTCGACTTATCGCACACGCTGATCACGGCATTCGAGCTGATAATGGCCGATGGAATGTTGCACATCGCGCCGTTCACCAAAATCGCCTTGTGGCTCACCAATTGGCGGGCTTCAGCGCGCGTCGAGCCAAAGCCCATGCGGTAAACGACGTTGTCGAGACGCGATTCCAAGAGTTTCAACAGGTTCTCACCGGTTGAGCCTTTGCGACGATCTGCCTCGGCAAACGTGCGGCGGAATTGACGCTCAAGGATGCCGTACATGCGACGCAGCTTCTGCTTTTCGCGTAGTTGCAAACCGTAGTTCGACATGCGTTGACCCGACTTTGCACCATGCTGTCCCGGCGCTGCGGCCAGTTTGCATTTGCTGTCGAGCGAGCGACGTGCGCTCTTTAAAAATAGATCAGTGCCTTCGCGACGCGAGAGTTTGCACTTGGGGCCTGTATAGCGTGCCATGTTCTTATTCTCCCGGCCTACATGCGGCGACGTTTAGGAGGACGGCAGCCGTTATGCGGAACGGGCGTGACGTCCGAGATGCTGGTGACCTTAATGCCAAGCGCGTTGAGCGCACGAACAGCACTTTCACGACCTGGGCCCGGGCCCTTGATCTGCACTTCGATGTTCTTTACACCACATTCAACCGCAACTTTGCCAGCCGCTTCGGCAGCGATCTGTGCGGCGAACGGGGTTGACTTGCGCGAGCCCTTGAAGCCTGCGCCGCCAGAGGTCGCCCACGACAGCGCATTACCCTGACGGTCGGTGATGGTGATGATGGTGTTATTGAAAGACGCGTGTACGTGGCAAATCGCCTCAGACACGTTCTTTTTTACTTTTTTGCGCGCGCGGGCAGCGGACGCATTTTTGGTATTTGCTTGAGCCATGATTGAGTGCTTAGCCTTTCTTGCCTGCGATTGCCTTGCGCGGGCCCTTGCGCGTACGCGCATTGGTGCGGGTGCGCTGGCCGCGTGCGGGCAAGCCTTTGCGATGACGGGTGCCGCGATAGCAGCCGAGATCGATCAAGCGCTTGATGCTCATCGTGACTTCGCGACGAAGGTCACCTTCAACGGCGAACTTGCCAACTTGCTCGCGCAATTTGTCGAGCTCAGCATCGGTTAAATCTTTGACCTTTTTGTCTTGCGGAACACCAGCACCATCACACACTTTGCGAGCGCGTGTATTGCCAATGCCGAAGATCGAGGTCATCGCGACCCAGGCGTGTTTGTGGTTGGGGATATTGACCCCGGCGATACGTGCCATAGTTGGTCCCCTTCCCTAGCCTTGGCGCTGCTTGTGACGCGGATCAGTACAGATCACGCGCACCACCCCCTTACGGCGGATGATCTTGCAGTTGCGGCAAATTTTTTTCACCGAAGCGTTAACTTTCATGTGTCGTTTCCTGTCGATTCCTGTTATGGATTATTTGGCGCGGAATGTAATCCGAGCCCGTGACAGATCGTAAGGTGTCATGTCCACCGTGACCTTGTCACCCGGCAAAATTTTTATATAGTTCATGCGCATCTTGCCGGAGATGTGCCCTAGGACAACGTGCCCATTTTCTAACTTCACTCGGAATGTCGCGTTAGGCAACATTTCAAGGATCTCGCCCTGCATCTGGATGGTGTCTTCTTTCGCCATGCGTTTAGACTTTTAATCCACCTTTCAGGTTAGCTTTTTTGAGTAACGAATCGTATTGCTGCGACATCATGTAGGCCTGCACCTGCGTCATGAAGTCCATCGTAACCACCACAACGATCAGCAAAGAAGTACCACCGAAATAAAACGGCAGGCTCCATGCACTGATCAAAAATTCTGGAATTAAGCACACCACCGTGATGTAGATCGCACCGATCAACGTCAAACGAGTTGTTATTTTTTCGATGTACTTAGCGGTTTGATCACCGGGCCGGTAGCCGGGGATGAAGGCACCGCCCTTCTTAAGATTCTCGGCGGTTTCTTTCGGGTTGTACTGAATCGCCGTGTAAAAGAAACAGAAAAACACGATGAGCGCGGCGTAGACGATCATGTGAACTGGCTGTCCCGGCCCCAACGCGTTCGCTACATCACGTATCCACGACGGGCCGACTCCGGGGCCAATCAAGCCGAGAATTGTCGGGATGAACAAAATCAAACTCGAAGCAAAAATCGGAGGGATCACGCCAGCCATGTTTAACTTCAGCGGCAGGTGCGAGCTTTGACCGCCGTATACCTTATTGCCAACCTGACGTTTCGCGTAGTTCACCAACACCTTGCGCAGCGCCCGTTCAAAAAACACTACGGCCGCAGTGACCACCACGATAAGCACAATAAGAAACAACAATTTCAAAATGCTCAGACTGCCCGACGACTGCAGCTCCAGTGTGTTCTTGATGCCCGAAGGTAGACCGGCAACAATACCCGCGAAGATCAAGATCGAAATGCCGTTACCTAAACCGCGCTCGGTAATTTGTTCACCGAGCCACATCAGAAACATGGTGCCTGTAACCAGTGTAACCACGGTGATGATCCGGAACGCGAGCCCTGGATCCAGCACCAGGTTTGGCTGACTCTCAAGCGCGATTGCGATGCCAGCAGCTTGGAAGAGCGCGAGCACTAACGTGCCGTAGCGTGTGTACTGGGTGATCTTTCGGCGACCAGCTTCGCCCTCTTTTTTCAGCGCTTCCAAAGTCGGCACGACGACCGAGGCAAGCTGCATGATGATTGATGCCGAGATGTAGGGCATGATGCCCAACGCCAGAATCGAGAAGCGCTCCAACGCGCCGCCTGAAAATACGTTGAACAAACCGAGAATGCCGCTTTGCTGTGACTTGAATAGTTCTTCAAGCACCGACGCGCTAATACCGGGCACGGGCACGTGAGTCCCAATCCGGTAAACAATCAACGCACCCAACAAAAACAGAAGGCGACGCTTCAGGTCGCCATATTTATTGCCGGTTTTTTGAGCTGGGTTTAACGCCACGCGAAGTTCCTGATCAATTCAGACAGACGACAGTTATTTAGCTACCGAAGGCGAATCCGCCTTGAGCTTAGCCTTGAGCTTGCCCTTAGGCGCTTCGGGTGCATCAACAACCGTGCCGCCCGCCGCAACAATCGCCTTGCGCGCGCTCTCAGTAACTTCAACGCCGTTAAGCTTTACCGCCACCTTGATTTCGCCACCGCCGATAACTTTGACCATCTTGGCATCATTCGCGACAGCTTTTGCTGCCTTCAATGCAAGTAGATCAACGTCAGCGAGACCGAGCTTAGCCAATGTCCCGAGAGTGATCTCAGCGCGAAAGTCACGCATCAGCGAGGTGAAACCGCGCTTTGGAAGACGACGATGCAAAGGCATTTGACCGCCCTCGAAGCCGATCTTGCGCGACGCGCCCGAACGTGATTTTTGACCATTGTGACCGCGACCGGCTGTTTTGCCTAGACCGCTGCCCATGCCGCGACCGACGCGACGACGATTTTTCTTTGCGCCTTCAGCGGGCTTGATCGTATTGAGTTGCATATCAATTTCCTCTGCGACCTACGCGACCGCGACGACGAGATGACGAACCGTGTTCACCATGCCGCGCGACGAAGGCGTGTCAATAAGTTCGCGAACCTGGCCGATTTTTTTAAGACCGAGACCTTTGACGGTTGCCACGTGGTTGTGCTTGGCACCAATTGGCGACTTGAACAGCTTTACTTTGAACATTTTGTCAGCCATGATTTAGGCCTCCGACAGTTGTTCAACGCTGAGGCCACGCTTGGCCGCGATCTCACCGGGTGTGTTCACTTTTTCCAACGCGTCGAGCGTTGCGCGCACAACGTTGTAGGGATTGGTTGGGCCGAAGCATTTGGCCAAGACGTTGGTCACACCCACCACTTCAAACACCGCACGCATTGCGCCACCGGCGATCACTCCAGTACCTTCAGAAGCAGGCTGAATCAACACGGTGGTTGCACCATGTTTACCCATCACAGCGTGATGCACCGAGCCCGACTTCAGGCTGACCTTGATCATCTGACGACGCGCTTGCTCCATCGCTTTCTGAACACCGACCGGCACCTCTTTCGATTTGCCTTTGCCCATGCCCACGCGGCCATCGCCGTCGCCAACCACGGTCAGCGCTGCGAACGCCATGATGCGACCGCCCTTCACCACTTTGGTGACGCGGTTCACACTAATCATCTTTTCGCGCAGGCCGTCGCTAGGCTCTTCGCTTTTTTGTACTTGAGGGCGTGCCATCTTGGTACTCCTTTAGAACTTAAGACCGCCGGCACGCGCTGCTTCGGCGAGAGCCTTGACGCGGCCGTGGTATTGGTAACCTGAGCGATCAAAAGCGACCACTTCGACGCCGGCAATTTTTGCCTTTTCAGCGATGCGGGTGCCTACGATCTCAGCAGCGGCTTTATCGCCGCCGTTCTTAACTTGTGCGCGCACTTCAGCTTCCGCCGTTGAGGCGCTCGCCAACACTTTGCTGCCGTCACCGGAGATAACCTGCGCATAGATGTGCGAATTGGTGCGGAACACCGCGAGGCGAGTGGCCAATTGAATAGTCAGACGCACACGCGTTTGACGAGCGCGGCGAATACGAGCGACTTGCTTACTTTTAGTCATTGCAATGGCCTGCCTTACTTCTTCTTGGTTTCTTTAAGCGCCACAACTTCGTCAGAATAACGAACGCCTTTGCCTTTGTAAGGCTCTGGCGGACGGTACGCGCGAACTTCTGCGGCTACCTGACCAACCTGTTGACGGTCAGCGCCCTTGATGAGAATCTCGGTCTGCGTCGGCGTTGTTACCGTTATACCGGCGGGCATTTTGTGCGCGACAGGATGCGAGAAACCGAGCGTCAGGTTCAGTGTGTCGCCAGCAGCAGCGGCACGATAGCCCACGCCCACTAACGTCAGCTTCTTCGAGAAGCCTTCCGACACGCCGCGAACCATGTTGTTCACCAGCGCGCGGCAGGTGCCCGACATCGCACGGCTGTGCTGATCACCGTTCGCAGCAGCGAAGGTGATTTGATTATCTTTACGCTCGATCTTAACCGAGCCACCAAAGTCGTGCGACAGCGAACCCAGCGGGCCTTTGACGTCAACACGACCACCCGCCAAAAGCACTTCAACTTTGGCCGGGATCTCTACGGGGTATTTAGCAATACGTGACATGGCTGACCTCTTAAGCGACTGTGCAGAGCACTTCGCCGCCCATGCCCAGACTGCGTGCGCGACGATCAGTCATCACACCCTGAGGCGTAGACACGATGGCAACACCCAGCCCGTTCATCACGCTAGGCAAGTCATCCTTGCCGCGATAGATACGAAGACCGGGTTTGCTGATCCGCTTGATCGTCTCGATGACGGGACGACCTGCGTAATATTTGAGACCGATTTCAAGTTCGGCCACTTTGGTGATGTCACCAGCAACTTTAAAGTCTTCGATATAGCCTTCGTCTTTGAGGACGCGGGCGATAGCGGCTTTAACTTTGGACATCGGCATTTTGACCGACGTTTTTTCCATGGCCTGCGCGTTGCGGATACGGGTCAACATATCGGCTATTGGATCGGACATACTCATTTCCGAATCTCCTTACCAGCTAGCTTTGGTGAGACCAGGGATCTCACCGCGGAATGCAAGCTCGCGAACCTTATGGCGCGCGAGACCGAATTTGCTGAACACGCCACGTGGACGACCAGTCAACTGGCAGCGGTTGCGCAGGCGAGTTGGGTTGGCGTTGCGCGGGAATGCCTGCAGTTTGAGCCGCGCGTCAGCGTGCGCTTCTTCACCGGCTTTGCTGTCAGCAATGATGGCCTCAAGTGCCGCACGCTTTTTCGCGTACTTGGCAACGAGGTCACGACGTTTTAATTCGCGATTGATAGTGGCGAGTTTTGCCATGTGATGTTCTCGCTATGCCTGTTGGGGGGCGCGGAAGGGGAAACGGAACGCGGCAAGCAATGCCTTCGCTTCGTCATCGGTTTTTGCCGTGGTGGCGAACGTGATGTTCATGCCGCGCAGCGCGTCAATCTTGTCGTACTCGATCTCCGGGAAGATGATCTGCTCTTTAACGCCAAGGTTAAAGTTGCCACGACCATCGAAACCGCGCGGCGAGATGCCACGGAAGTCGCGAACGCGCGGCAGCGCGACGTTAACGAAACGGTCGAGGAACTCGAACATTTGCTTGTTGCGTAACGTGACCATGGTGCCGACTGGATAGCCTTCGCGAATCTTGTAGTTGGCGATTGCTTTCTTAGCCTTAGTGACGACCGGTTTTTGACCGACGATAGCGGTCAGGTCTTTGGTCGCGTGCTCAAGAATCTTCTTGTCGCCGACGGCCTCACCGACACCCATGTTGACCACGATTTTGATCAAGCGCGGCGCTTGCATCACCGACTTGTAGCCAAACTGCTTGACCAACGCCGGGACGATTTCTTTACGGTACTGCTCTTGTAAGCGAGCCATATTCTTCTCCCCGCCTAGACCGGTTGACCGGTCGATTTGAAAACACGCTGCTTGCGACCGTCGTCGAGCGATTTGATCGCCACAAAGTCTGCTTTTTTCGTGCTTGCGTTAAAGATTGCAACGTTCGAGGCCGAGATTGCGGCTTCTTTCGTCGTGATACCACCCACTTCGTTCTTCTGCGGGTTGGGACGCACGTTGCGCTTGACTTGGTTGATACCAGCAACGATCAATTGACCCTCAAGCACGCGCACGACTTCGCCGCGCTTGCCCTTGTCACGACCCGTTGTTACGACGACGGTGTCGCCCTTACGAATTTTTTGCATGATTCCGGCCTCGCTCTAGAGCACTTCAGGCGCAAGCGACACGATCTTCATGAACTTTTCAGTACGCAATTCGCGCGTGACGGGTCCAAAGATGCGAGTGCCGATGGGCTCAAGCTTTGCGTTAAGAATGACGACGGCGTTGTTGTCAAATTTGACGAGCGAACCATCGCTGCGGCGAATGCCTTTGGCCGTACGAACGACCACGGCGTTGTAAACCTCGCCTTTTTTGACGCGACCGCGAGGCTGCGCATCTTTGATGCTGACCTTGATGACGTCTCCAATACTGGCATAACGACGCCTTGACCCGCCGAGCACCTTGAAACACATGACGCGACGAGCGCCCGTGTTGTCGGCGACGTCGAGTATCGACTGCATTTGAATCATATTTTTCTCTTCTCCAACTTACCTCAAAACCTTGATTCACCGCGGTTCTGAGAAGTTTTGGGACCCCCGCAATGACTTTATTTCGTCAGCACGGATGGGGCACAGTGTGTGGCGGCAGCCCGTTTAGTGATGCGCCTAAGGCGGATCAAAAAGCTACCAAGCCTTGAAGTATGTCACATTGAGTATGCGCTGTCAACAACACTGCGTTTGCGCACCTTTTACCGATCTGGCGCGAACGGGCTCAACAATTCCACGTTGAGCACTTTGAAATCGCGCACGTTTCGTGTCACCACGACGAGCCGGTGTACGATGGCTGTGGCTGCGATGAATGCGTCTTCGGTCAAGGTGTCGGATTGACGATGCATCAGCCGCGCCCATTGACGACACACCGGCGCATCCATCGCCAGAACCTGGCCGCTCACAATGAGTTGCTCAAGCCATCCCTCTATGTGCTCCGCCTTTTCGACATCCTGCTCGCGGGTGATTTCGACGCCGCGCTGCAGCTCGGCAATGGTCATCGCTGACAGGTACAGATGGGTCGTGTCCTGAGCGCTTACCCACGCCACCACAGCGCCATGTGGCTTGGGTTTGCGCAACTCCGAGACAGCGTTGGTGTCGAGCAAATACATCTCGACTACAGGCGCTTTCGCGTCTTCAAATTGCCACGCGCAGGCAGCACAATATCGATCACGGTCGAACGGTCAAGCAACAGCTGCTTTAACGGTCGCCTGCCTGCGGTTTGCAGCGCGTCCCACTGCCGAATCGGCACCAATACCGCCGCAGCCTTTCCGTGCTTGGTGACGAGCTGTGGGCCAAGCGCCTGACTCGTCTCAAGCAGTTCGCTGAAGCGCGCTTTCGCGTCTTGAACAGGCCAGGCGTGCATGACGGTCTCCGTAAATATGGGTCAGAATTATGACTGTAATAGCCCGGGCTTGCATGGCGTGCGCACCCGGTTTAGCAATCTGCTGGTGCAGCCACGTCGTCACCACACCGTCGTTGATTTTCGACGACCGCTTTTTGTTGAAACCTACATCCAGCTTAGGCTGAACGGCGTTTTTGCCAACTATCGACATCTAGCCAATAGTTGCTTATGCCCCTATGGGATGGCAGTTTCACGCAAAAGCCGTTGCCAGCCCATCACCCGAAAAAAAGCAAATTCACTGTCCGGCGCGAACGAGACGAACTTGAAAGGCGCTGCTGCGGTCGCCAATGCCGACATTGCCGCCGCTGAAGCCCACGAACCACGCAAAGGTCGCGACTCCGGCGCTGGGCGAACCCGACCAGAAAAACCACGCTGGCGTATTCGGAAATGTGAATTCATTGATACTGGGGTTGAGCCGACACTCTTCAACCAGACTGTGCAGCTCTCTCAGGTTGGGCAGACGCCAGTCGTTGTAGCCTTTGTAGGCACCGATGGTGGCCGCTGCGTTTAGCGCGGCTTGCCAGGTGAAGGTGCTGGCAGTGCCGGTGGCACAGCCGACGCCTGACAACCCGCGCGCACAACGATCCCACATCAGCCCGGTGCGGGTGTCGGTGACCGTGCCGTTGGCACTGTCGACCACGTAGACGCTCGCCGGGTTGCTGGCCTGAATGCCAGCCACACAGGTTTGCGCTGCCGCCCATGGCGCAAAAAGCGCCAGCGAAGTGACGGCAACAAGGCGATAAAAAATAGCGGGGATTTTCACGGAACTACTCCTGATTAGGATTCTTTGTATGGGCGGATTAATGTTGCCGCGGAGCCGTAGCTCCCGCGTCTTGATCGGGTTGGGCGCAGCCCCGAACGCTGGCAACTGCGGCAAAGGCTCAAGTAGCCACCGGTTGTCACAGACCCGCGACACGACGACCGCGCAAATCTGGGTTAAAGTAGTCGTGTTCTTTAACCACAAATGCCCGAGCCCCCGCACCCGTTTCAACCATCCCCCACTCTGACGCCCGACCAACACCGCCAGCTCAACGACCCGTTGAAACTGTGCGAAGTTGGCAAAGGCGCGCAATTCTTTGGCCCGTTGTACGCTGATTTTGAGCGCCTCGATGCGCTCCACCAGCCGCTGCAGCGTTTGCAGCCGTAGCGGCGCCCACAGCGCCGCATGCGCCACTTCTTGACATATGAGATGCGCCGCCTGGCGCAGCTCAGTGCCCCGGGTGTACTTGTGATAACGCGGAAAGCCTCGCACCGCGAGCTCCATCTCAACGGCAAGACGCATCGCATCGCGCCAAATCGGCAAGTCCTTGTAATAAGCCATAAATAAGATAAAAAATCACTGTCCGGCGCGAACGAGCCGAACTTGACTGGCGAAGCTGCGGTAGTCAAAATAGGCAAAGCCGCCGCTGAAGCTCACGCCCCACGCAATGGTCGCGCCTCCGGCGAAGGGCGAACCCGACCAGAAAAACGACGCTGGGGTATTGGGGAACCACGTGCCATCGATCGCCGGATTGAACACTCCAAAATGGGCGATGCTTTCGAGCTCCTTGACGTGCGGCATGCGCCAATCGTTGCGACCACACAGCGTCACTGCGTTGGTCGTGGCGGCATACTTTTCGGTGTCGCAGGTGCCCGCTGCGTCGCCACAGGTGCCGCCGCCGGCGGTGCCCGTCGCACCGGCGTTGTTGCTGGGGTCAGAGCTAAACCAGGTGTAGGTGTGGCCGCTGCTGCGGCGTCCGCTGGTGGTCTTGACCTCCCACATGAGGCCGGTGGAGTTGTCATAGGTGCAGGCCCAGTCGTTAGGCAAGCTGCCAAGGGCTGCGCTGGCCAGGAGTGCCGCGCCGGCATTGCTAATCTTCGTAAAGCTAAAGCCTGCCGCACCGTCAGCCGCGCTGTTGAGAGCGGGGTTGGCGTCGCGGCCCTTGCTGCAGTCCTGCTGCGCAATGTTGGCACCGCTGCTGGTGCAGCCGACGTTGTTGCCGCTCGACGGCTCACCGCCGAAAGTGATGCCGGTATCGTTCAGGCGCCCTGTGCCCAAGCCCACCCAGCCCGCTTGCGCGCAGGGCGTGGCGAGGTAGTTTTCAATGTCGGCGGGCAGCGCGCGTGAAGCCCCTGCGCCGAGCGCGCCGCTGACCAGCGCCGTGCCGCGAATGCCCAACATGTATCGCATCATCAACAAGCCGTCGGTCGTCGCCTCAATGCGCCCGTTGCCATCGATATCCATGCTGCACACGGCGGCGTGGCTGGCAGGAATGGCGGCGAGCGCGAGAACGGCAACCAGCGCGCGGCACCCGATGAAGCGGTGAAGACGCTGCTCACGAATTCGTTTGAAGTGCGTTTTCGCAACGATGGATGTTTGAATCATAAATCCCTCCGGAAAGCTCAATCCTGTTGCAGCTGACGATATCACGAAATAATGCCGGGGGCTAAGGTTTGTCGGCGGTGCGGGTGCTCCCCGTTTCGCAAGCGTTATAACCTTCAGCTTTTCTGCAAATTGCCCGCTGATCTTGGCCTAGATTCGCACAACGTCGGTTGTCGACTTTGATCGTAATAGATGTCTAGCCCCAATAGCGCCAATGTTTAAGCATAAAGCTGTAACGCTTGGCCTCAAAGTTTCATCGCTTGCGCTGGCGGCAATCAGAAAAATCGCGCGCTTGCGCAAAAATTGATTTCACTAGCCCAAAAAAAAGACAACCGAAGTTGCCTTTTTTTCACTCTGGAAACTGAGACGGCTTACGCCTTCTCAATCACCCTCGACACGGTCCAAGACTTGGTCTTGGAGAACGGCCGACACGCTTTGATTTCAACCAGATCGCCTTCTTTGGCGATGCTGGTTTCGTCATGGGCGTGGTATTTTTGTGACTTGGTGACGACCTTGCCGTAGAGCGGATGCTTCACGCGACGCTCAACCAGAACCGTAACGGTTTTGGTCATTTTGTCGCTGGTGACGCGTCCGGTTTCGCTGGCAATGACCGGTGCTTTGGTCGCGGCTGGAGCTGCGGCGGCTGGAGTTGCTGTAGAGGTGCTCATTTTGCTGATGCCTTCTGTGTAAGCACCGTCTTTACCCGAGCGATGTCGCGCCGAAGGTTACCTAGTTGGCTCGTATTGGTGAGCTGCTGGGTAGCCTTTTGCATGCGCAGGCCGAAGTGCGTCTTGTAAAGTTCGGTCAGCTCTTTATCGAGCTCCGGTGCCGACTTAGCGGTTAAATCTTTTGTTTTCATCTTGTTAGCCCATCAAACGTGCGACGAATGTCGTTGCGATCGGAAGCTTTGCAGCAGCAAGCAGGAATGCCTCGCGTGCCAACGATTCTTCAACGCCGTCCATCTCGTAGAGCACTTTACCTGGCTGAATTTCTGCCACGTAATACTCTGGGTTGCCCTTACCGTTGCCCATGCGGACTTCGGCTGGTTTTTTGGAGATCGGTTTGTCCGGAAAAATCCGGATCCAGATACGTCCACCGCGTTTGATATGACGGCTAATCGCACGACGCGCCGCTTCAATCTGACGCGCGGTCAAACGACCACGGCTGGTAGCCTTCAGGCCGAATTCACCAAAACTGACTTTGTTGCCACGAGTCGCTAGGCCCTTGTTGCGGCCTTTTTGCTCTTTGCGGTATTTTCTTCTAGCCGGCTGTAGCATTTCTCACTCCTGCTGGGCGACGGGGACGACGTTGCTCGCGTGGCTCATCGGCCGGGGCACCTGCGGCACCGTCAGCAGCGGCCATGCCGAGACTTTCGCCTTTGAACACCCACACTTTGACGCCGATAATTCCGTAGCTGGTTTTAGCTTCGGAGAAACCGTAATCGATGTCGGCGCGCAAGGTGTGAAGCGGCACGCGACCTTCGCGGTACCACTCAGTACGCGCGATTTCAGCACCGTTCAGACGACCGGCGCTCATGATCTTGATGCCTTGGGCACCCAGACGCATAGCGTTTTGCATCGCGCGTTTCATGGCGCGGCGGAACATGATGCGCTTTTCGAGCTGTTGAGCGATGGAGTCGCCAATCAACTGGGCATCGGTCTCGGGCTTACGAACTTCTTCGATGTTGAGTGCGATTTCGCAGTTCATCATCTTGCGAAGCTGGACGCGCAACGCTTCAATATCTTCACCTTTTTTACCAATCACAACACCCGGACGGGCGCTGTAAATGGTGATGCGGGCGTTCTTTGCAGGACGCTCGATAATGACTTTGCTGACGTTGGCGTTTTTGAGTTTCTTCAGCAGAAACGTGCGCACTTTGTAGTCTTCATTGAGTTTGCCAGCGAAGTTTTTGCTGTTGGCATACCACTTTGAGGTCCACGCGCGGGAAACCGATAAACGGAATCCGGTGGGGTGAATTTTTTGACCCATACGTAATCCTAGTTTCCGACGGTCACATGAATGTGACAGGATTGTTTGAGAATGCGGGCTCCACGACCCTTAGCGCGCGCCATGAAACCACGACGAACAGCGGCTTTATCGATGTAGATGGACTTAACCTTCAATTCGTCGATATCAGCGCCGTCGTTATGCTCGGCGTTTGCAATGGCAGACTCAAGCGCTTTCTTGAGCAACACAGCGGACTTCTTAGGGCTGAACGTCAGCACATTGAGTGCTTTGGCAACCGAGAGACCGCGAACCTGATCGGCCACCAGACGGCATTTTTGTGCCGAACCGGGAGCGTCTTTGATGATGGCGATAGTTTGCATGACGGCCCCTTATTTCTTGGAGACTTTTTTGTCAGCAGGATGGCCTTTGAATACGCGCGTCAACGCGAATTCGCCCAGCTTGTGACCTACCATCTGATCCGATACATAAACTGGCATGTGCGCCTTGCCGTTATGCACAGCAATCGTCAAACCGACGAAATCAGGCGTAACGGTGGAGCGACGTGACCAGGTTTTGATCGGTTTCTTGTCATTTTTTGCGAGGGCCACTTCGACCTTTTTCGCCAGATGCCCGTCGACAAACGGGCCTTTCTTAACGGAACGTGCCATTGTGAATTAACCCTTCTTAGCCGCGTGACGTGAACGCACGATCATGCTGCTGTTACGCTTTTTGTGGCGAGTCTTGAATCCCTTGGCTTTTTGGCCCCAAGGAGACACAGGATGCATACCGCCGTTGGTACGACCGCCCATTGGGTGATCCACCGGATTCATCGAGATGGCGCGTACCGTTGGACGGATACCACGCCAACGATTCGCGCCTGCCTTGCCGATCACGCGAAGTGAGTGCTCAGCATTGCCAACTTCACCGATGGTTGCACGGCAATCCACGTGAATCTTGCGGACTTCGCCAGAGCGAAGACGCAACTGCGCGTAGCTACCTTCACGAGCCATCAACTGAGCGGATGTACCGGCTGAACGCGCAATTTGCGCGCCTTTGCCCGGCTGCATTTCGACCGCGTGAATGGTCGTACCGACCGGAATGTTACGAATCGGAAGTGCATTACCCACTTTGATCGGCGCTTCAGCACCGCTGTGGATGGTGTCACCTGCCGACAAACCTTTAGGTGCCAACACGTAGCGTCGTTCGCCGTCCGTGTAGCAAATCAGCGCGATAAATGCGCTGCGGTTTGGATCGTATTCAAGACGCTCAACTTTGCCCGGCACGCTATCTTTATTGCGACGGAAGTCGACGATACGATAGTGATGCTTATGGCCGCCACCTTTGTGACGCGTGGTGATGTGGCCGTTGTTGTTACGACCGGATCCACGCTTTTGAGCGACCAGCAGTGGTGCATACGGTTCGCCTTTGTGGAGATCCGAATTCACCACTTTAATCATCGAGCGACGGCCCGGTGAGGTTGGTTTTACTTTAATGAGTGCCATGTTTAAGCCTCTCCGCCGAAGTTGATCTCTTGACCGGGCTTGAGCGAAACGTAGGCGCGGCGGGTGTCTTTACGTCGACCCATGGCGCGACCGAAACGCTTGACTTTGCCTGGACGATTGAGCATTTGCACACTCTCAACTTGCACTTTGAAGAGCAGCTCAACAGCGGCCTTCACTTCAGGTTTCGTCGCATCAGGCAACACTTCAAATACGACTTGCTCGTTCTTCTCGGCAACGAAAGTGCTCTTCTCGGAGATCACCGGTGCACGGAGAACGGTCATCAAACGATTTTGATTCATTTGTATGACTCCTCAATTTTGGCAATCGCAGCCTTGGTCAACAGCACGCGATTGAAAGCGAGCAAGCTCACTGGATCAACATTGTGCGCTGCAACGACCGCGAGGTGTGGCAGATTGCGGGCAGCGAGGTAGACGTTGTTGTCAATGGTGTCCATGACAATCAACACATCACTCACGCCCATGTCTTTCAACGCACCGGCGACCAGCTTGGTCTTTGGCGCATCAATGGCAAATGATTCAACCACATGCAGGCGATCTTCGCGAACCAGCTGCGACAGAATCGCAGCCAGTCCCGCGCGATACATCTTGCGATTAACTTTGTGCGTGAAGTTTTCGTCAACACGGCTCGCGAAAGCACGTCCGCCGCCGCGCCAGATTGGGCTGGAGGTCATACCTGCACGAGCATTGCCCGTGCCCTTTTGCTTCCACGGCTTTTTCGTGGAGTGACGCACTTCAGCGCGCGTCTTTTGCGCACGATTGCCCGCACGACCATTGGCTTGATAAGCAACGACGACCTGATGAATCAGCGCTTCGTTGTACTCACGGCCAAAAATCTCGTCGGAGGCCGACATGGTCGTGGTTGACGCGCCCTGCGCATCAATAATTTGCAATTCCATCGTTAGCTCCTAACCGTTGGGCAGACGATGACGTGGCAACCGGCTGAACCTGGAACCGCGCCCTTGATGAGCAACAGTCCGCGAACGGTGTCGATGCGAACCACTTTGAGACCTTGAACGGTACGCTGTGCGTTGCCGTGCTGACCTGCCATGCGTTTACCGGGGAATACACGACCGGGATCTTGCGCCATGCCGATTGAGCCTGGAGCGCGGGTCGACACCGAGTTACCGTGCGTTTCGCGGTTTGAGCTGAAGTGGTGGCGACGAATCACACCCGTGAAGCCACGACCTTTGGTCGTACCGGTCACGTCTACTTCTTGGCCGACGGCGAACGTATCTACGCCCACCACAGCACCCGCTTTGATTTCGCTGGCATCCACGCGAAACTCGCGTGTTATCGCACCGGCGAGTACACCCGCTTTGGCGAAATGACCGGCTTTGGCCTTGTTGACCCGTGAGGCGCGCTTGTCGCCAAAGGTCAACTGAAGGCTGCTGTAACCGTCGACCGCAGGTGTTTTCACCTGTGATACACGGTTATTGCTGACATCGATGACTGTGACCGGCGTCGCCGATCCATCATCACTAAAGACGCGAGTCATGCCGACTTTGCGTCCGATGAGTCCTAGACTCATAGTTTCACCTCTTCTTTCTTGCCGTGCTTCTTGCGAGGCTCGGTGCCAGTTTCAATTGACCGGCATTGCTTGGGGTACGGTTCAGCGGTTACTGAACTTTGATTTCGACGTCGACACCCGCTGGCAGATCCAGCTTCATCAGTTGATCGACAGTCTTATCGTTCGGATCCAGAATATCCATTAAACGAAGATGAGTTCTGATTTCAAATTGGTCGCGCGAGGTCTTGTTAACGTGCGGCGAGCGCAGGACGTCAAAACGCTCGATGCGGGTTGGCAACGGCACTGGGCCGCGCACGATGGCACCTGAGCGCTTGGCGGTTTCGACAATCTCTGCCGCTGATTGGTCGATCAACTTGTAATCGAACGCCTTCAGGCGAATACGGATTTTTTGGTTTTGCACGATGATGATCCCAGACTATTTCAAAATCTTGGACACAACACCGGCACCCACGGTACGGCCACCTTCACGGATCGCGAAGCGCAGCTTCTCTTCCATGGCGATGGGCGCGATGAGCGCTACCGTCATCTTGACGTTGTCCCCTGGCATGACCATTTCCGTGCCCGCTGGCAGCGTCACTGCACCCGTAACATCGGTGGTGCGGAAGTAGAACTGGGGACGGTAGTTGTTGAAGAACGGGGTGTGACGACCGCCTTCATCTTTGCTCAGCACGTAGATCTCGCATTCGAAATCAGTGTGTGGGGTGATCGAGCCCGGTTTGGCGAGCACTTGGCCACGCTCAACTTCTTCACGCTTGGTGCCGCGAAGCAGAATACCGACGTTGTCACCGGCTTGACCCTGGTCGAGCAGTTTGCGGAACATCTCGACCCCGGTGCAGATGGTCTTGAGGGTGGGCTTAAGGCCGATGATTTCGATCTCTTCGCCGACTTTAACGATACCGCGCTCGATACGACCGGTCACCACCGTGCCGCGACCGGAGATGGAGAACACGTCTTCTACCGGCATGAGAAAGGCACCGTCAACAGCGCGCATCGGCATCGGGATGTAGTTGTCGAGCGCATCGGCCAGACGGTCGATGCAGGGCTCACCCATTTCGGACTTGTCGCCTTCGAGGGCTAATTTGGCCGAGCCTTTGATGATTGGAATGTCATCACCCGGGAAGTCGTATTTGGACAGAAGTTCACGGACTTCCATTTCAACGAGTTCTAACAGTTCTGCGTCATCGACCATGTCGCATTTGTTGAGAAATACGACGATGTACGGGACGCCAACTTGGCGGGAGAGCAGAATATGTTCGCGCGTTTGTGGCATGGGGCCGTCGGCGGCTGAACACACAAGAATTGCGCCGTCCATTTGGGCAGCACCGGTGATCATGTTTTTGACGTAGTCGGCGTGGCCGGGGCAGTCGACGTGGGCGTAGTGACGGTTAGCCGTTTCGTACTCAACGTGGGCGGTGTTAATCGTGATGCCGCGTGCTTTTTCTTCAGGCGCTGCGTCAATCTGGTCATACGCTTTGGCTTCACCGCCAAACTTGCGGGCGAGCACGGTGGTGATCGCTGCGGTGAGTGTGGTTTTGCCGTGATCCACGTGACCAATGGTGCCTACGTTGACGTGTGGCTTGGTGCGCTCAAACTTTGCTTTTGCCATGATTTAAGGTTCCTATTACTTAATTTGTTTGAATTTCAAAACAGCCGCTGCGATCGGCGGCTATCGGGTTATCTACTGAAACGTGATGTCAGGCTTAGCCCATCTTTGCTTTAGTGACTGCCTCGGCGACGTTCTTCGGTGCCTCGGTGTAATGCTTGAATTCCATCGTGTAAGTCGCGCGGCCCTGCGTTGCTGAACGCAACGAAGTTGAGTAACCGAACATCTCAGACAAGGGCACTTCGGCCTTGATGATTTTTCCGCCCATAATATCGTCCATGCCTTGCACCATGCCGCGACGTGAAGACAAATCGCCCATCACGGTGCCGGCGTAATCTTCAGGCGTTTCAACTTCGACGGCCATCATCGGCTCCAGCAACACCGGGCTCGCTTTACGCATGCCGTCTTTGAACGCGATCGAGGCAGCCATTTTGAAGGCGTTTTCGTTGGAGTCCACTTCGTGAAACGAACCGTCGAAAAGCGTAACTTTCACGTCGACAACTGGGAAACCTGCCACAACGCCATTAGTAAGCGTTTCAACAACGCCCTTGTTCACGGCGGGGATGTATTCGCGCGGAACCGTGCCGCCCTTGATCGCGTCGACGAATTCAAAGCCTTTACCCGGCTCATTTGGCTCAACCTTGAGCCAAACGTGGCCATATTGACCGCGGCCACCGGACTGCTTCACGAATTTGCCTTCAATCTCAGCGAGCTTGCGAATAGTTTCGCGGTAGGCAACCTGCGGCTTACCAACGCTCGCTTCAACACCGAACTCTCGGCGCATGCGATCCACCAAAATTTCAAGGTGGAGTTCGCCCATGCCGGCAATAATTGTCTGACCTGATTCTTCGTCGCTGCGAACGCGAAACGACGGATCTTCCTTAGCGAGGCGACCCAACGCGATGCCCATTTTCTCTTGGTCAGCCTTGGTTTTTGGCTCAACCGCTTGAGAAATCACAGGCTCAGGGAATACCATGCGCTCAAGCGTAATCAACGCGCTTGGATCGCAAAGCGTGTCGCCCGTGGTGGCCTCCTTGAGGCCTACTGCTGCGGCGATGTCGCCAGCGCGCACTTCGTCAAGTTCTTCCCGCTGATTGGCGTGCATTTGCAACAAGCGGCCGATGCGCTCCTTTTTGCCCTTGATCGGATTGTAAATGGTGTCGCCAGTCTTGACGACGCCGGAATACACGCGGAAGAAAATCAATTGGCCCACAAACGGGTCGGTCATGATTTTGAACGCAAGCGCGGAGAACTTCTCTTCGTCAGCAGCGGTTCGGGTGATTGGCTTGTCGTCATCATCCATACCTTTGACCGGCGGAATATCCGTCGGGGCTGGCATGTAATCAATGACGGCGTCAAGCATGGCTTGAACGCCCTTGTTTTTGAACGCTGAGCCACAGAACATCGGCACGATTTCGCTGGCGATAGTGCGCGCGCGAATCCCTTTTTTTATATCTTCAGCCGATAACTCGCCCTCTTCGAGATACTTGTTCATCAGCTCTTCGTCAGCCTCAGCAGCGCACTCAACCATTTTGCTGCGCCATTCTTCGGCGGTGGACAGAAGTTCGGCTGGGATGTCGCGGGCTTCATACTTCATGCCCTGCGACGCTTCGTCCCAGTAGATGGCCTTCATCTTAACGAGGTCAACAACACCTTCAAATTTCTCCTCTGCGCCGATTGGGATCTGCATCGGGATTGGGTTTGCCTTGAGACGCCCCTTCATCTGCTCCACGACTTTGAAGAAGTCAGCGCCCGTACGATCCATCTTGTTCACGAATGCAAGGCGAGGCACCTTGTATTTGTTAGCTTGACGCCAAACCGTTTCCGACTGCGGCTGCACGCCGCCGACCGCGCAATACACCATGCAGGCGCCGTCCAGCACGCGCATTGAGCGCTCGACTTCAATCGTGAAGTCGACGTGCCCTGGCGTATCAATAATATTGATGCGATGATCGGGGAGGTTTTTGTCCATTCCCTTCCAAAAGCACGTAGTGGCCGCCGACGTAATCGTGATACCGCGCTCGCGCTCTTGCTCCATCCAATCCATGGTGGCCGCACCATCATGCACCT
>ENA-OFCE01000505-OFCE01000505.1-metagenomes-genome-assembly--contig:-NODE-505-length-25191-cov-2.834819_pt1 | contig 25191 bp, 24 predicted proteins | sample MGYA00153388_OFCE01 | MGnify analysis MGYA00153388
CGAGGCCATTCATCGGGTTGAAGAAGAGTTGCATCAAAACACGGTAGCCGAGCGGCCCGGTGCGGTGAAAGACCATAACCGGCTGTTGGGCGAAGCCGATCAAGTGTTTGTGAAAGACGGTGAGAAGTGCTGGTTTGTGAAACTGGGTAAAGTGCGGCTTTTCGAGTCGATGGGAAACTACGTACGCCTGTATTTCGACGATCAGAAACCACTTGTGCTTAAATCGCTGAACGCGCTGGAAGATCGCCTCGACCCGGCCACTTATTTTCGGGCCAACCGCAAGCACATTATCAACCTGCAATGGATCGAGAAGATCGAACCCTGGTTTAGCGGTGGGTTACTGGTAACGCTGCGGGGCAGTAACGACAAAATCGAAATCAGCCGCCGACAGGCTATCCGTTTCAAAGAAATGCTGAGTTTATGACTCTCCAGACTTAAAGACAATAAAAATCCCTGCGTTCAAAACGACGCAGGGATTCCGTACCCACCGTAACTTGTACTTAACCTAAAATGAAATAATAAGGGTTAACCCTTACCAAATCCAAACATACTTTTGTCTAGAATCGATATTGAATTGGCTTTTTTGGCTACTGAACTACCTCGTCAACGTATTGTCTCAGACGCCACGTCCACTAATCAGCCGGAACAGAACCGCAATGACTGCTATCACCAACAAAGCATGAATGAGTCCACCCATTCCAAAGCCACCGAATCCGAAGAAACCAAGTGCCCAAATAATGATTAATATTACTGCGATGGTGTATAGTAAGTTTCCCATGAAGTGTTGCGATGTTGAGTAAATCAGAAAGCAAACTGTTCGCATTCTATCTATGTCTTTTGAAAATTCCGTGCCATTTTCCGTCAATCAACAGTCGGCAACATCAAGATCAGCCATCACAAGATGAAAATGAGGCACATAGGCCCCGGAATCCGTTCTATACTGACACACCAATAAGTACTGCCGGGGAAAGATTGTAGAAAAAAATACCCAATGTAGGGTCGTGGAGTAGGTAACAACTCCACACTTTTCCACACACTTCGTGGTGGCTACCCAAAACCAGATTAGTGCCTGTTTCTTATCCAAAGGGCTAACTGCTTCCACACCGCTTTTTCACAGGCGATGAGCACATAATTGGCAAACCCCGTAAATCAGGCACCATATTGTCTAGTAGATTCAGCGACAACAAAAAAGCAGGATTTACAAAGCATATAGTATGAGTATTACAGAAGCAAAGAGTACGGCAATCAATTATAGCGTTAAACCGGCCGTTGACTTGAGTATGACGACGACAAAGTACGTTCTGATAGTAGACGACGAAGCCGACATATGCTTGCTACTGTCGGGGTTGCTTCGTCGGTTGGGTTATCATCCTACCTGTGCGCATTATCTCGAAGAAGGGCGGCAATGCCTCAGCCGCCAGCATTTCGATGTTGTCTTTCTGGATTTAAACCTCCCCGATGGCATTGGCTTCGACTTATTGCCCGTTATTAAATCCGGCTATTTGGCTCTTGAAAGTCCTAAAGTGGTGATGATTAGTGCGTTTGATGGTATGGCCGAGCGCAAACGAGCCAGCGACCAGGGAGCCGACTATTTTATGGGTAAACCATTCACCCGCAAAACCGTCGAATTAGCATTAGAGACTATCCGGGTGTAACCGTACTTTTGTACCGTTCACGAGAGTGATAAGTCTGGCGAGACGTAAATAACTTGTACCACTAATTTTTCCACCATTTCCCAAGCCCGAAACGGTATCACAAACCGGGTCGGGTGTTTCCTATGGAAAAAATTCTGATCATCGACGACAACAATGACATCTGTGTATTGCTGGAGCGTTTCCTGACCAAACAAAAATACAAAACAGCTTCGGCCCAACGTGGTGAAGATGGCCTGCTGTTGCTACGCCGTGAATCGTATGATCTGGTCATATGCGATTTTAAACTGCCCGATACCGATGGGCTGGAAATGCTGCGCCGTATAAAAGTACTCAGCCCCGCCACGGCGGTTATCATCATTACCGGCTACTCCGACGTGAGGATTGCGGTGCAGGCCCTCAAATACGGCGCCTTCGATTACGTGACAAAGCCCCTGCTGCCCGACGAGATCCTGTACACCATTAGGGGTGCCCTCGATAAGAAGAGCACGGCCAACACCAAAACAGTATCGGCTGCGGCGACAGAACCGGAGAAAACCGTAACTTCTAAGTCTGTTAAGGCGGGCCGAAATGATCTCGCTCCCAACGGAAAACGGTTTATTTTTGGAAAAAGCCGTGCCGCCGAACAACTGCAAAAGCATATCGAATTGATTGCCCCAACCAATATGTCGGTCATTATTAGCGGCGAAACAGGAACGGGTAAAGAACTATTTGCCAGAGCTTTGCACAGCTCATCAACGAGAGCCTCCGCCGCATTTGTACCGATTAACTGTGCTGCGATTCCTGAGACATTACTAGAAAGTGAGCTTTTTGGATACGCACGAGGGGCTTTTACAGGTGCAGCCAAGGGCGGTAAACCAGGAATGTTCGAACTAGCCAATGGTGGCACATTATTTCTAGATGAAGTAGGAGAAGTATCTGCCCACCTTCAAGTTAAACTACTGCGGGTACTGCAGGAAAAGCGGGTAAGGCGTGTGGGGAGTACGAAAGAAGTGGCTGTTGATGTACGTATTATTGCGGCAACCAACCGTAATTTAGAAGATATGGTTGCGGATAAAATTTTTCGAGAAGATTTATATTATCGTTTAAATGTAATACCTCTTTTAATACCACCCCTCAGGGAGCGCTTTGAAGACGTTCAACTATTAGGAGAACTTTTTTTAAGACATTTTGCTGAGAAATTACATAATCCAGTTCAGGGTTTTTCTGCTGCTGCATTACAGCGTCTGCAGGATTATAATTGGCCGGGTAATGTACGGGAACTAAAAAATATTATTGAGAGATCAGTAAATTTAGTTGATGGAACAATGGTTCAACCAGAGCATATCTTTTTGGGAAGGCTGTCTGGATCCCAGACAGCGCCGCCTACGGTGCAATTTGAAAAATATCAAACATTAGAGGAGCGCCTGGCAGAAGTGGAAGTGGTTATATTAAAAGAAACTCTTCGTCGTTTTCGTTCTTCGAGACGTATGGGAGCAGTATTAGGGTTATCCCATACCGCAGTATTAAAAAAATTACGAAAATACGACTTTTCACTGGATTGAACTGGTAATTTATGGTATTTAATTCAATAAAATGGAACTTATTCGTAACAGTGGAATCCATTGTGGAAATTAATAGTTCCGGAATAAATAGTTCTTGCTGGATTTTCGACTGACCAGCGAGGTTTAAAATGTGACTGCTTTCGAAGTGAAACAAGTAAAAACCTGATATTTATTTAGATAGAAGGGCTGATGCATCATAGAAATTCTCTGTTTGGCACGGTTTTTGCATTGCTATAAGATCATAATACTAATAGTGTATTTATATATTGCTAAAATAGTATAACGAAAATGGAGGGAATTTATTATGATTATTGGCGTAGCAAAAGAGATTAAAAACAATGAAAACCGTGTGGGCCTGACTCCGGCAGGGGCAGAGGATCTTTGTAGAGCAGGGCATACTGTATTAATTGAAAAAAATGCAGGTATTGGTAGCGGCTTTTCTGATGAGAGCTATAAGCAAGTAGGAGCTACGATTATCGCTGATAAAAAAGAATTATTTGATACCTCAGAAATGATTATTAAGGTGAAAGAACCGTTGACGCCAGAGTATGAATTATTTCATGAAGGTCAAATTTTATTTACGTACTTACATTTAGCTCCCGAGCCTGAACTGACGAAGGCATTATTAGAGAAAAAGGTGATTGGTATTGCCTATGAAACCATTGTAGGCCGGAATAATTCATTGCCTTTATTATCACCAATGAGTGAAGTGGCGGGTCGTATGGCAGTACAAATTGGTGCGCAGTTCTTGGAAAAGCCGTGGGGCGGCAAAGGGATCCTTCTAGGTGGCGTACCTGGGGTAGAATCAGGTCAAGTCGTAATTGTTGGTGGTGGCATTGTAGGTACGAATGCAGCTAAGATGGCTGTTGGTATGGGTGCACGTGTTACGATTCTTGATAAATCCACAGATCGTCTTGCTTACTTAGATGATATTTTTGGTGGCAGAGTAACGACTGTTATGTCAAATAGCTATAATATTGCAAAATGGGTAAAACAAGCGGATCTTTTAGTGGGCGCTGTACTCATACCTGGAGCAAAAGCCCCTAAGTTAGTGAGCGAAGAAATGGTAAAAACCATGGAAGCTGGTTCCGTGATTGTAGATGTGGCGATTGATCAAGGCGGTTCAGTTTCAACGATTGATCGAATTACAACTCATAGCGAACCTACCTATACCAAGCACGGCGTAATCCATTATTCTGTAGCCAATATGCCAGGAGCGGTGGCTCGCACGTCCACCTTGGCCTTAACAAATTCAACATTGCCATATGCGCTGCAGATTGCTAATAAAGGCTGGAAACAAGCCCTTATTGATGATGCTGGATTGGCAAGAGGGCTTAATGTTTATGATGGAAAAGTAACATTTAAGGCTGTAGCCGATGATCAGAATTTACCTTACACTCCCGTAACAACCGTATTAAGCTAACAAGTTTGCTGATGATTAAACCTGCTCTAAGACTCCCATTTTTTATAAATGGGAGCTAAGAGCCGCTAAGTTCGATTGAGATTCAGATGAGTTAAAACTCTATCGCCACCTTTAGTAAATCAACAAAGTAGCAAAAAGCATACTCGTATCTGTGCTAAGAGTATGCTTTTTGCGTATATTATAAAGTAAATTATCTGAATATATAGAATAGTGGGATGATTGAAATTCCGCCATATCGGTGTATGATAGTTTATAATAAGGTCTGCATGGATTGTAAGGAGGTGGTCGTAAAATAACCTACCGTAATCCCAAGTATAATATATGAGGGGGAGAATTTGTGGAAAAAAATAATGCATTGCAGGAAGGATTGCATCGGGGATTAGAGGAACGTCATATTCAGTTAATTGCATTAGGCGGAGCGATTGGTGTAGGGTTATTTCTTGGAGCTGGTGCTGCAATAAAAGCTGCCGGCCCATCATTGATACTTGTATATTTCCTGGCTGGTATTATTATGTTCTATATTATGCGTGCCCTAGGCGAAGTAACAGTTGCTTATCCCGTTTCCGGTACCTTTAGTGCCCATTCCAATATTTTCTTAGGACCTCTGGCTGGTTATATTACAGGATGGACGTACTGGTTTATGTGGGTTGTCACATGCATGGCAGAGATTACGGCAGTTGGAGTATATTTTTCCTTTTGGGTGCCGGAAGTCCCCCAGTGGATTCCTGCCTTGTGTGCTTTGGTTTTAATGGCATCTGTTAATTTAGTCAGTGTTCGTGCTTTTGGTGAGTTTGAGTTTTGGTTTGCTTTAATTAAAGTAGTAACAATTTTAGCGATGATTGTGGCTGGATCGGCCATGATCGCTTTTGGTGTTGCCAATCATGGGGTGGCAATCGGCATTTCCAACCTCTGGTCTAATGGCGGGTTTTTCCCTCATGGTATAGAAGGTATGATTATGGCGAGCACCATGGTAATGTTCTCCTATTTAGGTATTGAATTGATTGGTGTTACAGCCGGTGAAGCAAAGAATCCTGAAAAATCCTTACCGGCTGCGATTGATAAAGTGTTCTGGCGTATTCTCATTTTTTATGTTGGTTCCTTAACGATCATTATGTCGTTATATCCCTGGAATCAAATTGGTACAATTGGCAGTCCTTTTGTTTTGACTTTCAATAAACTTGGAGTAAGGGCAGCAGCTGGCATTATCAACTTCGTAGTACTGACCGCAGCTTTATCTTCTTGTAATAGTGGGCTGTTTAGTACAGGAAGAATGCTTTATAATTTATCATTACAGGGAAAAGCTCCAACAATGTTTAGTAAATTAAATGACCGCCATGTTCCTGTAAAAGGAATTTTGGTTTCGTCAGGTTTCTTATTGATCGGCGTAGTGCTTAATTATCTGGTTCCTGCACAGGTATTTGTGTATGTTACAAGTGTTGCTACCTTTGGTGCTCTTTGGATATGGGGAATTATCTTGTTGATTCAGCTGAAGTATCGCGAGAGTTTGTCACCTGAACAAATTGCGCAAATCAAATATCCGATGCCTTTTTCACCTATATCCAATTGGGTCAGTTTAGCTTTCCTAGCATTCGTTGCCATAGCCATGTTCTTTAATCCAGATACTCGTGTTGCATTGTATATTGCGCCAATCTGGTTTGGATTGATCGCTGCTTCGTATTATGCGGCAGGAATGCATAAAGGTAATGGAGAGAAAAAATCTCTTCAACAATAGATGTATCTCTTTATAATGAAAAAAACACCTGCTGAAGGTGTTTTTTTCATTACTAGTGGCTACGATAAGATCCTTTTCTTGCAGGGAAATACTGCAAATGAGACGAATAATAAGACGTTGCAGTATTGTGTTCTTAGGAAGGGTTGATTATAAATGATGGAAAAAAACGCTGTAATCTTGCAGCGACGTATAGCTTCATTTTTAGTTCTACTACTGATGATGATTGTTATTTTGGCAGTGCGCATTGGCTGGCTGCAGTTTATCGACGGTGATCGTATGGCCGCAAAGGTGGCGAACCAAGTGAAAGACAGCCAGATTTTACAGTCGCCTCGCGGAACGATTTATGATAGAGAAGGACGGGAGTTGGCAGTTAGCAATTTAACCAAGTCCTTATATGCGGATCCTTCTGAAATTAAAGACCCGGATAGTATAGTATCGCTGTTGGCTCCGTTATTAGAAATGCAGCCTGGAGATATGAAAGAGCGATTATCTGCAGGGGGACGTTTTATTTGGATCAAGCGCATGATCGAACCTGGGGTGACAAAGCAAATAGAGGCTATTATCAAAGAATCAAATCTTAGAGGCTTGGGCTTTTTAGAAGAAAGTAAGCGGTATTATCCCAATGATAATTTGGCTGCTCACGTTTTGGGATTTGTGGGTACGGATGACGTTGGTTTAGATGGCATGGAAATGGCATTGGATAAAGTCATTAAAGGAACCTCTGTGGAACACTTCGTTGATACCGATAGCCGGGGCATCCCCATTTTTAATTCTATTTTTACATTTGCTCCACCTAAGCAGGGGAAAAATGTATACCTTACCTTAGATAGTACAATTCAATTTATTGTTGAGCAGAGCTTGGACAAGGCAATGCTGACCAATCGCCCCCAAGGGGCAACTGTGATTGTCATGAATCCCCACACGGGAGAAATACTGGCCATGGCCAATCGGCCCACTTATAATCCCAATCAGTTTTATAAATATAGCATACGGGAGTGGAAGAATCGGGCAGTGGCATATAATTATGAACCCGGATCTACCTTTAAAAGTGTTGTAACAGCTGCTGCATTGCAGGAAGGACAGTTGTACCCTGAAGAGCGATTTATTGATAATGGCTATGTAGAAGTGTCGGGGCGGCGTATTCGAAATTGGAGTGACGAAAGTTATGGCAATGTTTCCTTTGTCGAAGTTATTGAAAAATCCATTAATACCATTTTTGTGCAGATTGGTATGAGGCTGGGAGCTTATAAATTGATCGAATATGCCAAGGCCTTTGGTTTTGGCAAGGCAACAGGTATTGAATTACCCGGTGAGGAAGAAGGGTTGTTATTTAGGCCAGAAGATATGCGCGACTCTGATGTGGCGACGATGTCCATTGGGCAAAGTATTGCTGTTACACCATTGCAGCTCATTACGGCTGTATCGGCGATTGCCAATGACGGAGTACTCTTAAAGCCGCACATTATCAAAGAAGTACGAAATGTGGATGGTTCTATTGAGCGTGAAGGAGTCACTCAATCGGTGCGTCAGGCGATTAGCCCTGAAACAGCGAATCGGTTAACGGGCTTAATGGAAAAGGTTGTATCGGAAGGTGGCGGTAATAAAGCTTCTATTAAAGGATACCGTTTTGCAGGGAAAACAGGTACGGCAGAAAAGCTGCAAGATGATGGCAGTGGTTATTCTGCGGGACGTTATGTAGCCTCATTTGTTGGCTTTGGCCCAGTAGAAGATCCTCAAGTTGCAATTTTAGTTGTCCTTGATGATCCTAAAGGAAGCTATTATGGAGGTGAGATCGCAGCGCCTATTGCAGGCGAAATTTTAGGGAAAATTATGCGTCATCTTAATATTTATCCTCAAATTGCCAATGAATTTCCTGCTCCAAAAGAAAATATTCAAACGAGTTCGATGCCCTTGCCTAACATTCAAGCCCCTCCAGGAAAGGTAGTTGTACCGAATGTGGCTGGAAAGAGCATCCGTGAAGCAGGAGATGCATTAACGCAAGCTGGACTATCGATTGTTCCTGTGGGAACAGGTGTTGCGGTAAGACAAAGTATAATGGCAAATACAATTGTAGAAGCAGGAACAGAGATTAACGTTCAATTTGAAGCACGCTAAAATGCTGACAAATAATTAAAGGGCGGCTAAAGAGCCGCCCATGCATACGATTAAGGCTGTTTGTTAGCATCATATTGAGCAGTTAATGTGCCGCTAGTTGCTTGAGTGGTAGTGCCACTCAGGCCGGATTCATATTGCTCAATCATTCTGCGAACCATTTGTCCGCCCACACGTCCGCAGTCAGCGGAAGTCATGGTTGCCCAACCTTGAGAACGTACTCGATCAGCAATTCCGAGCTCACCAGCGATCTCATATTTCATGCGATCGAGTGCGCTTGCAGAGCCTGGGTTAACAGGTTTGTTACTTCTGGCCATTGATAATCACCTCCTTGTGTTGGTGTAATCATAGTATCAGCGAAATAGAAAGTGATTATTCGAGTTTATATTATGTAAATAGTTCCAATCGTAAAAACATTGAATGTGAATCATTGAACTTATTGCTATGGCAGGAAATCACCCTTTCATGACGAATTAACTGTATGAAAATGGTAAACGTGGAGTGAAGTATATGCATGAAATGTCCATTGCTCAAGGAATATTGGACATAGTATTAAAAACTGCTGCAGAGCATAATGCGGTAAAGATAAGTTGCATTAAACTGCTAATTGGCCAGATGACTCAAGTTGAGCCTGAATCTCTTAAATTTGGCTTTGCGGCTTTAGCTGCAAATACGATAGCTGATGGCGCAGTGGTAGATATTACGATTATACCTCTGGTTGGCAAATGCAATAGCTGTGGGCAGCAATTTACAGTGGAACGATATTCTTTCCTATGTCCCTTATGCCACTCCGCTAATATTCTAGTGGTATCGGGCCGAGAGTTAGCAGTTGATTATCTGGAGGTAGAATAAAGTGCAAATAAAAGTGATGACTAATATTTTAGAGAGAAATGATCAGGTTGCTGCTGCATTGCAGAAACAATTTGAAAAAGCAGGTATTTTTGTATTAAATTTACTAGGGTCACCTGGTTGTGGCAAAACGTCTTTATTAGAAAAAACCATTAAAGCATTAAAAGAAACACTTTCAATCGCTGTTATTGAAGGTGATTTATTTACGGCAAAGGATGCCGAGCGTATTGAACAGCATGGCGTACCTGTGGTGCAGATTAATACAGGCGGTGGCTGTCATCTCGATGCGAATATGATTCAAGGCGTGCTTGACTGCCTTGACCTTGGGGAACTTGATATTATTGTTATTGAAAATGTAGGAAATCTGGTTTGTCCGGCGGAATTCAATATTGGTGAGGATTGTAAAGTAACAGTTCTTAGTATTACAGAAGGTGACGATAAACCTTTAAAGTATCCATTAATCTTTAAACAAGCCAGCGCTGTTATTTTAAATAAGGTAGATTTACTGCCATATACTAATTTTGACCTGAAAGCTGCAGAAAAAGACATTACTGCTATTCATCCTGGAGTTACCCTATTGCCAGTTTCATGCCAGACTGGTGAAGGACTTGAAGCTTGGTTCAATTGGCTTATTAAACAAGTGCAAATTAAAAAAGGCAAGGAGAGCAAGTGATGTTTAATCTGCAAAAGCTGGCACAAGAAATTGAACGTGTACGCTTACATCTTCATGAATTGGTAGAAAAAAAATCAGGTAATTTAATAGACCCAGAAGTTGCAGAAGTCAGTATTCAATTAGATAAATTAATTGTAGAATATGAGAGAGTAAAAATGCAGCACGTAAGACGATGATCGTATTTCATAGGTACAAAGCCCCGAATTAACGTCTCTTTGTCACCTATTTTTTTGCTAGGAGGGTTAGATATGTTTAATCGACCTGTATGGGCAGAGATTGATTTAACAGCTATTGCTCATAATGTAACCGAAATCAGAAAAGCAACAAACCGTGATGCAAAGGTTTGTGCCGTTGTTAAGGCTGACGGGTATGGGCATGGAGCGGTAGCTGTTGCACGGACTGCATTACAGGCGGGAGCAGACCGTTTGGCCGTAGCGATTGTCAATGAAGCAGTGGAATTACGAAATGCAGGGTTTGAAGTGCCAATTTTGGTGTTAGGGTATACGCCAGTTTGTCAGGCTGATCTAGTGGTCAAGAATAATATTACGCAAACGATATTTTCTCTTGAATCAGCACAGGCTTTATCAGCGGCGGCCATATCAGCAGGTAAAACAGCTAAAGTACATCTTAAAATCGATACGGGAATGGCTAGAGTCGGTGTTAGCCCAACTGATGCAGGCGTTTTTGCATCAGCAGTAGCCGCTTTGCCGGGAGTTGAAATCGAGGGCGTATATTCTCATTTTGCTACTTCTGATAGCTGGGACAAAGCCTTTACCTATGAGCAATACCGGCATTTCTTAGAAGCTATTGAATATATTAAGGGACAAGGCATTCACATACCCATCCGCCATATTGCCAATAGTGCAGCGTTATTAGAATTGCCCGAGATGCATCTGGATATGGTGCGGCCTGGCATTATTCTGTACGGATTATGGCCTTCAGATGAAGTAAAAAAGAGTTTGCTGCTTAAACCAGCGATGAAGTTTAAAGCTCAAGTCGGTTTTGTCAAGGATGTACCACCTAACTTGTCTATAAGCTATGGAAGGACTTATTATACGGATCAAAGGAGTCGAATTGCAACTCTGCCCGTAGGCTATGCAGATGGTTGGTCTCGTTTGCTGGCAGGTAAAACACAAGTATTGATCCATGGTCAGCGGGCCCCTATCGTCGGACGAGTCTGTATGGATCAGTGCATGGTTGATGTCAGTCATATTCGGGATGTTGCCATTGATGATGAAGTTCTTTTATTTGGCGGAGCTGAATTGCCAGTGGAGGAAATTGCTCAGATCATGGGAACGATTAATTATGAGATCGTATGCATGGTAGGAAAAAGAGTGCCTAGGTATTATATCAGCAAGACTTCTTAAAAAGTATCCTAATACAATGCAGTAAATATAAGACCCACCCACCTTATATCTGGTGAGAGTGGGTTTTTTCTACTCATTTGCTTGAATGCTTGTCAGGAGAACTCGCGTATTGTAAGTCTTTTGGTGGGAAGGTAGGAAATTAATAGAATATGTCGAATATACTTCTAGAAATCAGTTGGAGGTGTTGGTGTGGTTGGTGAAAAGGATTGGGAGTTGTTTAAGCAAAAGTTTAATGCAAAATCAAGCATTAACCTTAATGATTATAAACCGGCTCAGATGCAGCGACGGATTAATAATTTAATGACTCGGTATGGTGTGAATACATATGTAGACTTCTTTAACTTATTGGATAAAGATGCGAAGATGTACAAGGAATTTGTTGATTACATGACAATCAATGTAACAGAATTTTTTCGAACACCAGAAAAATTCTCTGAGCTGGAAAGCAAAGTGCTGCCAGATTTATTAGCACAAAGTCCTAAACTTAATATTTGGAGTGCTGGCTGTTCTGTTGGCGCTGAGCCATATTCCTTAGCAATGATCTTAAAAGATATAACGCCAAATGTAAAACATCGAATTTTAGCGACAGATCTGGATGTAGAAATGCTGGCAAAAGCCAAAAGTGGTATATATACCAATACTGAATTCAAGAATATTTCTACTGGCAGAGCTTCTAAATATTTTAAGCAAGCTGGTACTACCTATACGATTGATGAAGATATCCGCTCACGGGTAGAATTTAAACGTCACAATTTATTGCTCGATAAATTTGATACCGGATTCGATTTAATTTTATGTAGAAATGTAGTTATTTATTTTACCGAAGAGGCAAAAGATGGCTTATATCGAAGATTTTTAAGTGCTCTTAAGCCCGGTGGTGTATTATTTGTAGGTGGCACAGAAGCCATCCTAAATTTCCGTGATATTGGTTTTTCCCAGTACATGCCATTTTTCTACCGTAGACCTCTATAAAGAAAAGATTCTTCCATCAGGCAAAATTAGAGTGCTCCCCAGCTGGATAATAAGCGAAAAGTACGCAATAAATATTGCAGTAAGATTTTACTATTCGTGCGTTCTTCTATGGTTTGGCCGGATGTAATGTCTATGGTTTTTATTGCTTGCTGATGAACAAGAAAGACAATTTCACCAATCTTTTGCCCCTGATATACAGGGGCTTTTATTTGTTCTGATAGATTAACATAGACGGTAACATGCTCATAATCTCCGGTTGGCACTACTACGCTTGCATTATTACTCACTACCGCATCAATCAGAGGTCCAAGGCCTCCTTCTACAGGAATCGATCCTAAAATATCACCTTTAACAGCATATTCATATAGTTCAAAGGCATCAAAGCCGTATTTTAATAATTGCATGGAGTCATACCAGCGGGAATGATCATGAAGTACAACCGCAATTAATTTCTGATTTCCCCGGGTAGCGCTGGAAATTAGGCAAGGGCCCGCTTGATTGGTGGTTCCTGTTTTGACCCCATCCGCCTCTTCCAATAACCATAATAGTTTATTGGTATTTTTGAGACTTTGATCGTGTTCTTTGCCTTTTCGATCGAGCCATTCAATATTTGTTTCTTTCGTGTTCACAATCATAGAAAAAGTCGGATTGGTTAACGCATATCTGGCAATCCAGGCTAAGTCAAAGGCTGTAGAATAATGGTTGACAGCAGTCAGACCATGGGGATTGACAAAATGGCTATTGGCAGCATCCAGTGATTGGGCCTTATCATTCATAAGCATAACGAAATTTTCGACAGAACCAGCCAAATGCTCCGCAATCGCCACGGCTGCATCATTGCCTGAACGCAGCAAAAGACCGATCACTAGCTCACGCATGGAAATGAGCTGCCCCGTACTTAAATGCATGGAAGAACCTGCTGTATTGGCAGCTCGGGCACTGACCTTTACCTCTTCATCTAGTCGTCCGCTTTCAATAGCAATGATGGCTGTTAATACTTTTGTGGTACTGGCAGGAGCATTGCGAATATGACTATTCTTTTCAAAGAGAATTTGCCCTGTTTTTGCATCTATTAAGATGGCTGCCTGAGCCTCAATTTTTGGTGGTGAGCTATTGACAATGGGTGTAGCTAAGGTAAAGAAAAGGCAAAATAGGAGTATGACGTTACGAGCAAATGATATCCACATATGCATCCTCCTCGTGAATGGCTTTTATAGTATATTGCTGTTATGGCATAATCATGCAAAAACCGAAGCATATCTTTCTAGTCTTTTGCGTAATATCCACTGAGGTAGTGATAGGAGGTAAGGATGATATGAAACGAGGAAGTTTAGTTTTCGCAGGCGTAATAGGAATTATTTTTTCTGCTGCTGTAATGGTAGATGGAGTTGTAAAGGATAATGATAAAGCAATACGAAAGGTCCCTACGACTCATAAAGTAGTGGCATTGACAGTGGACGATGGTCCACACGATATGATGACACCGCAGCTATTAGCAGTTCTTAGAGAAAAAAATGCAAAAGTAACATTCTTTGTTCTCGGAGAGCATGCTGCTGCTCATCCGGAAATAGTAGCACAGGAGGTAGCTGATGGACATGAGGTGGCCTCCCATGCTTATAACCATAGGTTTTTATCTAAGGTAAGTAAGGAAGAAATGGGTGAAGAATTCGACAAGGCTGAAAAGGCGATTATGGTAGCTGCGCCGAAGCCTGTATTGTTTCGTCCTCCTGGCGGAGCCTACAATGATACTGTAGTGGCAGAAGCACAGGTGCGTGGCTATACGACGATCTTATGGTCAGTGGACCCTGGTGATTGGCGGCGTCCTAGTGTAGCTTCTGTTGTTGAGAACGTAATGAATCATGTAGAGCCTGGCAGCATTGTGTTATTGCATGACGGTCAGTATCCGCTGCCTACACCAGAGGCCCTTGGCATTATAATTGATAAACTTCGTGAGCAAGGTTACAGCATTGTTACAGTCAGTGAGCTATTGCAGTATTACGAAGTTCGTAATTAGGATGTGCTCAGACTTTAGAGTGAAGCTTATTCAGTGTGTTGATAGGGTTCTAGATTCTGCCAGTGAGATTTGATAAGCTGATCAAATCTCACCATTGTGGCAGTGCGTTCGTTGCGCAGACCTTGAATCGAGCTTAACAGATTTTGATTAAAAGCATAGACTTTATGCTTGGGTACAAGAAGGGGAGTAGAGTATTCTCGCAACTTTGTAGCTACTTTCATATTTACTTTAAGCTGTTTAATGACGACTCCCGCTTCTAATAGATCAGAGCCATCATAACGATAAATAAGACAATTGGGCTGAATACGGTCGATCACATTTTTGCTTTCCCCGTCCATAACAATATCTGCGTTGCAATCCGGGCAGTTTTTTGCCTGGGTGGTCATCCAAGTATGACAATTGGAACAAATCATTCCATCCATGTATACACCTCCTAGGACTAGTTTGTCCAATCATAGATGGAAATATGAAATAAATTGACCAGGAACTAGTACCTCATCTGTGTAAAAAAAACTGCTAAAGCAGCAGAGTTTTTAATGCAGATGAGGTACTAGATTCGTCAGGTCAAGGCATTAATCTCTTAAAGGGAAGGTTATATCCTGGAAATAGAGAATAAGAAAAGTATTAAAAACGTCTTTATGGTCATGAAAAGGAGATGCAGATATGATTTGGAATCAACAAGTAGAAACCTTGTCTCGTACTGATATGACAGCATGGCAATCTTATAAACTAACAAAAATAATAGAGCGAGTATATGAAAAAAGTATCTTATACCAAATTCGCATGAAAGAATGTGGGCTGCTGCCAGAAAATATTACAAATCTGGATGATCTGAAAAAACTTCCTGTTACTACGAAACTGGATATAGCAGCTAATTATCCTTATGGACTATTAACGATGCCAGTGAGTGGTGTTGCCTATATTCATAAAACGCTAGAGGATCAAGACCATATTGCAGTGAGTTACACTCGAAATGATATGGCTATGTGGAGTGAATTAATGTCCCGTATACTGGTTGCTGGAGGGGTGAATGTGACCTCCGTTTTTCAATGGGTAGGTATGATGAAAGAAAATGCACCCAGCTTAGGGGTGCATTTTGGAATACAGCAAATTGGTTCAACCTTACTGCCTGACAGTAGGAGCAGTAAGCTAGCACAGATACATTTAATAGAGGATTTTGGTATTACCTCTATATTTTCTACTGCTTCACATCTGCTCCAGCTTGCACAAGAAGCCGGTATGAATGGGTATAAACCTGCAGAATTACCATTGCAGAATATTTTCTGTGATAGTAATCTTATATCCCAAAGTCAAGGTGAAAAAATTCAACAGATTTATGGGAAAAAACCAATCCAAGTTTATGGCATGTATGACATCTGGGGAATGGGGATTGCAGGAGAGTGCCATTGTGATGCTGGTTTGCATGTTCAAGAGGATTGTTTTTATCCTGAGATTCTACATCCTATAAGTGGACAAGTTCTGCCCATCGGAGAAATCGGTGAACTGGTTCTTACCAGCCTGACATTGGAGGCGATGCCTCTTTTGCGTTTTACTACGGGCATGCTGTGTAGTTTAGACGACAGCCCATGTGCTTGTGGACGGACGTTGATACGAATAAGGAAAGAAACAGAAAAAAATGACCTTTATCCGTGTGGATAAAGATGGTAATGTCTACACCTCATGGCGTAGTAGTAAAACCTTCGGAAGCAGAAGATATTGAATTAGAAGAAAGAGCGAAGGCTTTACTGAAAAAATAAAATGTACAAAGGGTTCTGAGATTTCTCATCTTTAGAACCCTTTGTACATTCTTATATAAAGAATACACTTCGTCACTATCTCTTCGTGTTCTTTATATTTCTTCGCGTCTTCGCAGTTCAAAAGTTTTATTTTTTTAATAGTAATCGCCACTATCACGATATTGCTTTACAATATCAATGAGATGATTACTTTCTGTATGTTTTCCTAACAGTTCAAAAAAATGATGGGAATCTTCAAAACTGACACTCCAGGAAAAAGCCCCATCTGCAGTGTAATAAGCAAAAATGATTTCTTGCTCTAGGTCTTCTGGTATAATGCCATCACCATCAGTGACTAAGGCGTAATCGCCGTTATTTAGTGTTTCATAAAGAAGAGCAGTACAGCCATCTTCATTTTCTGTTTCATAAAAGCCGAAAGGTTCATAAAAATCTAATACTGTGTTGTCACTCATTTTAAATCATCCTTTTATTATTAGTAGTAAGAGTATAACCAATTGTTAGTATTGGTATCTATGTATCCAGGAAAAATTGCTGGATACAGCAACTAGCATTTTAGATGGTGTTAGAATTCCAAATAAAATCAAGTCTTCTTTATCTTAAAATAGTAAGGCGCATTTGACAAGTAATTTTTTGAGATAATCTTTGAGGTGTGATAAACTTTTCAATAAACAATGCATGAAAAAAATTGTGTAATTTCGTTGTAAGGTACAGGAGCTGATCGATATGAAAATTTTAGTGGATGCAGATGCTTGTCCTAAAAATGCATTGCAAATTTGCATGGAATTGGGACGCAAATACCATATCCCTGTCTGGACGGTAGCTAGTTTTAATCACATGATTGTATCGGATCATCATGTGGTAGTGGGCGATGGTTCTCAGGAAGCTGATATTAAGGTCCTGAATCTGACACAAGCTAAGGACATAATTGTGACCCAGGACTGGGGGCTCGCAGCAATGGTCCTGGGGAAAAAAGCGTATTGCTTAAGCCCGGTAGGGAGAATATTTTCCAATGATAATATTGAATTTTTGCTGGAGGAGCGAGAAGTCAAAGCTAAATTGCGCCGCGGAGGCGGCCGAACGAAAGGTCCCAATAAACGAACGGCAGAAGAAGATAAACGATTTTATCACTCATTGGAAGAATTGTTAGCTGACGCAGCCAGCTTGGATGCTCCCTTGCCATGATGATTTGAGACTGATAATTGCAAGTTTCTGGTACTAGAATCAGCGTTTGTAAGTTTTGTAAAAACAAAATTATGAACCACAAAGGCACAATGCCGCTGATGCGGCACACAAAGGAGTGCACAAAAAAATATATAAGCCCTTTGTGTACTTTGCGTCTTTGTGGTTCGATTCGTTTTATATTTTTAAAAAAGGGGATATAAGGGAGTTACTATAGATTGAGGTGTATAGGATGTTATCTTTTTATTTAACGGTCAGCGGCTATGGTGAGGCGGAAATTGAGATTCAAAAATCACGATTTATTGCTTATGTACAACGTGCAGAACAGGAAGAAGCTGCAGTCGCTTTTATAGAACAAATTAAGAAAAAGCACTGGAATGCCACTCATAACTGTTCTGCATATATAATAGGAGGGAATGATCAGTGGCAAAAAGCAGATGATGATGGTGAACCGTCAGGTACGGCTGGTAAGCCTATTTTAGAGATCATCAAGAAGAATCAATTAAAAGATACTGTGATTGTCGTAACGCGCTATTTTGGCGGCATTAAACTGGGGGCGGGAGGTCTCATTCGTGCCTATGGCAAGAGTGCCAGCGCAGGTTTAAAAGCCGTAGGAATTACCCAGCGGCAAAATCATACCCGCATTGGGGTAGAGATTGACTATACTTTTTTGGGAATGCTGGAAAATCAGCTTAGGCTGCAAGGTTATCGAATTGAAGATAAAATATTTACCGATACAATACGACTGATTGTATTAGAAAAAGTGGGACAAGAAGAAATTTTGGAACAAAAGGTTATCGATTGGACGGCAGGCCAAGTTACATTAACCCGTGAAGGACAAGTCTATGTAGAGACGCCTGTTACTTGTGAGGGGTAGGTAATATTATTTTTGTAGGACTTTTTTGTGTGTACAACGAAGAAGGTAGAAAATAGCGGTAGGAGGTCGGATTGTGCGATTTTTACATACTTCAGATTGGCATTTAGGCAGGTTGTTCCATGGCATTCATTTGACGAATGATCAGGCCCATGTACTGGATCAGTTTTTAGCTTTAGTACGGGAGAGTAAACCAGATGGGATTATTATTGCCGGAGATATTTATGATCGTGCCGTGCCGCCTATTGAGGCAGTAGAATTGTTAAACCAATTAATCTCGCAGATTTTAGTAGACTACAAGGTGCCTACGATTATGATTGCAGGTAATCATGATAGTGCAGAACGCCTAGGATTTGGCAGTCGTCTATTAGCGGCTCAAGGGCTGTATGTAGCAGGGGCATTAAGTCGGGAAATAGAACCTATTATTTTATATGATGAGCATGGACCGGTGTATTTTGCTCCGCTTACCTATGGGGAGCCTGCATTCGTTCGCGAACGTCTTTCTTGTCCTGATGTTTCAAATCACGAACAAGCAATAGAGGCTATGGTGCAGCATGTAATAAGAAAAATTCCCAATAAAGCACGTTCAGTAGCGATTGCTCATGCTTTTATTGCAGGGAGCCTGGAGAGCGAATCGGAACGTCCTTTATCGATAGGCGGCAGTAGTATGGTAAATGGGGCTGTATTTCAGCCTTTTTGCTATACGGCTTTAGGGCATTTACATAATTCTCAGCAGGCGGGGAATCCAAGCATTCATTATAGCGGATCACTGCTGAAATACTCTTTTGCAGAAGCTTCTCAGCGAAAAGGTATTCATTTGATCGAAATGGATAAAGTCGGGGGCATCACCGTTGAGAGAGTTTCCTTATCCCCTCGTCGCGACGTTCGTTGTATAAAAGGCTATTTTAAAGATATCCTGGATCATTCCATTGATGAAGGGAATCAGCAGGATTATGTATCGGTAACGCTGCTAGATGAAATGCCAATCTTAGATGCCATGGGGAAACTGCGTGAGAAATATCCTAATGTGCTGCAGATCGAAAGTCCGCGTTTTTTGAAAAAGGGTGTGCTGAGCGGCTTGCCTAGGGATCATCGTAAACTTAGTGAAAAAGAACTATTTGCGGCCTTTTATCATCAGATGACTGGAGAAAATATGACGCAGGAACAGCAGATGCACTTAGTTAATGTGATCGAAACCGTATACCGTGAGGAACGGGAGGCGACTCTATGAGACCATTATGTTTAACCATGACAGCTTTTGGCCCCTATGCGCAGCAGCAAAAACTTGATTTTAGGGAATTGCAGGATCGGACATTTTTCTTGATTCATGGCCCCACAGGATCAGGAAAAACAACAATTTTAGATGGTATGTGCTTTGCCTTGTTTGGTGATGCCAGCGGCACGCAGCGTGAAGGAAAATCCATGCGCAGCGATCATGCTGATAGTGCTGTAATTACAGAAGTGATTTTTGATTTTGCGATTGGCGAAGCTTGTTATCAAGTAAAACGAATTCCAGAGCAGGAGCGGCCTAAGAAACGGGGGGAAGGCACCACCACCATGCTGGCACAAGCTGAATTGTGGAGTATGCCTTTAGTGGGTGAACCCATTTTGCTGGCAGCGAAATGGCTGGACGTTACGAGGCAGATTGAAACACTGCTGGGCTTTAAAAGCAGCCAATTTCGTCAAGTTGTGCTGCTGCCCCAAGGTGAATTTCGTAAGTTATTAACCGCCAACTCCAATGAACGGCAAGAAATTATGCAAGCATTATTTAAAACAGACCTATATCAAAGGATTGAGGAAAAATTAAAGGACAAGGCTCTACTGCTAAAAAAAGCGAGTGAAGAACAGAGCAAACAGCGTCAGTGGATTTTGCAGGAAGCCGGCGTAGCGCAAGAGTATGAACTGCTGGATTCTATACAGCAAAATGAAAGGGAAGTAGAAAACGTACTCGTTCAGATCAAAAGTATCAGTGAAGAATTAAAAAGTGCTCAACAGGCTGTGAACCAAGGGGCAATCATACAGGGAAAAATTCAAGAAAAACAAAAAGCAGAGCAATTATTTGCAACGCTTACCGAGCAAAAGCCAATCATCGAAGAAGAACGAGCAGGTCTTCTGCGGGCAACGGCGGCAATGGGCTTGTTCGATGCAGAAAAGAATCGATCGAACTATGCTCAGGATGTACTGTCGTTGGAAGAGAATTGTAAGACGTATAAGGTTGAGCTGGATATTGAGATGCAGAAGCTGAAAGAGGCGCAGCAGCGGTTTGAAATAGAAGCCGCTAAAGACGAAGAGCGGGAAATGCTGGTTCGGCAAATAATCCATTTACAGCAGATAGAGGATAAAATCAAACTACTGGAAAAAGCCTTGAGTGCAGCAGCGATAAGAAAAAGTGAACTGCAGCAGGCAGCAAAGAAGAAAGATGCTGCTGAATTCGAATATACTAAGATACAAGAAAAGATTGACCATATCATTCTAGAAGAACAGAAAGTTGTTCAACTTGCGTTAGAAGTGGGCAGCAGGGAAGTACAATGGCAGCATGCCCAAGGATTGCTTACGAAAAGTAGACTGCTAGAAGAACATAGGAAAAAATTCACCCAGCTGGAACGGCAAGTTTCTGCTTCAGAGCTGAAGTTGGCAGAACTTGAGAAAAACTATGCAGCTGCTAAAAGCAGTCTCACCACATTGCAGCATGAATGGATGCAAGGGCAGGCAGCTTTCATGGCAAGTACCTTGGCAGCAGGGGAGAGCTGTCCTGTCTGTGGTTCAGCGGATCATCCTAAACTGGCCGCTTCTAAAGGAATCATGCCGAACGAAAATCAATTGAAAACAGCTCAAAAGCAGATGGAATTTGTAGAGCAAGAAAGAGATACCTGCCGCAGTCAGCACAGTTTGCTGCAAACCGAGAGGGATACATGGGAAAAACGGATTGCCGATCTTGCTGGGGAACTTAAAGAACAAGCTGCATTACCTTTGCAAGAGTTAGCTCAAAGAGTTCAGACTTTGCGTGAAAAGTATGAGCAAGCTTTGGCTGGAGAACAGCAGGTCAGGAATATAACCAAACAATTGGAGCAGTTAAGGAAACAACAAGAGGATCTGCACAAGGAATTCGTTCAGGTGCAAGAAGCGTGGCGTCAGGCAGAACAGTCTTTTACAGCCGCAGAAACCATAGTGGCAGAAAGGCGTCTTGCGATACCCGAGGAACTGCAAGGGATGGGGAAATTGGCAGCAGCCCTAAAAAGTGCCCAAAATAAGCAAGAGCAATATAAAGCAGTCTGGGAACAAGCTCAGCATCATGTACAGCAGGGAAAGCAGCTGGTAACCCAGAAGCAGACACTCTTGGAAAATACCAAATATCGCTTAAAAAACAGCAAGATAAAATACGAAGAGGAACAAAACTATTTTGTAAAACGAGTAGCAGCAGCTGGATTTATGGATCAGCAAGACTATGAGAATGCGAAAAAGAGTCCAGAGAGTATGAGTCTTACTGCAAAAAAAATTGCTGCCTTTGATTCAGAATTTAGTAAAGCCACTTTGTTCCTGGAACAGGCTGCCCAGGCAGCGGAAAATCTGGAATTACCGGATATGCTGGGGTTGCAGCAAGTAGTTACAACTATGCAAAATCGATATAATGATATGTTTGCTGCACACACGAACCTAGAGGCGCTTCTAAAACGTCAGCAAGCTTGGTTGAAAAAGATTAGTCAAGTGGATGAGGCCTTGGGCACATTAGGAGCCCAATATGCTGTGGCAGGACGTTTGGCAGAGGTGGCTAACGGCAGCAATGAGCACAAATTAACGCTGCAGCGATTTGTCTTAGGAACGTTATTAGAAAATGTAATTGTGGCAGCGAATGAACGTTTAAAAATGATGAGCCGCAGCCGTTATTCCCTGCAGCGAACTCTGGAACGAGCCAGAAAAAACGCTGCTGGTGGTTTGGATCTAGAGGTTTTTGACAACTATACAGGCATTGCCAGAGGCGTGGCGACCTTATCTGGGGGTGAGACTTTCTTAGCGTCTTTGTCATTAGCCTTGGGTTTAGCTGATGTTGTTCAGTCCTATGCAGGCGGCATACATTTAGATACAATTTTAGTAGATGAGGGCTTTGGTACTCTTGATCCAGAATCCTTAGATTTTGCTATCAAGGCTTTAATCGATTTGCAGCAGGGGGGGCGACTGGTGGGGATTATTTCTCACGTTCCTGAACTAAAGGAAAGAATAGATGCCCGCTTAGAAGTTATGGCAACAGAAAGAGGCAGTACCGCCTGTTTTAAAATTGGTTAATTTATATGGATTTTGGTTATTTTATCTATATACCATAGTTGTATGTTTGCCATAAGCAGGAAAAGGGCGATAAATGACGAAATGTGAGTAAGATAAAAGATAAATCGAGAAGGGGTTTCAAGGATGACGACAAATACGACAATTTCTTCAAACTTTATTGAAAATATTATCAATGAAGATTTGAAGAACAATAAAAATAATAAGAGGGTACATACCCGTTTTCCACCAGAACCCAATGGGTATCTGCATATTGGTCATGCAAAGTCCATCTGTCTTAATTTTGGGATTGCTCGGGATTATAACGGCTTATGTAATTTGCGCTTTGATGATACCAATCCAAGTAAAGAAGAAGTCGAGTATGTTGAATCCATTCAAGAAGATGTAAAATGGCTGGGATTTGATTGGGACGATCGTATGTTTTATGCTTCTGACTATTTTGAACAGCTTTATGAATGTGCCGTTCAATTGATAAAATCAGAAAAGGCTTATGTTTGTGACTTGAATCCCCAGGAAATGCGGGAATACCGGGGGACTTTGACTGAACCAGGAAAAAACAGCCCTTATCGCAGTCGTTCGATAGCAGAAAATCTAGAACTATTTGATGGTATGAGAACTGGAAAATTTGCCGATGGCTCTAGGGTATTGCGAGCAAAAATTGATATGGCATCGCCAAATGTAAATTTGCGTGATCCTATTTTATATCGTATTATGCGAGCCGAACATCATCGTACAGGTAATACCTGGTGCATATATCCTATGTATGATTTTGCTCACCCTATTTCCGATGCCTTAGAAGGAATTACTCATTCTATTTGTACCTTGGAGTTTGAAGATCATCGTCCATTATATGATTGGCTGATTTCTTCTCTTGAGATGGAAAACCGTCCTCAGCAGATTGAATTTGCACGGTTGAATGTTACCAATCTGGTAATGAGTAAAAGAAAGCTTAGGATGCTAGTGGAAGAAGGTTTGGTGGATGGCTGGGATGATCCGCGGATGCCAACGATTTCTGGACTGCGCCGTCGTGGTTATACGCCAGAAGCCATTCGTGATTTTTGTGAACGCATTGGCGTAGCCAAAAGCAATAGTACTGTCGATATTGCGATGCTGGAGCATTGTATCAGAGAAGATCTAAATAGTAAGGCTTTGCGAGCGATGGCAGTGCTGCGTCCATTGAAAGTAGTCATTACCAATTACCCTGAGGGACAGGTAGAGGAACTGGAAACGGAGAATAATCCAGAGCAGCCTGATATGGGCAATCGTAGTATTCCTTTCTCACGGGAGATCTATATTGAGCAGGATGATTTCATGGAAATTCCAATTAAGAAATTCTTCCGTTTGGCTCCCGGACAGGAAGTGCGTCTAAAAAATGCTTATTTTATTAAATGTGAAGAAGTGATAAAAGACCCGGAAACTGGTGAAGTGATAGAATTACGCTGCACTTATGATCCTGAAACCAAAAGTGGTACAGGAACAGCAACTCGCAAAGTGAAAGGGACTCTGCACTGGGTTTCTGCTGCCCAGGCTGTTAAGGCTGAAGTACGATTGTTTGATTATCTGCTTAAAGAGGAAGATACAGAACAAGAAGAAAAAGACTTTAAAAATGATATTAATCCTAACTCTATGGAAAGACTTACAGATTGTATGGTAGAGCCTAGTTTGCTTTATGCTACCCCAGATCAGCGCTACCAATTTATACGTAATGGCTATTTCTGTTTGGATGCTAAGGATTCTACTGCAGAATTGCCTGTATTTAATCGTGTTGTCGGTTTGCGTGATTCTTGGGCAAAAGCACAAAAAGCATAAAAAATAAAAAGGACTCATCGTTCGTCGACGAGTCCTTTTTATTTTAAGTCTATAGTTGTTGTAAGAAGCTTTACATCATCCCTAGACCGTGCAAAATGTGTAATAACAAGAAGGAAACTGCAATGAAGAGAAATGCAAAGAAGCCCAATTGAAGTTCCATTATGTTAGTAGCTCCTTTTTCAAAATAATGTATAAACAGCTCTTTTTATACTTACTATTATTTTTGCCCTCAAAAGCTTTAAAAATGTACAGTTTTTTTATTTGTTTTACAAAAGAAGCCCTATTCCGATGCTCTGGAATAGGGCTTCTTTTAGTTAGAACATAGTCAATTTGCCAATTAGTTTTGCTGGTTAGCTGCAGTAGCACTACTATTGCTATTTGCTACTGAAGAAGCATTGCCGGAACTTAATCCCACGCTTGTGTTGGAATTAAGACGATCTTCAATAGTAGAAATATGCTGCTCCATATTCTGTGACATTTGAGTAAACATTTGTTGGGCCTTCTGATCATCCGTAGATGCAGCAAAAGTTGCATAGGTTCCTTTAGCTGATTCAGCAGCTGCTAAAGCCTTTTCTAAATCTTTTTGTACGGTCATATATTTACCTCCAGCATCCTTTTGTGGATAGATCATATTGTAAGTATTTTTCCTAAACTATACTGTTTTATTACAGGAAAATATTGGTTTAATCCTCGGCAGTTAGCTCTAGTATAGAAAATTACATTTTAAATTTTTGCACAGCTTTTTGTAATTTTTCCGCCATGCTAGCCAATAATTGGCTAGAGTTTGAGATTTCCTCCATAGAAGCCGATTGCTCTTCAGTAGCTGCTGATACAGTTTCTGTTTGAAGAGCTGTATCTTTACTAATCGTATCAATCGTTTGCATGGTAGTGACTACATTTTGGCTGCCGCTGGCTATTTGCTGAATAGCGCCTGATATTTCTTGTATTTGTCCAGA
>ENA-OFCE01000506-OFCE01000506.1-metagenomes-genome-assembly--contig:-NODE-506-length-25184-cov-7.104222_pt1 | contig 25184 bp, 23 predicted proteins | sample MGYA00153388_OFCE01 | MGnify analysis MGYA00153388
ATGGTTTCTTCTCCATATTTACTGTCATGTCCTTGTCCAAAATGAATTAATATTCGGCTCTCCTGGGTTTATGGGGGAAATGTAGCGATAGCGGAATTTTCCCCTAGTCTTAATTTCAATATTTGGTGATTGAATTGGTGAAAGTTTGACCACTAATGGTGAGATAATTTGGTAATTTAATTGCCCAAACTGGTTCGCTAGCAAGGGATATAGCCATGTAAAGCGGAGTGATAAGGTTGGCTTATTAAAATTAGCTACGCCAATTCCAATAAGCCAACCTTATCACCATAAACCCAGGAGAGCCTTACTGTCTCTCTAAACGACGACGCAATTGACTACTAATTACATCGATAAAAGTTACGACTACGAGTAGAACCAACATCATCGTAGTGGCTTTATTATATTCAAATCCCCGAATATAATTGACCAGTTCAAAGCCGATTCCCCCCGCACCCACAACACCGAGTACAGAAGCAGCGCGGATATTATATTCAAACATATAAACGGTATAACCCAATAGTAAGGGCAATACTTGGGGCATAACTCCATATTGGGCAATTTGCAACCAAGATGCGCCACTGACTTGGAGTGCTTCGAGTGAATAGCGATCGACAGATTCGATCGCTGTCTGGTAAAATTTACCGAGATAGCCGATCGTATAAATGCCTAGAGCTAGGGTTCCAGCGGGTGCGCCTAAACCTGTCGCAGCCACAAAGATCAAGCCCAAGATAATTGAAGGGATCGATCGCACCGTATTTTGAAAGAAATTAGCACACCACCGCACCCACCAAGGTGTTAAATTATTTGCTGATAAGATGGCAATTGGTAGTGAAAAAATTGCGCCAATTGTTGTGCCCCACAGCGACATTTGGATCGTTTCTAATAACCGTGCCCAAGCGACATCCAAAATCGATAGATCTGGGGGAAATAAGCGAGAAATAAAGTCAGTGATATAGCCGCCACTATCTCGGAGCGATCGCAGATCTAGCTTTAAACCATTCCACGCCCAGCTATAAATAGCCAGCACCGTGAGGAAGATTAATATTTTGACGCTCTGAGATTTAATTGTGCCCAATTACCTAATCTTTAATTAACTGCTCGAATTGTGCGTCGAGATTTTGACTGACACCATGATAGACCACTCGACCGCGATCGACAACGATTGCCGTCTGAGCATAAGTATGTGCTAAAGCTAAATCGTGCAAAACTGTCACCACCGTCATCCCAGATCGATGTAGCTGCGACAAGGTTTGCATCACCTGTTGAATCGCCATAATATCTAAGCCAGTCACTGGCTCGTCGGCGAGTAAGATTTGGGGTGAGCGGATTAAGGCTCTGGCAATAGCGACTCGCTGTTGTTGCCCTCCACTCAGATGCCTGGTAGACTGACTAGCAAATTCGCCCAGCCCCAATCGATCGAGCAGTTCTAGGGCAGTCTGCCGCTCACTAGCTGGAAATCCGGTCAGTGTTTGCCAGCCCGAAAACTCACCTAACTTGCCACAGAGCACGTTGTCAAGGGCGGAAAGCTGGGGAATAAGTCCACCGCCCTGAAACAACATTGCTAGAGGTTGACGGGCTTGCTTGAGGGTACTAGGTGTGACCGCAATATTATTGACAAAAATACCGCCGGATCGTAGTGGTAATAATCCGGCGATCGATCTCAGTAAACTAGATTTACCCGCACCATTCAAGCCGAGAATCGCGACAAATTCGCCTTGCTCGATCTTGCAGTCGATCCCATCCAAAATTGGACGATTACCAACTTTTGCTTGACTAACTACCTGCTGACAGAAAATTGCTGGAGCAAGATCGCTATTTTTTACTCGTTTCTCGATTGCACTCACTTGATTTTTGCCGAACTTAAATTAGCCTACGATTGTTCGGGGTGAACTCGATCGAGTTCACCCTCAAAAGTTAGGGCTGCATCCCAGCACGTGCCGAGGCATCTCTCATCGGTTTCAAGTGCTTGTCATGATCGACTTCTACCAACTCAGTAGAGTTATAGAGATCTCTTAGCAATTTATTGTTTGCGGGCTGATTTAATTTCAGCATGGCGGCGACGAGCTGCTTGCGTTTAGCTACTGGGACATCATCATCGATCGAGATCCCATGAGCGGGTACGCCAGAGATACTGTACAGTACTCGCAAAGTGCTAGCTTCAGCGGCTGTTATGTAAGGAGCACCGAGGGTATACTCTGACACTGCGGCGACATCTGATTGACCTTTCAATACTGATTGGAGTGCTTTGTCATATCCGCCACCATAAGCTACCTGTCCAAAGAAACCAGTCAACCGATCTCGATCTGGCACTAATTTCATTTGTACCAACTCCGCTACAGGGAAAATAAAGCCCGATCCAGAAGTTGCCGAAGTAAATACGATCTTCTTGCCCCGAAGTTGGCTCAGAGTAGCTTCGCCTTTACCAGATTTAAGCGGACTATTCTTAGGAACTACAAAAATTGATTTGTAGGTATGCCCACCGGAATAATTAGCACGGACTTCTGCTAGATACATAGTAGCGTTAGCAAGCTGTTTTGCTTTGAGTGCGGGACGACTGCTCAAGAAGGCTACATCAGCCCGATTAGCCCGTAACGCTTCTACTGCGGCAGTGTCATCACCGAACACTGCTTCAACAGGTTGTTGCAACTCTTTGCTAAGAAAATCTGTGACGGCTTTAGCCTTTGTCGGTAAGTCTGTTGTCCCTGCTGACGATCTAGTGGGAAAGACAATCTTGAGCGGTTGAGCTTGAGCGACTGCTGGGGATACTCTCAGGTTTGTGGCGATCGATTCGACGATCTGTTGATGATAGGCGATCGCCATACTACCCAAGATCGTTGCTGTAATACCGATACCAAGTTTGATTTGCTGATTCATCGATTGCCGATCGCTAGGCGATTTAAAATTCAATTTATTGACATTATATCGCATTAGTTGTCAAAATCAACAGTAAATTGTGTCAGTAGAGCTTAAACAGTTGACAGTTGACAGTTAACAGCGTTGTGATTAGAACGGAGATTTAAACTCCACAGGGCTTTAAAACCTGGCTATTCGGTAAACAAGGTGAGATTATCAACTGACTTGATTGTTTCTCGATCGAGCAATCATCCCATGCTTAGGTGCAAAAATCATCGCAACTACGAATACTAGAGTTTGTAGTACCACGATACAGCCACCAGTCGAGCCATCAATGTGATAACTGATATAAGTCCCCATCACACTTGAAAATACGCCAGAAGCCATTGCAATTAGCATCATATGGTCAAAATTATCACTTAATAAGTAAGCAGTTGCGCCTGGAGTTACCAACATCGCCACGACTAAAATAATCCCGACTGTTTGCAGCCCAGCAACGGCTGTGAGCGATAGTAGCGATAGCAGAACATAGTAGAGAAAGGTAGTATTTAGACCGATCGATCGGGCATGAGTAGAATCAAAGCAAAATAAAATTAGATCTTTGCGTAAAATTGCTAGTGTACCCAACGTAATCACACTAATAACTACCGTTTGAATAATATCCCCATCCGAAATACCCAAGACATTGCCAAACAGAATATGAGTGAGATCGATCGAGCTTTTAATTTTAGAAACTAATACTAATCCCAAGGCAAAGAAACCCGTAAATACCAATCCAATTACAGTGTCTTCTTTAACACGAGTTTTTTCCTTAATAAATCCAATTGCAATTACTGAACCTACCCCAAACACAAACGCACCTACCGCCAAAGGAATATTTAGGACATAGGCAATAACTACCCCTGGCATCACTGCATGGGAAACCGCATCCCCCATCAATGCCCATCCTTTCAAAGTCATGTAGCAAGAGAGGGCAGAACAAACTATGCCCACCAACGCACTCACCAAAATTGCCTTGAGCATAAACTCATACTGCAACGGTGCAATAAACCACTCAATTATATTCATTAGACCTCACACGAAAGTGAAAGCAAAATCTTTTATAATACTGTTGTCGTCCAAAACTTCAGCTAAAGCCTAAAGCCTAAAACCTAAAGCCTAAATCCTATTATTGTTGTCGATCTAAATTGCTATGAGTTTTGGCAGCCGAAAAATCGCCGACAGAACCACCAAAGGCACGGGCAAGATTTTCTTCAGTAAACACCTCATCGGTGCTCCCATACGCCAAGATACTGCGATTGACGAGTACGACTCGATCGCAAAATGTCGTAATCGAAGCCAGATCGTGGGTAGAAATCAAAATTGTGTGCCCAGATTGCCGGAGTTCTGTCAATAAATCGATCATCATTTTTTCAGTCTTGATATCGACTCCGGCAAAAGGTTCATCTAATAATAGAACAGTGCCTTGTTGTGCTAACGCTCTCGCAAAAAATGCTCGTTTCTTTTGCCCACCCGATAGCTCTCCAATTTGACGATCGCGCATTTCCCACATTTCCACCCGTTCCAAACTTGCCCGGACAGATTGTTTGTCAATCGCTCTAGGAATTCGCAATAAATTCATGTACCCATAGCGTCCCATCATCACCACATCATGAACACTCACCGGAAAATCCCAGTCTACTTCTTCAGATTGGGGCACATATGCCACTAAATTACGTTTTTGAGCCTGATGAATCGATAATCCATCGATCGAGATCGTGCCAGTGGCGGGTTTGACAAACCCCATAATCGCTTTAAACAGGGTTGATTTTCCCGCTCCATTCATTCCCACCAGACCATGAATACTCCCTGCTTGCAGTTGCAATGAGGCACTGTGTAGGGCGACTTTACCATTATAGGCAACCGTCACATTTTCAATTTCAACACCAATCATGTTCATAATTTTTTTATTACTTACTTTGTAATCCTTTAATTAACGTACTCACGTTATATTCTAAAAGTTTGAGATAGGTAGATGCTGGCCCATCAGGCGGAGATAATGAGTCCACGTAAAATACCCCCCCAAATTTTGCACCTGATTCTTTGGCGACTTGCAGTTGAGCTTTGGGATTGACTGTACTCTCACAGAATACTGTTGGAATTCGATTTTCCTTCACCGTATCAATCGTTTTTTCCACCTGTTTTGGCGTGGCTTGCTGCTCGGCATTGACTGCCCACAAGTACACTTCTTTCAAGCCATAATCACGGGCAATATAAGCAAATGCCCCTTCACAACTGACGATGTAGCGTCGCTCTGGTGGAATTGCGGCGATCGCTGTTTTGAGCTTCAAATCGATCTCTTTTATCTGTTCGCTATAAGCTTTGGCATTCCGATCGTAAGTAGCCGCATTTGCTGGATCGAGCTTGCTCAATGACTTGCGAATATTTTCGACGTAGATGACTGCATTTTGGGGCGACATCCACGCATGGGGATTGGGTTTACCTTTGTAGGCATCTTCAGCAATATCGATCGGTTGGAATCCTTCACTCAAGGTAACGTGAGGCACCTTGGGGAGGCTATTATAAAAGCGATCGGCCCAACGCTCCAAATTTAGACCATTCTCTAAAATTAGATTTGCCTTTTGCCCCCGCGCCAAATCGCTCGGAGTAGCTTGGTAGCCGTGGATTTCTGCCCCAGGCTTGGTTATGGATTCGACAATCGCTTTGTCTCCAGCGACATTTTGCGTCATGTCTGCTAGCACTGTAAAAGTAGTAAGGATAACTTTTTTGTTTGTCGGGTTGGGGGCGGTTTCGATCGTGGAGTTGGTAGTGCAACTACTGAGCCAAACACCGATCGATAGCCCAATTATCCCCATTTGCCACTGTTTCAAGCCGATCGAGCTTGTGGTGGGGACAGACTTATACTTCATTCAATATATTTTCTCATAATTTTATCATTATTTGATAACATATCACAAAAATGAGAGAATTATGAAAAGCGATTTCGACAGATCCCCAGTCGGGGATCTTGGGAGCAAGGATTTTTGCATGTCTTAACCGTTCGTGAGCGATTGCTACACTTAGTCAACTGTTTAAATATTGCCAACAAGTTCGGGCAATTTCCCACTCTTCTTGGGTATGAATTGCCAGTAATCTGACTGGAGATCGTACACTCGCCAAATCGAGATCGGGTGGGATCGACAAACTATTTAGATTCGAGTCTATTTCTACTCCTAAAAAAGCCAATTTCGAGGCAACAGCAGCCCGAATGCCAGCGTGATGTTCCCCCACACCAGCCGTAAAAATTAGTGCGTCTAAACCACCTAAAGCTGGTAATAGGGAAGCGATTCTAGCTGCAAGTCGATCGATATAAATATCTAGAGCTAACTTTGCCTTCACATTACCAGAATCGATCGCTTTATCGATCTCCCGTACATCATTAGACACACCAGAAATACCCAATAATCCCGACTCAAAATTTAAAACACGATCTAATTCCTCAACTGTATATTCCTTCTCCCTTAATAGATGGAGAATTATGCCTGGATCGATCGATCCACAGCGCGTACCCATCACCAAACCATCGAGCGGTGTAAAACCCATTGTCGTATCGATACACTGCCCAAATTTAGTCGCCGCTAGAGAGCAACCATTCCCTAAATGACAACTAATTAATCGCAACTCTCCCAAATCTCGTCCCAATAATTCCGCTGCGCGTCGGGTGCAATATTGATGACTGATGCCATGAAAACCATACTTTCTGATTCCTTGCTCTAACCACTGATAAGGCACAGGATAAACATAAGCCACCTCTGGTAAATCCCGATAGAAAGCCGTATCGAATACCGCCATTTGGGTCATATTACCTGACAATGACTCGATCGCATCAATCCCCATTAAATTAGCCGGATTGTGTAACGGTGCATAGATTGACAATCGATCGATCTCTGCCTTCACTTCAGGATTAATTAACGTCGGCTGACGGTATTTATCGCCACCATGTACGACTCTATTCCCGACGATATCGATTTCGTCGATATTATTAACAACCTGAGTTTTCCCACTCCAGAGCAAATTTAATAGATCGTGAACATCGGTAATTCGACTCATTCTCGATCGCTCTTCTAGCACCGAATCATCAGCAGTTTTAGCCTTCAATACCACTGTTCCAGATGAATCCCAATCAACTTCCCCCGTCCATAATGGCACGACTGGATCTGATGGCACCTCTCCAGTCAATCGATATAGACTCGATTTGAAACTACTCGAACCAGCATTCAGCACTAAAATATTCATCTACTATTGAATTAAGCCTCAATGTGGCTCAGTAATTGGGGCCATCTGCTTTCTTTTCCCATCTGTCCTTCCGATCGCAATGATTAGCTACGAAAGCTTAATAACTCATCAATAGAAGCTAATAGCTTGACATCTACAGCCATAATTTCCTTAATAGCATTTAGCTCGATCGACCAGCTCACATTTACAGTAAAAAAGTTTGTTTTTACTTTACCTTGAATCTGATATTGAGTGCGATCGCTATGCTCCAGAGGATCGGCTAACCCAACCTTCGTCAGTATTTCCCCACGCTCTGGACAAAATTTCATACCTTTGGCTTCTTTCTCCAAATATCGAGCGATCGCCTCTTTACCTAAGATCGACTTTTCAAATGGCGGATTGAGACATCCTTGCTCTGCAAATAGCTGTGCAGTTTCCATGAACTCACCATTGTTCAAGCGCATAAAATACTCATGAATAGTATTTTCATAGATACCGTCAATATCGAGCGATGTGTCTAGATCGATCGTCCGAGATTCAGGTGCAAGTACAGAAATGGTTTTCATAATCAATAATGACAACTAAAATACTATCAAAGCACAAGTATAATCTCTTGAAATCTGTCTTTTGGCAGAGCGTAATCTATTTCCAAAGGAAATATCGCCCAAACTGGATTATTAGTATTGTAATAATGACCAATGAGGAAAGTAATATGGCAGCTCCTGTTTCAAACGTAAATCCCGATCTACTCTCTGCTGTTGCGGCTCTGTCCACAGACCAGCAGCTTGCACTACTATGGTTTATCTATAAAGAAGTTGGCAAATCAATCACCCCAGCGGCACCTGGAGCCAGCACAGCAGCACCCACGATCGCCGAAGGACTATTCAAGCAAGTCCTAGAACTGTCTCACGATGAGCAGCTACAAGTCCAGCGCGACTTGATCGAACGCAAAAATAGCCTCATCAGTCGCGAATATGGCGCATTAAGCGACACTACCAAACTACTATTTTGGTATTTACTAGCCCAAGGTATGGATCGGACAGAAATCATTCCGATGCCAGCAGATTACGCATTAGAGCCTGAAGCTAATCAATGTATGACTCAACTTCAACAACTCGCACATTCCGAGCAGATTACCGTCTTACGCGATCTAGTTGCCAACATGGGCGTAGATCCAGCCTCTAGCCCCCACGATAAAGCAACTGGTCTCTAATTATTCTTCTCGGTTAGCGATAGTGTAGGGTGGGCACTGCCCACCAGCTATGTTTCAGTGATTTTAAATAGCCCACCAGCTAGGTTTCAGATATAATCTATCTGATAAATAATTGTATTTACCTACTTACAATAAGATTGTCACTCTGGCAATCTGAACTAGACATAACACTATCATCCTCCACGATCGCGATCGTTGGATCCTTTGGAACACCACTAACTGTTGCCCAAGGTAGATGTGGATATTGACTCTTAATCTTAACCAATTCGTCGAGTGCTTCTAAAAAGAATTTTTGGATCGCCGCTACTTGGTCTTCCTCACCAAGAAAACTCTGTAAACTTCTCCCCAAAACTATTCTCGAATAAGCTTTTGAGTCGTCTAATTCATATCCCTTCCATTGAGGCTGTTTACAGATCTCCTTCATCGCTTCAATAATTGCTGCTCGATGCTGAGATCTAGGATCTACTTCTAGTGTCAAATAAACTGTTGGATAGTCAGTCGAGGTTGATGTGTTCAGCATAAATCCTAATCCACACCACCATTGACCTGGCAATTGATCTGGCATCCGAGCATACATCAAATATCGTCCATGAGCGTGAAGTCCTTCAAGTGTTTTGCGGTGTGGCAAGCGCGAGCCTAGAACTTGCTTAAATTGCTGGCTTACTTCACCCCACATGGTTTGATCCATGAGTTTGAGTGACTTTGTGAAATTCGCTAATGCAATTACATCGATCGAAGAGAACTGATTATTGTGTGCCATCTGATGTATCTGCATAAATTTGATTATTTCTTCGGTTAGCATCGTTTCTACCTGAGATGTTAGGAATTGATAAAATTGATGCCATCGAACTTGTTTGAACCGAACACTAGAATTAGGAATTTCTTTGAAAACACCTTCTCGATCTTTCGGATCAAAATCACGAGTAATGTATACCAGGAGCCTATTATGAAAGTCTGGAATTGCGTCCAAAATTTCTGCATACCTTGAAAGTTGCTGACAACCTTCTTTAGAGCCAATTTTACTTTCAATAAAGATGATGTCCTGCTTGCAACCGCCCACTAGTTCGATGACAAGATCGGGGCGACTATCTGAATCGTGGTGCGGAAGACCCTTGAATGTCTGCTGCGTTGAGACAGACACAGCATCAAAGTCAGCATCCATATCTGGTAAATCTAGATATTTGAGCCAAGCGTACAGAATTTCTTTATTTGTACTGAAAAGGTGAGCAACTAGCTCGGTAAAAAAATCTTCTAGCGGGATAATACCACCGTGAAGTTTGAGGAGCCGACTGAAAAGTGACATGTCAATCTACCTGTTGCTTGCTCAATGACGATCGATCTTCATCTCAGTATTCCCACAATCTCATCACGATCGCTTCAATCCTGCCGAAATGGTTTAGATATAAGCAGAGAAGTACCAACGTTTAGAATCGTAATAATGCTGAAACTTAGCTGGCGGGCTAGTGGCTAAAGCATGAAATGTAGATTATGTAACCATTCAGACGTGATAAGCGGTAACGACAGTATTTTTGTCAGAACTGTAAATAGATTCTACAGTCCTAAAAGTCAAATGAACCTACCAAACTTTACACCTTCCGCCTTGAGCTGGGGCAGATCCAGAGATTGAATAACCTGCATTCGTCATCAATTCTTAAAACTCGCTTGCGGGTAAAACCTTTACACTGAATCCGCCAATGCCGTCGAGCTGATGCTTATCGAGGGTCATAGGAATTGCGATAGGTTGTAAGAATGCGATAGCCAGGAAGGACTAGAGCGATCCCATAATTGCTGTTGAGTACACCTGGATATTTGTATGGTTCATCCTCTGGCTGCGACCCAAATAAGCGCACTGTGAAGCTTCCCAGCCAGATATATAACCCAGGAATGAGTAAGTCCATACTGTAAGCAATCGCTCTTTTTTGTTCGCTGATGGCTGTGTCTAGCACTGGCAAAACATTTTTAGGTGGAGTTGTGGAACTCATAAAACCTCGATCGCTGTTGAAGATATATCCATTTTAATTGCTGGTGCTGAAGATCGATCGGTCACTACTAATAAGTCTACTAACCAATTACTGTAAAACGATCGACTCCTCTAAGCATAGATATTATTTATTTCTGTCTACCTTTTGACCGATCGCTAGATCCTTCTAAAGGTACTATGCCGCAAGTCCCAATTATGAGTATGGTTGAGGTGATAAATCAGAATATTATTGTGATAACTAGTATCTCAACTACAAATCCCAATCTGCAATCAGATTCTACAGCTTTATCACCTACGCTCTCTCCGACAGAATTACATCAGCTTCACGGTTTTTGGCGTGCTTGCAACTACCTTGCGGTGGGGATGATCTATCTCCGTGACAATCCCCTCCTGCGCGAACCTCTACAAGTCGAGCACATCAAAAATCGCCTGTTGGGACACTGGGGCACTAGCCCTGGACTGAGCTTCATCTATACCCACGTCAACCGGATCATCAATAAATTCGACCTCAATGCGATCTACATCACTGGTCCCGGACATGGTGCGCCTGGAATCCTTGCTCCTGTCTATCTAGAAGGCAGTTATACAGAGATATATACCGATAAAACTGAAGACACGGCGGGAATGCTAGCTTTTTTCCGACAGTTTTCTTTTCCAGGTGGGATTGGCAGCCACTGTACCCCCGAAACCCCTGGTTCGATCAATGAGGGGGGAGAACTCGGTTATTGTATTTCCCATGCTTACGGCTCGGTATTTGACAATCCTGACTTGATTAGTGTGGTGGTTATCGGTGATGGCGAAGCTGAAACTGGCCCGTTGGCTACAGCTTGGCACTCCAATAAATTCCTCGATCCGCGTCGGGATGGGGTGGTATTGCCGATCCTGCATCTCAATGGTTATAAAATCAATAATCCGACTGTGTTAGCCCGCATCAGTCATGAGGAATTGGACAGCTTATTGCGCGGTTATGGTTATACTCCCTACTTTGTGGAGGGGGAAGATCCCGAACTGATGCACCAAGCGATGGCGGCGACACTCGATCGATGTATCGAGCAAATTAAAACTATCCAATCTCGCGCCCGTGAGGATGGCGATACCACTCGCCCGATGTATCCAGTAATTGTCCTGCGCTCTCCTAAAGGCTGGACGTGTCCCCAGGAACTAGATGGACACAAATTAGAGGGTTCTTGGCGATCGCATCAAGTCCCGCTCAAGGAAGTCAAACAGCGTCCCGAACAACTGCAAATGCTATCTGAATGGCTCCATAGCTACCATCCAGAGGAGTTATTCGACGAGGATGGTACCTTGCGAGCGGAATTTCGCTCTCTGGCTCCTCAAGGCATCAAACGGATGGGTAGCAATCCCCACGCCAACGGCGGGTTGATTCGGAAGGTGCTACGGCTTCCCGATTTTCGTCACTATGGGGTAGAGGTATCGGTACCTGGACAGATCGAAGTCTCCAATACCTATCCCTTGGGTGTATTTATGCGGGATATTATCAAAGCCAATCCTCACAATTTTCGGCTATTTGGGCCGGATGAGACGGCTTCCAATCAGCTCCAAATGGTCTATGAAGCGACCAAAAAAGTTTGGTGGGGTGAGTACCTACCAGAAGACGCTGACGGGGCAGAATTGGCTCCAGATGGTCGGGTGATGGAAATGTTGAGCGAACACACTCTAGAGGGCTGGATCGAGGGATATCTGTTGACGGGCAGACACGGATTGTTCTCAACTTATGAGGCATTCGTTCACGTTATCGATTCGATGTTCAACCAACATGCCAAATGGTTGGAAATTTCCCGTAAATTGTCGTGGCGGGCGGATGTTTCTTCGCTCAATTTATTGATTACTTCGACGGTATGGCGACAGGATCACAATGGTTTTAGCCATCAAGATCCAGGCTTTCTCGATGTGGTTGCCAATAAGAGCGCGGAGGTGGTGCGAATCTTTTTACCACCTGATGTCAATTGTTTACTGACGATCGCCAATCAGTGCTTCAAGAGTACCAATCAGATTAATACGATCGTTTCTGATAAGCAAGCCCATCTCCAATACTTGACGATGGCTGCGGCGATCGATCATTGTACTAAAGGAATCGGGATCTGGGAATGGGCGAGTACAGATCGAGGTGTCGAGCCAGATGTGGTTATTGCTTGTGCGGGAGATATTCCCACTCAAGAAGCTTTGGCAGCTACGACCATTTTACATGCAGAGTTTCCCGATCTCAAAATCCGGTTTATTAATGTCGTTGATCTGCTTGCTCTTCAACAACCGAGTGAATATTGCAATGGCTTGAGCGATCGAGATTTTGATGGTTTATTTACCACTGACAAACCGATTATTTTCAATTTTCACGGCTATCCCTGGCTGATTCACCGCTTGACTTATCGTCGCAAAAATCATAGCAATCTTCATGTGCGAGGATATAAAGAAAAAGGGAATATTAATACGCCGCTAGAGTTGGCAATGAATAATCAAATCGATCGATTTACGATCGCGATGGATGCGATCGATCGGGTATCCAAATTACAAGTAGCTGGGGCACATACCAAAGAACAACTAAAGAATCGTCAAATCGAATGTCGTGAATATGCCTATACCAATGGTATCGACTTACCCGAAGTAACTAATTGGCGGTGGAAAACGCTGGAGTAGCATCAGCAATCTCTAATCTACCGTCGCTTCAACCTTTGGTAGAGGCAATGTCTTGTCTTTTCGCAGTTGTATGGCTGTCTTCAAAAGGTGCTTCACTTACGGAGCCTGGAGGGAACCGCCGAATAAAACCGCCGCTTCATGAATTGCCCCTACCAAAGGTTGAATCCCACCTACCGCTCAACAGTGCATAGATTTGGGCACCGACAATTTAGGTGTTGACAGGTCTAGAATGTTAGTGATAGCTTGTTTATATCTGAGCAAGTCAGCTTAATTTTCGTCTTCCAATGTGTGTTTATTGCTAGGTGAGAAGAAAAGCGGGGAAACCAAAAACAAGCCATTTTGAAACAAGGTGCTGCCACTCGTGATGTTGATACGTCTGGTTGTTAGTACCAACGCTTTTCTCGTGAAGTATGTTCGGGGGTTATTTAGAGCAAGTATCCTACTGCCCATAGCTGGGTTTGTCGGTGCGATCGCGGTGTGGTGGCTGATTGCCCTGTTCCGACAGGAAATGATGCCCACGCCGCCAGAGGCACTCCTCAAGAATTTAGATTTTATTTTGCATCCGTTCGCTTATCGCGGCCCTGGAGATATTGGGCTGGGATGGTTGCTGTTGGCTAGTTTGCGCCGAGTTTGTATTGGTTTTTTACTGGGGGCTGTAGTTGCCATTCCGGTTGGGGTGTGGATTGGATTATCGCGTTATGCCTGGTTAGCTCTAAATCCCCTGATTCAAGTCTTTAAGCCCGTTTCTCCCCTGGTGTGGTTGCCGATCGCTCTAGCGATTTTTAATGCGGCGGAGCCTTCAGCAATTTTCGTGATTTTTATTACTTCGCTTTGGTCTACGATCATCAATACAGCCGAAGGTGTCCGCAATGTTCCCAAAGAGTACTTAGAGGTGGCACAGGTCTTAGAAATGCCCCGCTGGAAGCAACTCACCAAGGTGATCCTACCTGCCACTTTGCCCTACATTTTTACCGGATTACGCATCAGTATGGGAATTGCTTGGTTGGTGATTGTGGCAGTGGAAATGCTCACGGGGGGCGTTGGGATTGGCTTTTTTGTCTGGGATGAGTGGAACCGCTTGAATGTGAGTGCGGTATTTTTAGCGATATTTGTAATTGGGTTGACGGGGCTGATTTTGGATTACGCTCTTGCCACCTTGCAAACGCTCATTACCCGCCGTCCTACACGCTCTTAAACTTTGGAGACAATAGACTTCCTGCGAAAGTCAGGCTTTAGGCTTTAGGCTTTAGGCTTTAGGCTTTAGGCTTTAGGGGAAATAATAGCGGAGTTGGGGAGGGAACAGGGTTTCTCTTGGAGGGAACCTCTAAGAACCGTCCATGACCCATACCCAAGCAGACGAAAACAGCGGTGCGCTTCGCGGAGGTTTCCTCCGCATGAAGGCGCGACAAGACAATACTGAAAAAGATGATGTTTTTACTTTCGCAGGAGGTCTACTGATGAATACACTGTGGACGAGGCGAGCTTTGCTGCAAGGGATGGGTGCGGCTACTTCAGCGATCGCATTTTCTAGTTGTAGTCAACAACTCTCGCGCAATCCAGTGGGGTTGCCAGCAGCAGCCCTCGCTGTGCAGCCAATTATCGACCCTGCCAGCCTAGAGAAGCCAAACCTGACGGTGGGCTACGTGCCCGTGAATGATTGCGCTCCGTTCGCTGTCGCTTGGGAAAAAGGCTTCTTCCGTAAATATGGATTGAATGTCACCCTCAGTCGGGAAGCCAGTTGGGGCAATTCCCGCGATGGGATTATTTTTGGGCGATTGGATGCTTCTCCCGTTGTATCTGGTGCTGTCACCAATGCCCGCACGGGGGCAGAAGGGGCACGACACTTTCCCCTGTGCGCTGCGATGACGATTCACCGCCACGGCAATGCCCTGACGATGAATCGTCAACTCTGGGAGGGTGGGATTAGACCCTGGCACAGCTATGGCGGCGATTTGGATGCGTTTGGTCGCGATTTGCGGAACTTTTGGGACAAGTCGCCGATTGACGAGCGCGTTTGGGCGGTAGTGCTGAGTTCTTCGATCTACGAATACTTTGTCCGCTACTTGGTTGCGGCAGTAGGCATCGACCCCTTAAAGCAACTGCGGCTGATTATTACGCCACCGCCGCAAATGGTCAGTAATACGCGGATTGGCGCGATGCAAGCCTATATGGTTGCCGAACCTTGGAATACACGCGCCATTTCGGGGAATGAAGGGATTGGCTTTACCTTTATTCAGGGGCGAGAAATCTGGCAGGGACACCCCGATCGCGTCCTCGCCGTGCGAGAATCCTTCATTGAGGACTATCCCAAGACTTATCGATCGCTAGTCAAAGCTATAATCGAAGCCTGCCAATATTGCGGCAACCCTGCCAATCGTGAAGAGGTCGCCACCATCATTTCCCAACGCTCTTTTACTGGTGCAAATATTAAATATACTCGCCCTGGAATTGTCGGCAACTTCAACTATGGCGGATTTGACAACCAACCCCGCATTACCAACAGCGCGGAGACAACTCTATTCTTCGATCTGCCCAGTGCGACGATTCCCCACGACCACTCCACCTTCCTGTGGCAGTCGCAAAGCCTCTGGCTGATGACTCAGGCAGCCCGCTGGGGGCAGATCGCCGAATTCCCCAAAAACGCGGACGAAATCGCCCGTCAAGCCTGGAGAACGGACTTGTATCGAGAAATTGCCGCTGAGATGGGCATTCAATGTCCGGCAGAAGATTATAAGATCGAACCGAGTACCGCTTTTATCGATGGTAAATCCTTCGATCCGAGCGATCCGGTTGGCTATCTCAACAGCTTTGAAATTCGCGCCAACGCTCCCCAATCCTTTTTCTTTGCCTAAGTCGCTCAAGCTTTAACCCTATACAACGTCGATCGTGTCCTCAATGCAATCATTCGATCCCAACAGCTTTTCTCCATCCAACACTGAGTCCTTTCTGACGATCGAAAGTGTAGTGAAGGCATATCCCAAGCCAGATGGCAGTCCATTTGTCGTGCTCGATGGCATTAACATGACGATCGGCAAACAAGAATATGTCTCGGTCATCGGACACTCCGGTTGTGGAAAATCAACCCTCATCCGCATTGTGGCAGGGCTAGAGCAAGCCACATCGGGTTTAGTCACCCTAGAGGGTAAAGCAATTCGCAAACCTGGAGCGGAGCGGATGATGGTGTTTCAAGGCTATGCCTTGTTGCCGTGGCTAACCGTCCGCGAAAACATTCGCATGGCAGTAGATGAAGTGTACAAAACTGCCAGTAAAGCCGACAAGATCTCGATCGTGAACGAGCACATCGACATGGTGAAATTAACGGCTGCTGCCGACAAATATCCCGACGAACTTTCGGGCGGCATGAAGCAACGGGTAGGGGTAGCACGCGCCCTAGCCACCCGTCCGAAAATGCTCCTTCTAGATGAACCCTTTGGGGCACTCGATGCCTTGACTCGCCCTAAATTGCAACAGGATGTCCTCGAAATTTGGGGACAGTCTCCCCAGGCAGTGATGATGATTACCCATGATGTGGATGAAGCCATCTTTATGTCCGATCGGGTGGTGATGATGACCAATGGCCCTGGTGCCACGATCGGTCAAATTATAGACATTCCGTTGCCCCGTCCACGAGATCGCTACGAACTGCGAGAATCTAGAGAATATTATGAACTCCGCAATCAGGCTTTGGATTTTCTGGAGCGATATCAATAGGGCATTTCATGGTTGAATCATTTACAATCGATCGAAAACTTCAGCTCAAAGAAATGTCAATCGGTCTATACCGTAACAATTATTGCTACCTGACATTCGCGGCTATTTCGATAGGAGTATTAACTCCGATCGCAACTTCTCTGTGCGGTGGTTTTACTTCCATGCTCCAAGCTAGTGAAAATGTGATGGCGATCGCTAAAATAATTTTTTCCATCATACTCACATATCCTCCTTGGGCTAGCTATTATTTGCTACTTTTTATGGTTCATATCCTAATTATGCCACGGAGATTGAATAGAACTGTAACCTATGTCACTAAAGTATAAGGTTCGATAGAAAAGGATACGCTGTTGTCAATAAAAAGTATCGAGCTACGCCTTGAGGCGATCGAAACCGATGATTTACTTAGATGAGCATCCTCTCATCGGCATTCACTAGCGTAGCTTTCGATACTGCAACTGAAGGGCATCTGCGGGAACATAAAGTTCGGCTTTTAGATCGCTGGGGATGAGTTGAGGGCGTTGGGATTCAACAATCGGTTTATCTTGGTCGAAGATTTTAAGCGTCCGATTGCGAGCGTCTTTATCTGCCCATTTACCTGTAAAGAAGGTACGAAAGTTAATCCATTTACTTACAGTTGTATGCAGATCGATCGGCACATGAGCCGTCCAAATTGTTAACTGTCCAAACGGAAGATAAACTTCCAGAAATGTCAGATTAGGTAAGAAAAACCCCGTACGAGTTTTAATTGGTGCGCGTTCGCCTCTGACTAATAACTTCCATAAACCCTTGGGCGGTGTTGCGGCTAGATGTACTGTGGCACTAGCACCCCCATCATAATTCTCGATCGACAACTCTGCAATTTCTGGTGCGTTGGGATTACCAAAAGCTCCTGCATGTATGAAGGGTGCATGGGCAAAATCTAACCCATTTTCGAGTACCCGCTCGTAATTTGCATTCCAATAAAATTCACCTTGGATCGATCGCATGTTACTCGCTTCAACCTGCGGGAAGTTGGGAATAGATCTTAACTCTGGGGCATCTCCATCGCCCAGGAATAGCCAAATCCAACCATACTTTTCCTGGACTGGATAGGTAGCCATTTTGGCTTGTTTGGGGATTGTGGCTGTCGGCAAATTGGCGGGGATTTTGACACAAGTACCATCCGGTTGATATTGCCAGCCATGATAGGGACAGACGATACAGTCTCGATCGAGCCAACCATTTGCCAGTGCCGCACCACGATGGACACAGGTATTATTCATTGCGTGAATTTGACCGTCAGCAGTGCGATATAATACTAAGTCTCGGTTGAGAATTTTTAATAATTTCGGGCTGGTAGCAATCGCGCTACTAAACTCGACGGCATACCATAAATTTTTCAACATATTAGCGGATTCAATTTGTTCGATCGAACTAGATTAATTTCTCATCCCCGATCGCTAATTTAACGATCGTGTGGATTGGTAAACAGTTGACAGTTGACAGTTGACAGTTGACAGCGAAGTGATTAGAACACTGGGCGGGAGACCCGTCCAGTGGAGTTTAAATCTCCGTTCTAATCACAATCACACCTTTAGGCAGGAGGCTCTAGATCCCTGCTATTCGGTAAACAAGTTGGGTATTATTGATGACACAGACAAACTCACTCAATCAGTAGCTATGACAGATCTATCTAAAATTATTGTCCTCGATGACGATCCAACTGGATCGCAGACAGTTCATAGTTGTCTATTGCTCACACAGTGGGATGTGAAGACATTGAAAATAGGGTTGACTGATGCTGTACCCATTTTCTTTATCTTAACCAATACTCGCGCTCTCACGCCCAGCCAAGCCGCAGCAGTAACGCAGGAAGTTTGCCGCAATTTGAAAGTTGCCTTGGCTGAAGTAAATATTACCGACTTCACGATCGTCAGTCGATCGGATTCTACTCTACGCGGACATTACCCGATCGAGACTGACGTGATTGCGGCTGAATTAGGTGGCTTTGATGCTCATTTCTTGATGCCAGCTTTTTTTGAAGGCGGTAGGATTACTCGCGATGGTATTCACTATTTAGTCGTAGATGGTGTAGAGACACCAGTTCACAAGACAGAATTTGCGCGTGATTCAGTGTTTGCTTTCAGTCATAGTTATCTACCCGATTATGTCGCCGAAAAAACTCACGGTCAAATTCCAGCCGATCGCGTGGTACAATTTTTGCTCGCGGAAGTTCGTAGTGGTAGTCTAGAGCGGCTGCTCCAACTAGAACGCAATCGCTGTTGTGTGGTAGATGGCGTACAGCAATCGGATTTTGATAAGTTTGCCGCTGATATTCTGGTGGCTGTTAGCCAGGGTAAAAAATTTCTGTTCCGCAGCGGTGCTAGTATCCTCACCTCTCTAGCTAATTTGGGATCTCAACCCACCCCCGCAACCGAGATGTCCAAATATGTCCGCGATGGTAAACCAGGGGCGATTATTATTGGTTCTCATGTCAAAAAAACTACCGAACAATTAGAGCGACTGCTAGAAGCACCTGGAATCTTTGGTGTCGAAATCGATGTGTCTCAATTAGTCGATGACAATGAGACGATTAGAGCAGGATTATTGGCAGCTACGCTCGATCGAATTAATAGCATCCATGCTGCTGGAGATACCCCCGCAATCTATACTAGCCGTCAGGAACTCACCTTCAACAGTATCCAAACCCGACTTCAATTTGGCGAAGCCGTATCCGCACTACTGATGGACATTATTCGCGCTCTACCTGACGATATTGGCTTTTTGATTAGCAAAGGTGGAATTACATCCAACGACACCCTCAGCAAAGGTTTAGCCCTACCTGTAGCCAGATTACTCGGACAGATCCTCCCTGGTTGTTCGGCGATCGTTACTCCCGCCACACATCCCCAATTCCCCAATCTCCCCGTCGTCTTATTCCCTGGAAATGTCGGTGATGCCGATGCCCTAACAACTGCTTATTTGCGATTAGCAGGTAGAGAGTAAATTTGCTGTAGGGTGTGTTAGCGATAGCGTAACGCACCATTCACCATCCACCATTCACCATCCACCATCCACCATTCACCATCCCCTCGCAAGGTATTATTAGTCATACTAGCTAATTCATAATTGTTATGACAGAAGGCGATCGCACTGAATACAGACCTGGATTAGAAGGCGTTCCTGCTGCTAAATCGAGCATCAGTTATGTTGGCATCCAAACAACAGATCGAGGCGACAAAGAAGGTGTTTTAGAATACCGCAGTATTCCAATCCAATTACTCGCCGAGCATAGTAACTTTGTCGAAACAGCTTTTTTGTTGATTTGGGGAAGATTGCCAACTCAATCCGAACTGACAGAGTTTTCCGCTGATATTTATTCTCATCGGCGGATCAAATATCGGATCAAAGACATGATGAAGTGTTTTCCCGAAACCGGACATCCGATGGATGCACTCCAAGCCTCCGCCGCTGCCTTGGGATTATTTTATTCGCGCCACACCGTGCCCAATCCTGACTATGTGCGTCAAGCCGTAATTAGATTGCTCGCCAAAATTCCGACGATGGTAGCAGCATTTCAACTGATGCGAAAAGGTAATGATGCCGTCTTACCACGCGACGATCTAGATTATGCTGCCAACTTTCTCTATATGTTGACAGAAAAAGAACCAGATCCGATCGTCGCCAAAGTTATGGATGTCTGTCTGATCCTCCATGCCGAGCATACGATGAATGCTTCGACCTTTTCTGCACGAGTCACTGCTTCTACCCTAGCAGATCCCTACACGGTGATTGCTTCATCTGTAGGCACTCTCGCTGGCCCCCTGCACGGTGGTGCGAATGAGGAAGTCCTCACGATGTTGCAAAAGATTGGTTCCGTAGCTAATGTGCGTCCTTATGTCGAGCAGTGCTTAGAGTCAGATCCCAAGTACAAATTTATGGGATTCGGACATCGCGTTTACAAAGGTGTAAAAGATCCCCGCGCAATCATTCTGCAAGAATTAGCCCAACAACTATTCGACAAATTTGGTGACGATCCTTACTATGATGTTGCTTTAGAGTTAGAGCGAGTACTAGAGGAATATTTGGGAGTGCGTGGCATTTATCCCAATGTTGATTACTATTCGGGCTTGGTATACCGCAAAATGGGTATCCCGGCCGATTTATTTACGCCTGTGTTTGCCATTGCCAGAGTAGCTGGCTGGTTGGCGCATTGGAACGAACAACTCCAAGAAAATCGGATCTTCCGTCCTACTCAAATTTACACGGGCTTGCATCAACAGGCTTATGTCTCGATCGAAGATCGGCTTTAGGCTTTAGGCTTTAGGCTTTAGGATTTAGGCTTTATGATTTAGGCTTTATGATTTAGGCTTTAGGCTTTAGGTTTTAGGATTTAGGCTTTAGGACTTAGGCTTTGGGCTTTAGGTTTTAGGATTTAGGCTTTAGGACTTAGGCTTTGGGCTTTAGGCTTTAGGCTTTAGGTGGGCACAATTATCGATTACCTACGGTACGCTCCGCAAACGGATAAATTATGCCTGAAATCTAGCTGGTGGACATTGCCAACCCTACATTACCTACATTGATAGGGCAGCTTACGCCAACAGTGCAAACCATCCACCATCCACCATCCACCACTCCCCTATGAACAATCCCGTCCTGACTTCAACATTTATCCTCACAATTCTGCTAGCCATCGGGTTGTTTTTCTTTATTCGGGCTTCGACTAAACCTCGGATCGAGCAAATGGTGCTGGAGACTAGCGAATCGGAAGTAGCTCTGTTACCGCGTTTGCAAGCGTACTTTACAGAGCGAGCTTACAAGATTGCCGCTGTCGATCGAGATACCGACATTGTAACTTTTGAGGGAGTAGTACGTCCGAGTGTCTTTTTGACAGTGCTACTGACTGGTTTAGCGGCTGTGGGTGGACTGTGCCTAGCATTGGTACTATCGATGCTACTCCCCGATATCGGCAATCTATTTTTAGTACTTATCCTCGTCGCACCATTGGCTGGCTGGTTTTATTGGGAAGGATCGTCGCGCACCGAGCAAGTCCGCCTCAAAGTAGAAGTGCAAGATGGCGAACCATCCTCAACTTCGATTAGAATCAGCGGACATCGAGATGAATTGGCAGTATTTCAGTCCGTGCTGCAATTAAGTGTCCGTGAAGATATAAAATAAAAAAGCACCCAAACGCGATCGCCTTTGGGTGCTCACTATGAAAAATCGAGATTGCCTAGAAAGTCAGCTAACTAGTAGATACTGCTGCCAACAGTTACTAGTTGTTGACTTTCTGTTTCTGGCTCTAGCGATCGTAAACTGGGAAATAGAAAATGGTTTTCTTCGACGTATTGTGCGCCAAATAAACCTTTCTCTGCCCAAAAATAGCGATCTGTCGTGTGCTCGTTCCGTTTGACCAACAGCAGAGCTGGTGGATTGATACCCTCGGCTAAGATATATTTACGTGCAGCGGTCACAGGTTTATCTTCACCACTTTCAATGCTGAACTGTGGCACCTGCTCCAAAATTCTCCGCCCTTCTTGCCGTCTCCGACTCTTCCGTTTGCGTCTTCTAGCCAACCGTCTTACCTCCTCTCTAGTTCAGACAGATGTAATGTCTGTTACAAAAGCCGTCGCTATTCTATCCGCTCTAGTCTAAAAACTCAAGCCCCACCAAAATCCTTCCTTAATCTGCTCAAATCCACCAATATAAAGAAAAACTAAAGTTATACTGGTAATTTAACGATACTAAATTTTAAGATTCGTAACAAATCTTAACCAGACGCTCGATCTCAGATCCTGACGAATTTAGCGATCTTAGCGACTCAGATCGAGCAGTTTGGCTTCTAAAGACAGCGATCGTGCCAAAATAGTTTAGTAGCGGCTATTTGCTAGTGGCTCAGATAAGTTGATAAACCAAAACCAACCCACCAAAATCGTGTCTACCGCTGCGAGTTCTGAATTCATGGCTTTGTGTCGCGCACAGTTACGACTGTTAGCGGATAGCTTGGGTGCGAGTCTGAGCGTCGTGTATATGACGGAGGAGCTAGAAGGCGGTGGGGAGTCAAAATTGTTACCCATAGCGATCTATCCAGAAACTGGGATCGCTTGGTCGGAGGTAATGAATCAGAATATGGATAGTTCGTCCAGCTTTCCAGATCGGTTCGCCAGACAACTAGCTGGCAATGAGGATCGTCAAGTTACGACCTTAGCGGTGCTAAGATCGCCTGAACGGGGTGCAGATGAGTCCCAGAGCCAACGTCATCAGATCCTGCTACCACTGGTATCAGATGGGACGATTTTGGGGCTGCTGGCGACCACGCGGGAGATCGAGCCGTGGAACTCCGCCGAGCAGACAGAAATTCAACAGATTGCCCAAACGATCGCCCTTGCAGGTATTCTCGATCGCCGACACAATTGGATAGCGCGGGAACTCAAGCAGCAACAGCAATTGCAACTTCAGCAACAGGATCTTTTACACAATCTATTGCACCAACTCCGCAATCCCCTAACAGCGATTCGGACATTTGGTAAATTATTAATCAAACGCCTTCAGCCAGGAGATCCCAATCGAGGTTTTGCAGGGAGTATCGTCAGAGAAAGCGATCGATTACAAGAACTACTAAAACATCTAGAAAGTGCGATCGATATTCCACTAATCACTGATGGTGACAGATTCAAATCGTTACCAGCCGTCCAAAATGAAACTAGTTCGTACAGCGCGAATTTATTACTTCCCGATGCTGCTTTTCGGATCGAGTCTTGTCAATTGACAGATGTACTCGATCCATTGGTTGTCTCGGCTGAAGCGATCGCTCAAGACCGAAATTTAAATCTATATACTCATATTCCGCGCGATCTACCATTAGTGCAAGCTCATCCAGCCGCCCTGCGAGAAGTACTGAGCAATCTCATCGACAATGCCTTGAAATATACGCCCGCCCAAGGAGAAGTAGATATCGATGTCGAACTAGCAGACAGTGGACAATCTCAGCTCCAAATCTGTATTCGCGATACCGGAATGGGTATTCCACCCCAAGATTTAGACAACTTATTTACGCGTCATTATCGCGGTGTCCAAGCGCACGGAAGTATTGCGGGAACGGGATTGGGACTAGCGATCGCCAAGGAATTAGTAACGCATATGCACGGTAGAATTGAAGTGACTAGTCCACCTCCAGGCGGCGATCGAGGTACTGAATTTATGCTTTGGTTGCAGTTAGTTAATGGTGAATAATTTAGCTACTTGGTATTTAACCCAAAGCTACCCATACTCCAAGCGGTTAGAAACCGCTCCTCGGAGTGCAAAGTCCGCGAAGGCGGACTGAAATCTTAGTCCGCCTTCGCGGACTTTGCAACTGTAGCCACGACTTCAGTCGTTGGCAATGTGTAGGTAGCAACTTGGGGTATTTAGCAATTTATCATCTCGCCGCAATTGTGGTGGTTGCTACATAACTAAAAAAGAAACTTTTTGTGCTTAATGGGTGACTAATAATGCCTATCTCGATCGGTTGTGCTGTATGGTCTTATCCTGGCTGGATCGGTGAAATTTATCCACCTAAAACACCATCGCGGGAATTTTTGCGGCTCTACAGTCATCACTTCCCCGCAGTGGAAGGGAATACAACTTTTTATGCAACTCCCGATCGAGCTACAATCGATCGATGGATCGCTCAAACCCCGACTGAATTTAAGTTTTGCCTCAAGTTTCCGCGCCATATTACTCACAGCGGACTGCTGATGCCGCAGATTGTACCCGCTCAGGCATTTATTACCCAGATGCAGGAATTGGGTGAGAGATTGGGGGTGATGTTTATTCAGTTACCACCGCATTATGCACCCGACGCGCGGGGACTAGCGGACTTGACAGCATTTCTGACGGCGTTGCCGCGTCAAGTTGCTTTAGCTGTCGAAGTTCGCCATCTAGATTGGTTCAAATCGCCTCATCGAGAGCAGTTGGCGGAGTTGTTGTTTAGATTAGGCGTGGGGCGAGTTATCCTCGATTCTCGCCCGATTTATGAGGCAGATCCAGAGTGGGGATCTGCGATCGATTGCAAAAAACCTCGCGTCCCAGTTGAATTAAGTCTGACGGCACCTTTTAGCCTGATTAGATATGTTTCGCATCCCGTGCGATCGGCGAATCAAGTGTGGTTGGAGGGATGGACGAGCCAGATTCAGGCATGGTTGGCTCAAGATGCTCAAATATATATGTTCGTCCATTGTCCGATCGAAGCTCGATCGCCGATTAATGCTCGTTACCTACATCAGATTTTCACCCGATCGGGCATTGCTCTTAATCCGTTACCACTTCAACCCCATACCGATTTGCCAGTTCAATTAAATTTGTTTTAACGTCAGTGCGGGCTAAGAATAAGGATTAAATAAGATGCAGATTTGCTCTCACCCCAGCTAGTAGGGGCAATTCATGAATTGCCCCTACTAGCGCAATTGTAAGTTATCTCACATCTTGTACCAATACAGAGAGACTAGTAAAAGCAGAGATCTGAGGGTACCCACGAGGGGCACCCCTACAGGTTAA
>ENA-OFCE01000507-OFCE01000507.1-metagenomes-genome-assembly--contig:-NODE-507-length-25181-cov-6.816963_pt1 | contig 25181 bp, 21 predicted proteins | sample MGYA00153388_OFCE01 | MGnify analysis MGYA00153388
CTTTAGCATCAGAGATAGTCAGAAACCGGGTTTTTGGAGAAAATTCTTGGTTGTCGCCGACAAATTAGGTAAAAAACCCGGTTTTTTTAGCATCACGGGCATTGTTTTATGCGGCAACAAGGACTTGATCGGCTGACAGAAAAGCTAAGATGATATCGTTTTGAGGAATGCCTTCCTCAATTAAATCTTGGGTAATGCCGCATTCCATACCATCATATTCAATGTAGATTTTACCAGATTCCAACGTGATATAAATGAGGTTTCCTCTGATTCGCCGCCCCCGATCCCAACCAACTTGCATCAAGGCGTAGCGATCGTGAGTTTCGTCAAACACGGGATCAAGTCGGATCTCTCCGTGAGAAGGCTTTAATTGGGCATATTTCCCGATTACCTGTTTGACAATTTCTCGGTATGTGGTTGGATTATCCGTTAAGTTATCCATTGTTGAACCTCTATTTTTTCTAAATCGATTACTACCAAATTTAAGGGTATTTCTGTAATGGCGAGTTCGCCAATAGGTTCGCTAAAAATGCCGTTATAAGCCCTAGTGGGAACGGCTAAATAAATTATCCGTTCAGGGTCAACTTGGCCTAGCAATAACCGATAGAGTATATATTGACCAATAGATTGTTCCAGATCGGCAATAGGTGACGCTCCTCGAAATTCTTTAATTTCAATGGCGACGCGAGTATTATCTCGCTTTGCGCCAATAAAACGCCCTTCTATTTTGTTATTCACTTCGGACGCTGCCGCTGCCAAGTCTACAAAGAGAAATCGCTCTCCGTAAGAAATTACATAGGGGTCGTTAGTGATTTCCCAACCATCTTTTATCAGCGCTTCTTTAACGATATTATGGATTGTATCTCTTGCCGGCATTCTTTCCTCAAATTGTCTCGGTTCGCTTTTGCTGAGTTGATGTAATTATTCGTAAATTTTGTTTGGCGAATATGTCATTTTTTATTAACTACTTGACAAAGCAGGAGATAATGTGTTATGACAAGCGCCCCAAGCTGAACAAAACTCCTATTTGTGTGATAATTGCAATTTTATCACAGATGAGATTTGCATAGAGGGAGTCAAAAGCAATGGCAAGCAGATATAGTATCGTTCAATACGTCCCCAATCCCATCACTGATGAACGGATTAATATTGGTGTTGTTGCTTTTGATGACAATGATGTGCGCGTACAATTTTTAAATAATTGGAGTCGAGTGCAGGCTTTTGGTCGCGAAGATATTCATTTTCTCAGAGACTTTGCGAAACGAATGAACTTCGCGGCCAGTGAGGGTTTGCTTTTCCCCGGAGATGAGCCCGATGGCACTCCTAAACATGAGCGATTAAAAAAAATTGCACAGGGTTGGATTAACAGTATTCAATTCACAGAACCTCACGGCTCTTTAGATAATGTCGAGAATTTATTAGAAGATATCGCGCAGACTTACCTGGTTAATGTAGTTCCTACAAAAACTAAGCGAAATCGCCAAGATGCTGCGAGAATCACAACTTCTATAATTAGAAAAACTCTTATATCCTATGATGATAAACCTGCTTTAAAAGAAATGCTAAAAAATGATTTTCCTGTAAAAGGAAGTCATAAAGAACACAAGTTTGATGCGGTTGTTGCTAACGGTCAACCTTACTTAGTCGCGCATGGGATATCCTTTGAAGTTCACCCGTCTGAAACTTTGCAAGATTCTATTTCTTGGATGATTTTAGATGTTAAAGAATCTGACACTAAATTGCCTATAGGAATTGTTGCACTTCCCCCAAAACAAGAGTGGCAGGATTATGAAAAACTAAACAAAGTGTATCAAACAACTATCTCAACTTACAGGAGTTTGGGGGCGGAAGTTTTGCAAGAAAATGAAGTACAACCTTGGGCATCTTACACCCTTGATAAGTTAGTTGCAATGTAATGAGTAGTAATGAGTAGGGTGCGTCAGGTGTCAATTCTTGGCTAATAGCGATAAATCTTCGCCTGACGCACCCTACAGACTATCAGGAAAACCGGGAATACTAGGCGGCTTATCTGAAACTTTTTTGCGAGATTTAGAAGCTGTCTTTTTACCTCCTTTCGCTTTCCCCTCGGCCGCTTTCCCTCCCAGAATTTCCTCTTTATAGCGTTTCAGATTTAAGTCAAGCAACCTCGCTAACACTTCATCGTGTATTTCTTCGGGCCACCGATACCGCCAAGGTTTTTTCTTCTGGCGTTTGCTACTTTCTTCCCCTTCCTCTTCTTCTTCGTAGTCGAGGATGAATTCGCAGTCGGTGGGGATGTCTGTCCAACCGTAAGCATCGAGGACGGCTTTATCGCATTCTTGATGCAGTTGGCGCAGTTTCAGGATGTCGGGGTCGCGTTCGTCCGGGTTGTGGAAGCGGTTGTAGGTTTCGGTGAGTCCCTGGTTGTTGCGTATCATTAAGGCGGCGCGATATTCGTAGTAGGTTTTGCCTATTTCTTCTAGGGTGGGGTTGGTTTCCCAGTTTTCGGGGAAGGGGAAGGTTTGAAAGCAGTCTGAGGGAATATACCTGGCATCATCTTTCATTTTTGCTGCAAAGAATAGCGCCCATAAACGGTGTATACGACTTTGCAAACAGGCAAAAAAAGCATTGCCTTGATCAGGGAAAACAACAAGAGTATGTCCAAAGACTCTGTTACTTGGCTGAAATGCAAAGGCTAGCGTATTGCTAGTCTGAGCTATAAGTAACACACGATCGCACTTGGCAAGCGCTTTAAAAAGAGCAAGTTGTTTTTCAGCAAATTGCCACCAACGAGTCCGATAAACATCACGTTTTAATGAAGCGCGCTGAGGCTTAACTTTTTCCTCTACAATTTGCATCAAATCTGGATATTCCCGCGCCTCAGCTTCGCTCATCTCTCCAAAATTAATCACATAGCGATTATGAGCATGAGTCGGACTCGAATTAACTTCCTCACCGCCGATATAAGGAAAAATGCGATCGGCATTTTTAGGGCTTTGTTCAATTAAACGGTGCATTTCTGCAATTGGTGTAGCATCAGGATTAGTATCATCAAATGTAAATCCCATCCCTAGCACATAGCTACCTATAAAACTTTTCTCAGCATTTGCTAATAAAGGTTGAGGGTTTTCATTACCCCCCGCATGAAACAAAAATGCAGAAATTAGCGGAACTTGTCGCCCGTCGAGTATAGGGTGCGTCGCTGCGAGTTGCGTAGGGTGCGTCGCTGCGGGAGATATTCGAGATGAATCGAGAATATCTGTAGCGACGCACCCTACTGTATCTACTTTTTGGATGTTCACAATACTGACTACAACTGCGGCAGAACCAATCCACTTAAACCGCTTTGTTGCATTGTAAATTGTGCCACCATTCTGACAGATATATCTTAAACCAGTGCTGCGCGTGTCACCTTGGGCAATGGTATTTGTAGCAATTAGACCCAAACAACCGCTTTTTCGCAGAATTGTAAAACCTCGTCTAAAAAATTGCGCTACTATGTCAGCATTTCCGTGCGATTCGGGGTTAGCTACTTTTAGCCACTCTAAATATTCACTGCCAAAGTTTGTGCTGACTTTTTTTCCTCCCAAAAACGGCGGATTTCCAATAATGGCATCAAAACCAGGATTTTTCCTGTCAAACACCTCGGGAAATTCTATCTCCCAATTAAACGGCTGAATCGGCTTTTCTAACCTCTGTAAGCTTTCAGCAATACCTTCTATTTGCTTGAGATTAATAACTCCTAAACGCCAATCATTAATTTTCTGCGAAAATTCGATTCTTTTTTCCTTGCGTTCCTTATCCTTCTCCCCAGCAAAGAAAGCTGCGACAGCAATATTTCCCGTTAACCTAGCTTCCTCTAATTCCTGTTCTGCCTTTTGGAAACGTTCCCGTTTTTCCTCATCTTTATCATCAGCTAACTTACCAATTTCATCGCGATAAATCTTAGCTTGGTCTACCCGATCTTTAAGCAACGATAACAAAGGCGCATTATAAATATCAGTTGCTTTAACAAATTCCCCAATTTCTGCACGAGTCAACCCCACCAAAGAATCGCCACATTTCAACGCATGATCTAAAAAGGTAAACGAATGTTCTTTCGCCAAAGTCACCAACCATAGCGACAGCTTCGCCAAATTAGTTGCAAACGGATTTTTATCCACCCCATACAAACACCGTTGCGCTACCAACCGCCGCGCATACAACAAAGGATATTCATCAAGGGGAATTTCCGGCAAAGAATTGTGTTTGTTCCAAGCTTCCACTAACCTCTCTGCTAACTGGCGGCAAGTTTCCACCAAAAACGCCCCCGAACCCATCGCCAAATCGCAAATTTTTAACTCTAAAATTTCTTCTGGCGTGGCATCTTCTCCCAATGCTGCTAAAATCGGTCTGAGAGTTTCCTTAACAATTGGTTCCGTCATCGCACGCGGGGTATAGTGGGAACCGCTGCGCCGCCGTTCTTCCCCTGGTTGCAAATAAAGAGAACCCACAGGCATTAAAGTGGGAGTTTGCGCTGATACTTTCCGCCCTAACGCCGCGACTATATCATCGGCGGTTTTCGCTTCCTTTAACTCTTTGAGGGAATTACCAGTAATTTCGCATCCCGCCACTTCTTTTAAAAATTTAGCGCGGTCATTTGCCTTAGTTTTGAGAATTTCCTCGACGCTAACCACAACCGTAACGGAGACTTTTGAACTTTTAGGTTTACTCCACACTCCTATAGATGGACTCTGGGCCCGTTCGACTTCGTAACCCATCACCGCTTCGTAAACCGAACCAATTTGTTCGACATCGAGAGCACGGTAAGAAAGTCTGTCTCCGTCCAAAATTAACAACCGATTTAATACCCGAAAAATCACCCCATCGGAAATACGCGGCACTTCTGTAAGATGCGTTGCTGTTTCTAAGTTTGTTTGGTGCGTCGCTGTTTGAGTTGTTTGGTGCGTCGCTACTTTTTGGGCTGTAGGGTGCGTCGCTTGTTCAGTTTTTGACATTTTACTGAGATTTTCGGCGGCGACGCACCCTACTTTTTTACCTAGTAAAAACGGGTATTCATCCGGGTCAAATAACTGACCGTGACGGGCCGGTAAATACTGAGGTAAATGGCCACCGCCCTCATAAACCAACCCAAACAAACTTAACAGCCACGCCCAAGCGCCATACCGCTGATCCATCGTATCGGGATAATTTCCCGCATCAATTTGCAACCGTTCATACAGTCCCGTCACCGCATAATTCCGCGCATACACCGAATCTTGCGGCATCAACCCCTCATCTTCGGCGTACAACAAAAACACCAAGCGCATTAAAGTTGTAATCAATCCCCCATAAATATGCTGCGGTTCTGTTTGAGCAATTTCACTCAATAACTTACCATTACTCGCCTCATCCGCTGTCTGAAATCCCCGCAATAATTCCCAGAGGGCATCTAAAACCTGTTCGGCTAATTTTGTCGAAACTTCACTTTGATATTTGCGGCTTTCCTGCAACAAAGCTGGCAAACGGCGTTCCGGTGGCGCAACAAAAATGCGATCCGAACCTAACAGCATTACCATCGCACTTAAAATTGGCCGGCCGGCCACTTCGCACATCGCCGCCACCGGAAACGTCAAATACCCCGACGATTCGCCACGCGGCGCATAAACCAAGCGCAATAGCGAACCATTGCACAATAACCCCACGTTAACGCTCGTTTCGCGCAATAAGCGTTCAAATTTTGCTTGTGGCGAAGCATTCCACTGACCTGCTTTTTCTGATTCTAAATCTAATTCATCAAAAGGGCGATTATTTTCTATAATTTGGACTAATATACAGGGGCGAACTGCTTCTGGATCTAGCACTGTATAAGTTGGTTTTAAAGTCTCGCCGTAGTCAGGAAGTGGCACCGTAAATTCTGCTGCAATTTCTGCCACTAAATCATAGGGTTCCCACCCCAAAACCTCGGCAACAAAGGCGGGAAAATCTGAAATTAATGCTTGACTTTCCTTGCTATTTGTGCTAATAATTTCTTGCAAAGCTTGCTGCAATTCAACGATATTGCGATTCGGCACGCACTGAAATTTTACTAAGGCAGGAGGCGACACAACAAGTCCCACTGGTTGCAGGAATCCCAACCATTCTTTATGTCTGATTAATTCTGGATCTTGTGCCATTGTTCCTCCTGATTTTAGCTGTTCCCTAAATTGTATAATTGTAGGGTGCGTCAGCTTTAAAATACCCAACTATAACTATGAATAACCGCCTGACGCACCCTACTTTCCTAAATTGTAGGGTGCGTCAGCTTTAAAATACCCAACTATAACTATGAATAATCACCTGACGCACCCTACCTAGACTCTGACGCACCCTACCCCGACTCAACCCGACACCGGATATAAATACATTAACCCCACAGGTTCAATTCGCACCGCTTTTACCTGATAAATCGCTTCAATTCGAGCCGGTTCTTTCACTAATTCCTCAGACAAACTTTGTAGACGTTTCTGCCAATAACGCCTATCAGCATCCACTTGTCGCTGTTCCTCTTCTGGAAAAAGAGATAACTGAATCGCTTGAGTTTCTTGTTGCCGTGCTAAAATGCGTTGTTGCTGCTGTTCTAAAATTTTCTTCATCTCAGTTGCTTCTTTCAAACCGCGCTCATTTAACTTCCGCTTTGCCCTTTGGGCTAATACTTCTGCCCGACTTTCGAGGTTCGGAATTAACTCCTCAACATCCTGAGACGCACTTTCCTTTAGGCGAATCTTTACCCCTTCAGAAACCTCTCGCAATCGCGGATTTGCCAAAGAATTTTCTAGCAATTCCAATACATTTTCTTTCTCTCCCTCTCCCAAAGGCTTCAGTTTTTTCCGCCCCCTATTTGCCGGATCTATCCACTCCGCAGCAACGGCAATTACTTCATCATGAAGTCGGGTAGCACCTTCTCCATAAAGTGACAATCTCCCCAAGGCAATAACTTTAGGAATCGGGTCATCGGTGAGACAAATACAAGCGCGAGTTAATTCATCATGCAGAAATCCTTGGGCTAAAAATCGTCCCAATAATCGCTGCACAATTTTGTGTTCTAAATGCAAGTGTACCACTTCGCCATCCAGAGAACCTGGGTCACGAAAAACTACTGGTCGGATGGGAGATTCCCTCCGCCAATCCCACAGTTGTTGACTTCTTTGGCGAGGTTTTCTCAAGGTATCCAGCGTCACTGTCCAAGTTGGATCTGCCCCGACTCGTTGGTTAAGTGCAGGGATTTCCCATTTCGCTGTTTCTGGATTGTGGTTTGCTGCGATTACGTCAATGGGTTTGAGTTGCTGTGCACCTAAAATTTCCAAAGAAGCGGAGATTGCATCCCGGAAATGGCGGTCATCTAAACCTAACCAATCCCGCGATTTCTTGAGCATTTCTTGGAGTTCGGAAATCTGTTTAGTGAGGTCTTGTTTGCGAAGGCGAATTTCTTCTAATTCTTCGCTAATGGCATTGGATGTATTAGGATTAATTGTTTCTGAGTTGATTGTGTAGGGTGCGTCAGTATTAAATGTTTCTAATTGCCCATTTGAATTAGGACTGACGCACCCTACGGATATTTGTTCAATGGATTGAGTAATTTTTCCCAGTTCTTTATGAATAATCCCATTGTGCAGCAAACGAGACATACTTTTTTCAACAACAGGTGTCAAAGTTCCCAACTCTGCTTGAATGATTTTTGTTTTCTGAATTAAAACCTCTAAAACTCGATCTTCAATTCGCTGCGGCAATACAAAATAATGGCAATTAACAACAGGCGAACGCTGGAGCTTCCTATCAATGCGACCGTTGCGTTGTTCCATGCGACTGGGATTCCAAGGTATGTCAAAATGGAATAAATCAGCACAATAATTTTGTAAGTTTATCCCTTCTCGTGCTGCATCTGTGGCAATCAGAATGCGAAGGGGATTGCTGGCTGGGTCGCTGTTAAATGCCTGTTTAATAGCCTCGCGCCGTTCCTCGCCAATGCCACCATGAAAAACGCCGATTCGTTGGTGCTCTAAGTGAGAATTGGCGAAGGCAGATCGCAATTGTTCTTCTAAGTAACGTTTGGTATCCGTATATTCTGTGAAAATCAGGACGCGCCGCTCTAACCATTGAGCATTCGGCTGTCCTAAATCAGGACACAGATTTTCTCTAATCCACTCAATTAACTTAATAATTCTCGGGTCAGGTTGATAACGAGCAGCATTGGCAATTTCCGCCATTTCTGACAAAACTTCTTGTTCTCGCTGGGTAATTTGTGATAAACTATTAGCAGTTGCCGCTGCCATTTGCGCGTCTTCTTCTGCCTGCACTTCTTCCTCGGGCAGTTCCGCCCGCTCATCATCACCTCCCGCCGATTCAGACAGCAGTTGTAAGCGTTCTAACCGCAAAATTGGCTGTTTAGAAACTTGCTTTTCTAAAGCTACTCGGTGAACTTTCAAGGTGCGAGTAAAGGCTTCAATAGATGACAACAAGCGCTTTTGCAAATTGGTAATTACTAACATCGCCGCTGCTTGGTTGCTGCGAGATTCACCTTGCAATCGCTCTTCTCGCAATTCTCGATAGTGTTGCAGCAAGCGCGAAAGTTGGAGTTCGGGTGCAGTTTCAGGCAGGTTGTCGATCGAGATCGCAATCACTTCGCGTTTAGGAAAATCATCGCCAATTTCCCGCAAGTCTCGCTTGAGACGCCGCACCATTACCGAGTCGAGTAATTTGCGATCGCGCACGGGGACACCCCGGCAAAACCGCTGCGGATCTAAAATTTCTAACAACGCTGCAAAACTATTAGAATGGCCGTTGTGAGGCGTTGCTGAGAGAAATAACTTATGTTCAAAACGAGGCGCTAAATCTCGCACTGTGCGAGTTAGCTGGGAATCAACGGCATATTTAGCACCGCTGGCAGGGGCGGCATTGTGCGCTTCATCTAAAATCAGCATCGATGCGGCTGCAAATTCGCGCAACCAATCTCGCAGTGGGCCCGTGTAGGTTTCATCTCTGAGCAAAGCATGGGAGATGATGAAGCGGGTGTGAGTTGTCCAGGGGTTGATGCCGTACCCCCGATCGCGCCTGCAGGTGGCCACAAAGGAGCGATCGCAAATTATGAAACTGAGCCCGAAGCGGCTTTCCATTTCTTCTTGCCACTGCCGCACGACAGTAGGGGGGCAAGAAATTACCACCCGTCGCACTTTCTGACGGATCAGCATTTCCCGCAAAATCAGTCCTGCCTCGATCGTTTTGCCCAATCCTACGTCGTCGGCAATAAATAACCCAACTCTCGGCATGAGTAAGGCTTTGCGGAGGGGTTCTAACTGGTAAGCTTTAACTTCGATGCCTGCTCGGTAGGGAGATTGAAATAGCTTGGGTTCGGTTGAAGTAACGCAGTTCCAGCGGAGGGTGTGCAGGTAAGCTGAGAAGAGTTTAGGATTGTCGAAGCCCCGCTTCGCGACGGAATCCCAAGAGTTATTGCCGATCGCTACGGCGTCAACTTCTCGCTCCCACAGGACTTCGAGGCTTTCTCCCAAGGCATCATCTTCTAAGCACGACAGTCGCACTAAGGTGTCTGTATCCTCCGAGAATTTGGGTGCGACTTCTTCGACGAGGTATTGGCGCGATCGCACCTTGACAATTTGCCCAGTTTTTAGTTGCATTTTGCTACTGTACTTGCGATCGTTTTTTCTGTAAATATTTTTAATGATATTTTTCGGCTATTCCAAATTTGCTTACTGGTTTAATTTTTGTTACAATATCCTTGTTGAATTTTCCTAATCCTTGCAGCAGGCGCTGAGAAAGATCATAGCTTCTTGTGTTCAAAATTGTGAAGGAAACATCTGGCTTAGGGGACTTATTGACAGTTGACACAAACAAACAAAGGCCAAGGCAGACAGTAGTCATTTCAGCCTGAAACTAATTGGCAAAAAAATGCTAAGTGAAAGTCAAAATGTAGATGTCTTAGTCATTGCAGCCCTCAAGGAAGAGTTTGATGCTCTACTTGAAGTTACTGGTGGCGAAGAGGCATGGGAAAAATTTAGCAACCAGAACTTCACAAAATATTATTTCCGTGATTTTGAAAGCGAACAAGGCTTTTCGTTTCGCGTAGCCGCAATGTGGGCAAATGGAATGGGAGCCACAAAAGCAGCCGCACTGGCAACGGAGTTAACGAAAGAACTTAGCCCCCGATGCTTGGCGATGTGTGGAATTTGTGCTGGGAGACGCGGTGACGTTTTTCTGGGAGATGTTCTGGTCGCTGATCGGGTCTTTCGGTACGACGAAGGAAAGCTTAAGGTTCAAAGAGAAGATAAAGTCTTTCAACCAGATCTCACTACATTTAATCTGAAACCGAAGTGGAATACAGCAGTACAGGAAATGATAAATAAATGGCGACCATCATTCATCAATGAGCGATCGCTCTCTATAGATTACCAGGCTAATTGGTTGCTGCGTGTGTTAGCAGCTTTTGAGCAAAATGGAGATTCGCACCCAAATAAACATCCTGATATCAATCGGTATTGCCCAAATCGCAAGGCAGCAATGGAAAGACTGAGGGAAAAGGAATGGATAGAGAAACAAGGTTTTAAACTCACTATCAAAGGAAGACAAGGGCTTGAGGAATCTCAATTTTACTCTCCTGATTCACCTGAACTAGATCCCGATTTTAGCATTCACTTAGGTCCGATTGCTACAGGTACGGCTGTTCAACAAGACCCCTTAATATTTAACAAGATCGCTGAATTTCAGAGAAAAATTATTGGGCTGGAAATGGAGGGCGAAGCTATTGGCATAGTTTCCGAAATTCAAGAACTTGACTACATGGTTTTTGTTAAAGGAGTTTGTGACTACGCTGACGAGTTTAAGGACGACTCCTTTCGCCAATTTGCTGCTAAAGCATCCGCTGATTTTCTCATTACTTTTCTCATAAAGTATTTACCAAAAAAAGATCCAGCCCCTAATTCTGTCGAGTCTGACCGGGCGAAATTGGTAAGAAAAAGCCAACAAGTAATGGAACAAGTCTCGAACAGAATTGGGGGCAAAGTACATTTGCATCGAGCTAATCGGCTAGAGGAACTTGAAAAAGCTTGCACTGAATACCGTGTAACTGTTCTTCTTGGAATCTCTGGAGTTGGAAAATCTTCTTTAGCTAGAGATTATGCTGAAAAGCTGATTGGTGAAAACCAATCTGTTCTTTGGTTTGAAGCTAGATCTTTTGAGAAAATTGATTTTGCCTCATTTGAGGCGGACTTACAGCTTACCAATTCATTAGAAAGCATGATTAAAACCCTATCTAATGAACCTGCTATACTTATTCTTGATGGAATTGATAGACTATACGATCCTAATTCTTTTAAACTACTTTCAACATTTTTGAGATTATTTAATTTTCACGAAGATTCATCGTCATGGATATTATTAGTAACTTGCCAAACACAAGAGTGGTCACGTTTGTGTGAAAACCTAATCCGAGAAAGCATTCTCACTAACGAATGGCAGATATTTCGGTGTAATCCATTATCTATTGATCAACTCGAACCTATTTGGCAAGAATTTCCTAGTGCTAGCAGGCTTAAATATCAAACCCATCTAAGAGAGATATTTGGAAATCTCAAAATTTTAGACCTAGTAACTATCAGGCTAAGTCTCGGAGATGATGTTCAAGTAGGAACATGGGTTGGTGAATCAAGCGTTGCTACATGGTTCTGCGATTCAGAAATAGCACGCGGTAATGAAGGCCCAGCAAGAGTGCGCTTTGTCCAACTATTAGCTGAACGTCAAGCAGAAACACTAAAGCAAGCTATTCCCATCGAGAATTTTGAAGTAAGTCAACTGCAATTGATTGGGAATATTTTTAGCGAAAGAATCTGTAGTAAAACGCCTGATGATAGTATTGTTTTTCAGCACGATTTGTATGGCGAGTGGTTTAGGTTTCGACTTCTCGTATCCCATAAGGACGACCTTGTAAATTATCTCAGAGAACGCCTGACCTTCCCAATGTGGCACAGGGTTCTCCGTCTCTATGGACTTTATCTACTCGAACATATTGGCGACATTTCCCAATGGCATCAAACCTTAGATACTTTTGCCGATGAAGCTAATTTATTAGCACAAGATATTTTACTTGAAGCTCCAGTATTTGCTGCAAATCCCCTCCCACTGCTAGAACTCATTCGCTCCAATTTGATAGAAAATGAGGGGCTATTGCTTAAGCGTCTACTCACTAGATTTTTAGTATCTGCGACCCTACCAGATCCACAATACCTTGAAATAGCTCGTGCCCAAGGGTTTGACGAGACTAAATTTTCAGCAACCTTTCGTTACCCTCACTGGTCATTCTGGCCGGCAATGCTTCGTTTTATTTATGAACATCACGAAGAATTTATTGTTAAAGCGCCTGTTGAAATTGGGCAAATTGTGAAACTATGGCTTGACTATGCGCCTCACGGAACGATACTGCGACAGGAGGCGGCTGAAATCGGACTTCTGTTGGGAGAAAAAGCACTCCTTGCACAAAAAGATTACAGTTCTTCTATCTACAAAGACCGTAAGCAGTTTTATTATGTAGCTTTAGCTGGAGCAAGAGAGCTTCCTGATCTTGTCAGCGATTTTGCCCTTAGAGCTAGTCAGAGAACGGGAGAAATTAGTAGCGAAGATAATGAGGGGCAAGGTTCTATTCTTGTGTCGATAATAACCAGTTCAGATCCGCGCTTCGATCCTAATGAGCCTTTACCTGAACCATATCCAGATGGACCTAGAAGAAAGGTAGATGATGACTTTCGTAAGGTAATTCTTGAGGGAAAAACACTTTGGCCACTAATTCACGTTAATCCTGCTGTAGCTCGTGAAGTTACTCTCGCCGTTCTTATTTGTCATCGCCGAAGATATGAGTGGGCTAGCTACTTGAGTGCCAGAGATTGGCTTGAATTGGAAGATATCATAAACTGGTCTCCATCACTATACACTCATGGCCCATTTTTAGCATTTCTGCAAATCAACTTTATTGAAGGATTGGAATTAATTGCCCGGTTGGTAGACTTCACTACAGATAGGTGGAAGCACCGTACTGAAATAAAAGCTAACGAATATGTAGAAGAACAAGAGGAGCGGGATACGAATGAAGTTTTAGCTCAGTTTGTGAAAGAAAGTTGTCGTCATCCTGGAATTATTGTTCTTTTAATAGATAATGTGGAACGGGAGTTTCTTGGGGATTCTAGGGTCTATGGTTGGTCAGCCGGGTTAGGAAATATTCCTCACACTGTTGAAGTTGCACTGATGGCGCTGGAGAAATATTTTTATCTTCGTATTGATCAAAAACAACCTATTGATGAAGATATCCTAACTGTATTAAGGCGAGTCAAAAGTGTCGCTTTTTTGAAGGTTCTCTGCGACGTGGGTAAGCGACTACCGGCTCTGTTTGAAAATTCTCTCCAACCAATTCTTAGCGTACCAGAAATATACTTTTGGGAGAAGAGGATGATTTTGGAGGAGCGGAGTCGCTTAATGATAGATTTTTTTGTGGAAGAAGAACCCTTCTTTCAATTAGCAAAGGAATTCAAAAATTTGGAACACCGACAAAAATATTTGCGCCAAATCGCCCTTGAGTTATTTTTCAAGAGCCCTGCTATGAGAGCATTTTTTGAACAGGCCCGGCAAAGATGGGAAACTAGATTTTTGGTTAACTCTGAAGATGAGATTCGCGATTTTCTGCAACAGTTGATTTTGACTTTCGACATAAATAATTATCAGATTCAGCAAGATCCAGAATACGGTAATATCATTATTAATACAAAAGTTAATGACTTACAAGCAGAGCGTGCTGACGAACTTCGTAACAATGAATTTAATTTACTAATCCTAATTTTCCCAATGCGCTGTCGTATGTACCTCAATCGGCAGGAGACACTAACAGAAAATGACATTGAGCAGTTTTGGGAACAAGTTCAACAAATCATTTCCATAGGTGATGGTGATGATAGTTACCAAAACAATCAATACACTCCCAGCAAAATAGCCGCTTGTGTCTGTGGGGGGATTGCGGTACTTTTCCATTTTTATCGCAACTGGCTGGCTCAATATCCTGAACGCAAACAATGGTGCCTAGATTATCTTCGAGATATTGTTCTTGACCCTCCTCCATCAGAGCGGTTTGATCTTCCTGAAAGTCCAGCAGATTCTACTTGGGATTGTTTTGTTGCTGAAGCACTCCCTCTAATCTGGGCTGAGGATAAAGATAATGAAGAAGCTCGCTACCTCATAGCACTGATGGTGTTTGCTCCGCATTACAAGACAGTAAATATTTTATTTTGCCGTTGTGCAGAACTACGCTCAATTCTTCTTGAAGACTTCACTCGCCTGCGACGATTTCTATTTGCATTGGCTTTTGTTCGGAATCGTATTGCCTTCGTCGAAGGTTTTCAAATAGAGCGAGAATTAATTCAACAGTTTTCAGAAGAAGTAAATAAATGGGAAGAAGAACAATTAGAAGCGTTTGTTAAAGCGGTTACTCCATCCACAATCTATACGTGGAGGTTAATGGATGAATCCGATCGCTTTCGTGCTATTGACGAAACTATACCAAGACGACAATACGACCTAGATTTTCAGCTTATACAAGCAGCTCATGCTTGGCTTCCTACTCTTGATAAAGTCACTAATGCAGAAGAGCGTTGTAATATAATAGAGTTTTGGAGCGAAGCACTATCTTATGTGATGCGACGAGTATCAGTATCTGGAGAACGGAATCAATGGCACAGTCAAAATTTTTACCCAAATAAGCTAGAACGGTGGGTATTAGAGCGTGTTGCTATAGCTATTTTATATATGGATTTAAATGAACAACCAGAGAAACTGTGGCAACCCATTTTAGACCTTCCCCAAGAAGCACATTACTGGTCTGAAATTCTTATGCAGACATTCCATCAATATGGATTGCAGCAAACTTCTATTCCACTCAACTATGTTGCGACTACAGGTGCTATTCTTAATTATGTATTACCTCCAGAATCGGCTGATTTTAAGTGGTCTTACCATGCGGAGGTTTGGGATGAACTTATTGGTATCGGTCGATTTTCAATTTATAAATGGGATGAACGTCACAGTTCTCTTATAAAAGAAATGAGGTGTCTTTTTGAAGATTGGTTTAGGCGCATACCCATATCCAAGCATCGCATTGCTTTGTTCGCCAAATGGTTGAAAAAACCCGTTGCAGACCCAATTCGCCTTAAAGCAATCCTTTGGTTTGAAGAGATGCTAAAACAGGAAAAATTGGATTATATTCTCAAGGAAAAGTCGATAACTGAAGCCCTTGCCTGCCTCCTAAATACTGTCTGGGTGCGAGACCAAAATCGACTCCGGCAAAATAAGTCTGTCTTTGAGGCTTTCTGCCATTTGTTGCGTTTACTCACAGACCAACAGGAGGAAATTGCTCTGGAATTATGCCGACGAATCGCTGGTTCTTGATAAACCAAATTTATCGCTTAGGTTGTCAGTTGCAAAAACTTAGTTGTCCACTTTTTTAGCATTAAACGCTAGCGTCCTTTTGCCAAATCAGCATAGATAAATATTTCTACTCCCAATACGATTAGAAGTATAATTTCCACCCAGGAAATAATTGTCACACCCAGAGGCGGGTTGGGAACCAGGAACCAGAATGCTGCCAAAGCGATCGCTCCCGAAAAGACAAACGTAATTTGATCCACAATTAATTGCTGAATCTTACGGCGCTTGCGATGTTTGTCGTCACGGTGAGCAATCTCCCAACCAAAGAGGGTTTCCAAATCCGTATAGCCCGTGTATTCCTTCACTTTGTCAACCAGCTTGTAGCGGATGTATTTGCCGATCGCTGAAATCTTTTCATCATTGACCACATAAGTCCAGCCCAGAATGAGGCACACCCAAGGAACTACCAGTAAAGCGTAATAGTTGGATGGGTTAGAAACAGCGAATGATACAACTGTTACGAACAGACCTAGCGTTACATAAAGCAGATTATCCCGAAAACCAATCCTTTGAGCCTGCTCAGATTTCAGTTTGTCGTATTCCTTAAAGAAAATTTCAATAATTTGGTCTTTATCACTCATGGCTGACTCCCAGTTTCTCAAATCCTATATTTATTGTGACTGATTAACAAATATTTACCAGCAAGCTAAAGAAATTCTCTCTTTCTCTCGGCAAATCCTGATTAAATAGCCAAAATAGTGGATATTCAGATTATTTCAAGGATTAACCCATGCCTCGCGCAGTAATTCAGATTATTTCAAGGATTAACCCATGCCTCGCGCAGTAATATTGACTGCTCTTCCGGTTGAATATATGGCTGTCCGCAACCATCTCGCCGACCTCCGAGAAGAAATGCACCCCCAAGGCACTCAAAATAGAGTTCGACTGGACCTGTTGCAATCGGCGGATAGTTGTGCAAACCCTGCTTCAGAATACAAACTCCAATTTCGTTTTTTAATTTTGAACTACAACTGGTAAGATCGGGGATTAACCCATCAGAAGCCCGCATCAGAACCAATTTCCTCACCAGCCGTGCGCCAAAAACCTGAGACTCCCGAACAATAGGCTACTTTAACCGAAGCATGGTTCGTAGCTTGCGAGTATGAGCCGACCGTTGAAGATTTTCGCTTACTAGCAGAATTCCTGTGGGAGAATCAAGACAGCGTTGAAGTTGATTAGCTGCTGATAATTTTGAATTGAATTTACTTAACAGAGCGATCGACATATTTTGAAAAGATGAGCTTTTACCGCTATGCCTAAACCAAAGAGGTATCCCGACAATTGGCAAGAGATTGCGCTCTCGGTGAAAGAAAGCGCTCTTTGGCGCTGCGCTAAGTGCCATCAACAATGCCTCCGACCCGGCAAACAAAGCGACTTAACCAAATCTGAACGGTGTGCTTTAACTTTAGCGGTGCACCATCGCAATCGGATACCGGAGGACAATCGCCCTGAAAACTTAATCGCTCTGTGTACCGCGTGTCACCTGTCCTATCACAATCGTGGTCAATCTAACGTATCGCCGGGGCAATTATCCTTGTTCCCCGATGATGGCCTTGACTGGGATATTATGGAGTGCTCTCTGGAATCGGTTTGAAACAATGTATCCGATCCGAATCCGCTGGTGTCCGCTTACTTAGTTTAAAGGTAGCTTTACAGTTTTCCAGCGCGAGCGTGTTCGCCGTTGAAGAGGAAATTTCGTATTTTTGTTTAAGTATCTTCCCGTGCAGTAACTTCATCGGTTTGCCAGGATTCGCTTGAGCCGCTTCTTGGCTAATTCCCACAATTCTTGAGAGTCTTCTGATTCCTGGTTCGGAGCCAACTCAGTTGCTTGGGATGTTTCACTATTTACGGGAGTTTCTGTTTGGGATAGCTGTTTCCGAAGCTCTCATTTCCACTCGCTTAATTCCGGCACGATAACCGAAAAATCATCCAATTTGCAGCTAATCCATGCAGCGCGTTTGCGGAGCGAAATCAAGAATTTCCCAACGATCTCGCCTACCATCCACAAAAAAAAAACTTGCCCAGCAGCGGATGTGGCTGGGCTGTTTCGCGAACGGCAGACAACTACTCTAGGTGCTCGTCAACTAAAGCAATGAGTTTAGCGATCGCTTTCTGTTCTTCTAGAAGTAGTTCTTTGAGCTGGCGCATCTGTTCTTGATTTGGGGGTCTATGTACCAAGTCATCAACGAAGTCTAGCAGGGGAGACTTTCTAAAAGGTCTACCCAAAGCAGCTTCATCTCGCAAGCGCTTGGTTCGCTCCAGCTTAGACAGTTGCAATCGGTTTTTAGCCTGACGGCGTGCGATAAGTCCGTCAAGTCTTGGACATACGTTCCCAGTCCTCTTCATCTCCATATATCTGTTTTACTTGTTGTTTTAACTCAGTTATCTGCTCGGTCAGATTTGCCACCTGATCTTCAATAACGTCTGTTTTATCCTCCTGAATTTCCAGAGAAATTTCCACAGATTCGACATATTCGTTAGAGTCGATAGGAGCGTTACCACTCCTACCTCTCCTTCAGAACGGAACGTGATACTTTCGCATCATTCCGCTCCTTGATAATTCCACCTTTGTTATAGGTACGATTCAAGACTAACTGTCGGGCTTGATACTGAATTTCAAATGCAGTGAGCCGTCTGTTGATGTCTTTGTGTCGTGGCAATGTCTGTGTAGAAGTTGTAGATTATCCTGATGATTTTTACCACCTAATGAAAGCGGTAATTTATGGTCAACTTCTACAATGTCTGTACTGGTAAAGTACAAACCACAGTGAGAGCAAATACCCTTTTGTCGTTTGATTAAAGATGCAACTCTGTTAGGAGTTTCCGGGTATTCACCTCGACGCTTACTCCAGTAAATCCAGTCTCCATTAAAAGGACTAGCCTCACCCTTGACTTTTGTATGCCTTACGATTGGCGTACTTGCATGGGTGATTAGTTCTAATCCATCCTCGGTACTGAAACACCAATTTCGGTTTCCTACTGTTCGCCAGTATTTAGCCACATTGATGTCCCCTTTCCCTCTCTTTCTTGCCCAAGCTCTTAACTTATAGTAGGTTAGTTGGTCAACCTTGTTAAAGGTTTTTTTACTAACAACTGTCGAGTAATAGTTTGACCATCCCCTAATGATTGGATTCAGCCTACTGATTAAAGCAGCTTGTGGGGCGGTTTTATGCGAGTCTACTACCTCGGCAATCTTGTCTAGATGGGTCTTGATTTTGACTTTTGAGGGTGTGATTAATGTTTTAAAACCAAGTGGTTTTCCATTTGATGTATTAGCACTACGGTAGTTTCCTACTTTGTATTGTTGCACATGGAATCCTAAGAACTCAAACCCGACATTTCCTTCTATTTCATTAAGTGTGTGGGTTAGTTTTGTTTTACTTGGTTTTAATTCCAATCCCATGTCATTTAACCATTCTGCGATTATCTCCTGAGATTTCTTGACTACGTTTAAATCCTCATGGATAATTACGAAGTCATCAGCATAACGGATTAGGCTAAGGGACTTACGATGTAAGGATTCAGGTCACTGAACTCCTTGCTGGGCAAAGACTTTAGATATGGAGCTTGATACTAAATCAATCTCTATTCTCAATAAACCACCAAAAACTGTCATTTTTCGTTGTTTATTGACAATCAACCACGAAAGACAAAAACCCTTATTTTGCCCTAAAACCCTTGCTAGACAAGCGTTGGAGCTGCAAGTTTTTAGACCTGAATCCTTACCTTACGATTAACCCGTTTTTCCCCTTTTAGTGTTTCCGCGTACTGCTTTAGTCTTTCTTCCATACCATGTAGGGCAATGTTTGCCAGTAGCGGTGAAATAACCCCGCCTTGTGGTGTACCCTCGTTAGTAGGGAATAAAGAATCTTGCATACAATACCCTGCTTTTAGCCAGTTCTTCAATTGACGGCTTAGAGTGGGGTATGTATTTATTTTGTAGAGTAACGTTTTTTGGTCTATACGGTCGAAGCATTTGGTAATATCAGCATCAAGCACGTACTTGGCTTTCTGGTTAATACTGGTAAATATTGCTCCGATTGCGTCGTGACAGGAACGTCCCGGTCTAAAACCGTAACTGTTAGGCTCAAATTTTGCCTCCCATTCCGGTTCTAACGCTAGTTTTACAAGCGCTTGCAGTGCGCGGTCGTTTATTGTGGGTATTCCTAATGGTCGAGTTTCAGTTGAACCAGGTTTGGGGATATTAACCCTTCTAGTGGGCGTTGCCTTACCTGTTAACTTCAACTCACTTACCAGGTTAGTACGCTGCTTTGGGGTCAACGATTTAACGCCATCCACTCCAGCCGTGTTCTTACCTTGGTTATCTTGTGTAACCCTACGAACCGCAATACACTTTGCAGACCAAGACCTAATCAGGGTCTTTTGAAGTTTGCGAACTGCTTTAACATCACCACGTTCACTCGCTTGGAATATTCGCTTTTGCAACTTAAAAGCCACCTTTTCTAGCTTTCGCCATTTGATGTCTTTCCACTCCACCGTCTGATTGTTCAGCGTTTTAGATATATTCATTGCTACTTGTTTTACTCCTTTGGAATTACCGTGTATCTGTCAGCATATCCTCATCATTACAATGAGGCATTCGCTTTTGATACAATCCCTTTCTCTTAAATCATTCGTTAGCTATTTACTGGATATCGACCTATTTCTAGTATCCAGAGATTTAAGAGAGTTACTTCGTTCCGATTACACATTTGTTTGAGTCTTTAGCGTGATGCTATCCACCGGGTTTACGGGCGGTGCTTATAAGTCGATTAACGAATCGCTTATGCCATATCCTTGCCTTTTGGCTTGGTGTTAATCAATCTTTACCGTGTTTTTCAACGGTTTTATTCTGATTCAGCCATTACACCATTACAAATGACGATGGTTCCATCACATCTTTGCTTTTGCTACGCATGGACTCTTGCTTGACAGTTACCAAGTTTGGCTCTCAGTAGTTCTGCCTTTTAACCCCGCTTTAGCCTAGTGGTTGCTACCCAATAATCTAGGGGCTATGCTTTCACCTCTGCACTTGAGGGATAGGACTTGACGCACAGCGCCTCACCTACAAATGTAATCAGTTGTCATCAGTCTCAACAACTGGGCTAACCCTCCCATAAGCTTTTCAGCCTATTTTAGGTTAAACGAATCGCACCGTTAACTTTTGTATTGGATCTGGCTGAGGCGACACGCCGTTAGACCCATTGCCGTTGGTCATGGTCATTCCTCACTGGTATCTTGATGGAAGAAACTGGCGATCGCTATCGATCGTCCCTCCCGTCACCCGGTGTGGGTGTGCTTGATGCGTTGGAATCGCTAGTTATTCGCCAGCACAGCGCGCTTGCTAGTTGGTTTTGTTCGACGCGGCAAAGAGCTCGCACTGTCGGGAACCAAGCCTGCAAGTGGGATAAGTCGCTGTTGACGCTACCCGAATACGCTCTTGACGGGTCGGCTTCCAAACTGACGAAGGTTCGCAAAGCGTAGAGTTCATCTAACTTCAACCCGTCCAATCTGTTGATTAAGGATTCGAGGGAATATTTTCGGGGCGTTGTGTGTCCCGCAATCGCTTGTTCCCCCAGTTCCCACCAACTCATCATGTTGGCCCGTTCGGTGGAACACAAAATCTCGTGTTTCCGAACGCAGATGTAAACTGGCTGTCCGTCTTCCTGTATCAAATTATCTTGGTCATCCAGTAGGCGACCGGTGACGGTTTCATGGCGAACGTCGGTCACTTCCATGCGCCCCATTGTGGTGGTGACGCGGGGATTGGGTATTTCTACAAAGCTTGGTCGGGCGGGTTGCGATGGCTGCCCGTAATCTGCGAACATAGAGGAAATCTCCAACAAGTGAGTGCCGTACCCCGCCCCAGAAGATTGCGAGTCAGAGGGGGCGGGGTTTGGTTTTGGATGAATTTCCACATTATACCCTTCTGAGGCCCTGTGTATACCCTCAGAGGTGAATATTGGGCATGAGGGAGAATCCTTAAGGACTTAGGAGCCCCTAAATCCTTGTAGGATAAGCAGTATATGAATTGTGGAAATTGAAAATGCCCGACATTGATGCTCCTAAAATGGTACGCATAGATTTTTCCGTGCCTGCTCCCCTTTTAGAGCAAATGCAAGAATTAGCCAAGGATGAGGGCTGGAAACCTGCCGAATTGCACCGGATGCTCTGGGTACTGGGTTTTGCAGCGTATACCGAACAGAGCAACAAACGCTTGGTAAACGATCGGCTTAGGGCAAACAAGGCTAAGGATAAACTCGACACCTGAGCTGTTGAGGCAGTCAAAACGCCTCGAACGAGGTGACACCCAGAATTAAAGGTATTCGTTACTGTTAGAAAGCTGCCAAGCATTGAGAAAATTACTGAATAAATTGCTTTATCCCTCCAAGTCAATCGCTTCATGGGCTAACTCCGCGTTTGCTACACTATGGGTGTTTTGTACCCATGCCGAGGCTGTAATATCGAGACTTCTCCGGCATAGATAATTTAGTTGCTCTCTAATTGCTGGTGGTATTTCCTAGTTTCCGAGATTCTACGCTTGAGGGTGTCTAATGCCCTCACCGCTGTCCAATTACCCCGATTAGCTAATTGGATATATTGCTGTATCAATTCTTCGGTGATTTGTTGGTCTAGCCACTGCACCAATTCTGTGGTTGCGAGGCGCGCTTGGGGATTGGTGTTGCCGAATATCTCGAACATTCCCAAACGCTGCATTTGCTCTAAGGTCATACTTTCCACCGCTTTCACGGCTTCTTCAAACTCTTGGGCGGTCAAGTGGGACGGCTCATGGGGATGCTGCTGTAACAGGAAATAATCGATTTCTTTGTACGCGCCGACATACATTTTATGGCGAACAGTGTCGCATAAAATTGCGTGTTCGGGCAATTCATCATCAGAGCCTAAGTTGTAAGATTCTAAGTGGATTGCGAGAGTTATGTGTTCTATCAGTGGCGCATACACGGCGTAGTAGCTAAATGTAGCCATTGCTCTGCCATTACGACCTGGGGCTTTGCTTCCTTGGTAATAAAGAGCAAAGTATTGAGTGTTGTTGACTCCCACCATCTCCGGTAACATGGGTGGCATCGCTACGGGTAATTCGATGAAGTGTGTTCCTAAAATGATTCCTCCTTGTTCAAGTAAAAGGGTATGGAAACGCTGTTTTTTTGCCCTTTCGTGTATTCAATATCTACCGTTGTTTCAGTCAATGCTAAACAACGAATTGCTCTTTATTTTGTTGTTATTTCATTTGAGTTACCTCCCAGATATCGGGGTGTTTTAAATGTTTGAATCCATTGGGCATCAACACGAACCATCATTTCTGATGAATCATTTTTGATGGCATTCAGCCAAGGATTTTTCGCATCTCTCAGAATCAACTCTACTTTAATAGACTGCACGAACACTTCAGGCGGCACCCGACTAGCTTCAATCCATACCCCATCATCAAACGGGTTGATTGGATAAATCATTTTTTTGAAGTTATACACATTGTCGTGATAGCAGTAGGGATACTCATAGCGCGATACCATCCGATTGGAATGAGACATGGGATTGTACTTTCTCAATGAGAAAATCTGCATATTTTATGACTCCATTAATCCAAGAGTGTAGTAGTTATCTAACAATCGAGCGAAAGAAAACAGCCGTTAGATTGATAAGCCAAAGTTATCTTTAGTTCAAGCCCTTCTGTTCTCAAAACTTTTTCTGCCTCATCCAACAGCTCAAAAGAGTTGAACCAAACTTGAATGATGCCCTCAAGTTTATGATGCTTTAAGGTGTATCCTCGTTCGTGATGGGAAGGGTGACGGCATCTCACGAAGCAAGCCGTTCTGAGGAATGTGTGAATGTTTCTGGTCATTTTTATGTGTTCTGTTATTCAAATAGGATGAGAGCGCTGCTTTCTTGGCGTTTCCCGTACTCCGTGTCTACCTGCGTTCTCAACGCTTCAAACTCATCAAATAAGTCACTGGGAACGTACTTGGTGTTCTTTCTAGAGCTAAGTTTGTAATAGGCGTGTTGCCACTGGGCAAAGGTATTCAATGATGCTGTGTAGTGTAACCAATCGCAGTTATTGAGGTGCTTAAATCCCCATTGCTCATTCCTCCATTCGGTATTCGCATCTCTGCCAGGCCAGCATATATACACCGCTCCTGGTAATCCTTTGAGTAGCACTATCTCGTACAAATTCCAAGCTTCTGTGTAACGGTAGCAACTTTCTTCGTTGATGCACTCTCCGCCTTCATCTAAACCCATTTGAGTACAATCCAACCCTAAACAGCAGTGCATTGTGTACCTCTAACTTACTATTTTTTCTACACTAGCGACAGCTATTTTATTAAAATTGCTTTTGTTTTGAGGTTAACATTAAGCAGAAAAGAGTCCTTTGTAAAAAGTGATTATTTCCTGTTTTCGTTGTTTATTCAGGGCATGGCGGTTGGTAATGACAGCGCAGTAGTTATCAACTTTGGAAAGCCATTGCTCGTAGGTACTACCCCGTTGTTCTAAGAGTTGTTGCACCGCTACTTCTAATTCGGGTGTGATTTTTTCACCTTCGATGTTGTCGATTAGTTCATCCAATTCCTCCAGTTCTACAGTGAGTAAATGCAATGACTTAGTGTGCCCTCGGTGAGCCTCACAGCGACTGGAAATCAGAGCACGTTGGTCTGGGTTCATGTGTTGCCATGCTTGCTGCACAATTGAGTCGGTTTCAGGAGTTTCGGGGGTGTCGCATTGTGCTTTTAGTTGAGCTTTGAGAGCGGTCAGTGCTTCTATTCCCTGCTCTGAGGTTGCTAGTAATTGAGCGCAAATAACATTCAATAAGGACGTATTGGGCGTATTAGCCGTAGATTCACTCAATGTGACAGGTTCTTGAGATGCGGGTAATTGTGTCTTCTTTCTGGGCATGATGTTCTCGCAATTGTTCTAATTGTGATTTACACCCATTGCGATAGCCATTTTGTTGGAGTTATTTTAGTTATTAATTTTATCAATTATTAGCTATTAGTAAGACGTTATTATTATAAGATTTTAAATAAGGAAGTTGCCCCAAGCGCAAACTTGAGGCATGATAGATTAGATCCTGCTCGCAATAATCAGATTTGTCGCGACTAATTGAAACTGAGCTTCGGTCAACCCTATTGTTTCACCATCATCCGTACAGGCAGTAGCAATCACTTGACCGCCAAGTGCAATACTGCGACGGGTAATGCAGGTTAAGGGCAATTCCTTGTATAAGAATTCCTCATCACAGATTAGGTCTATCGCGGGATCTGGAAATTGATTCGGGACATATTCTATGAACGCAGGTTCACCTGCAATGCCCACTCGGTTTTGCAAATCTGCAAGTTCCAACTTTTTTTCTACTTCCAGCCGGTGGATTCCTGTTGAATTAATCAAAGCGTAGAGCATAGCTTACTCCCTATTTTTTACACCCTAGCGGTAGCCCTTTACTTTAAATTTTTCGTATATTTAAAATTACTCTTGATATGCGGGTATTGCTTATAACGATGGCGTAATTACCAAGTGGGGTACGTTCGAGAAGTGCTACTCCCACACCGAACTCAAACACTTTATTGAAGATACTTTGGGCGTACCTGCTCGGTATCTCACTCACAATACCTACACCGTTTCTCACAACTCTAAAGCTCTTTCCCTGATAATCCACCCAAGATTTTTTCCTTGAAAGGCAGTCTGTACCCGCCATTTGGAGG
>ENA-OFCE01000508-OFCE01000508.1-metagenomes-genome-assembly--contig:-NODE-508-length-25162-cov-3.608396_pt1 | contig 25162 bp, 26 predicted proteins | sample MGYA00153388_OFCE01 | MGnify analysis MGYA00153388
TGGCGCGCAGGATGCCGTAGTACGCGGCCGCGTACTGCGGGCAGTTTTGCATGAAAATCGCGACGCGATCGCCGGCCTTCACGCCGACGCTTTGCAGCCAGCCGGCCACCGCCTCGGCCTGCCCGACGCCCACGCGCCCGTCCGGACGCTCTCGGGCGGGCAGCGCAAGCGACTACTGCTCGCTCGGGCGCTCTATCGCCAACCGAAGTTTCTGCTGCTCGACGAGGACACCAGTGCGCCCGATACAGAGCGCGCACAGACCGTCAATCAGGCCGTCAAAAACTCGGCATCACCACGCTACTCATCGCGCACCATGACTCGACGGTGGCCATGGTTGGGACGCGAGTGGCGTTGGGCTAATAGCCGTTGGTGGCGATGTCGCCGCCGCCAACCAGCATGATTTCGCTGTCGAGCAGGCTGCGAAGGATGGCTTCGTTGATGTTTAGTTCGCTGACGGTGTCGATTTGCTTGTCCATGTATGTGATCCTAAGTAAGAGTTGCTATACGGTGAAGAAAAGAACTGATGTCGGCTGCAAATGGTCGCAGGCCTAAACGAGCGAGCGGGTGGTGGCAGAGCGCTAGTACCCGTTTGTTGCGATATCGCCGCCGCCGATCAGCATGATTTCGTTGTCGAGCAAATCGCGGAGGATGTCGTTGCTCAGGTTGAGTTCTTGCACGGTGTCGATTGGCTTGTCCATGTTCATAGTCCTTAGTGGTTGTAAGTGGCGAGATAAAAGCACAAAATCTGTAACTAGAATATGACATAAGCATCTGAGGAATTACAAGTGGAACGGCAAGCTCTGATTGGTTTGATTGACGCGTGTGTGACTGAATTCGACAGCGAAGGTCTGGCGGATTTGGTCACTCAACTGCGCGCGGATTTGCCCGTGTTGTTGAAATCTGCAGACGCAGAGGATTTCAAACTGCTGGTGCAGGCCGCTCGCTTGATCGCCTTTAGCCAACACCCGGAGCCGGTGCCCATTTGCATTTCAATTCTTCTTGACGTTGCGGTGATGCATGTGCCGCGAGGGCTTGCTATTGAGGCCATTCCCTTCGCGGAACGCGCGCTAGATTTAGCCACCGATCACAAGCTAAAAAAGGAATTGCGACGCGCGTGTAACGTCTACGGAATGATGAGCTCGGAGGTCGGTATTCCGGCGCGCGGCGTCGAGTTCGCTTTGCGCTCTGCCGCCATCGCAGATGAAATCGGTGACCAAATGGGAGTTGCAGCGGCCTTCAGTAATATGACCGCTGCGCTCTACATGATGGGGCTTTATCGCGAAACGATTTCCGTTGCGCTGCGGGTCATCAAGCGGTTCAAGCCCAATCCGAACTGTGGAAGCTTTGTCGCCATTGCGCGAACCAATATGGCCAGTGCGGCATTAGCGTTGCAGCACTATCCGTTGGCCGCAGAATCTGCGCGCGAGGCGTGCGAATCTGTTGGTCTGCCGCGCGATGCGCATGGGCTGCTGAACCGCGTCATTGGCGAGACTGTGTGGCTCAAGAGTGCAATTGGTTTGAACGACGATGAGACAGTCGAGGCGCGTCTGAAAATGATTCGCGATTTGTCGAACGCATTCAAATCACCGCGCCTGACGTTGAATCGTGATCTCGCAGAAGCTGCCTATGAAATTTATGCGGGCAACCTGACTGTTGCGGTCGCGAAATTGCTTGAGATGCTGAAGCACTCTAAGAAACTGCCGGGCATCTATCGCGACAACCTCGTACTACTGGTGAAGGCCTACGAAAACGGTCAAGACCATGCGGGCGCGATTCTCTATTTGGGCGAGTTGGTTGAATTCCTCGGAAAGTCTCAGGTTGCTGCCGTGCGCAGCAAACTCGAAGTGATTCGCGAGCGCGTTCAAACGCCGATGCCCGGTAAAGACGATGCGCGCGCTGTCATCATGGCAATCCAAAAAATCCCGGGTTCGCAAAAGGAAGAAATTGAGGTGCCTGAGTCGCTGTATCGCGACGCGCTGGAGCGTCTTGCGGTGTCTGCCGAGCTGCGCGAAGATTCCTTTGGTCGCCACGCCTACCGCGTCGGAAGACTCACTGGTCTGCTCGCGAATTCCCTCGGTTACGGTCACAAGTTTTCTGAAGACGTTGAGCTTGCCGCGCGGCTGCATGACATCGGTAAATTGGGCATTCCGGACGGCTTGTTGATGAAGCCGGGCAAGCTCACCGATGCTGAGTTCATGGTGATGCAGCGGCACACCACCATTGGTGCGCAAATCCTTCAACAGTGTTCGCATCCGGCGTTCAGGTTGGCGGAACAAATCTCGTTGCATCATCATGAAAAGTGGGACGGTACGGGTTACCCAAAAGCGTTGCGCGGTGATGCCATTCCTGAGGTGGCGCGCATCGCAGCACTCGCCGATGTGTACGACGCGTTGACCCACGCGCGCGCCTACAAACATGCGTGGACGCACACCGAGGCGGTGCTTGAAATTGAGCGCACATCGGGCACCCATTTCGAGCCACGCATGGTCACCGCATTCGTTAAATTGGTCGATCATCTGCGTCGGTCACACGGCGACCGATTCGACGACTATTTGGCGGAAGCCGGAAACCACTCGTCGTTCATTCAAGCGCGCGACAAAATGCATGCGATGTTGAACGAGATGGAGCCGTTGGCGCCGGGCGAACTTTTGTAGCGATCTTCGCGGCACGTTTGCGGCGTTTTGTTACAGTAATTTTTGGGGCACTTCCGGCGCACAGCTTTTAGTAACAGCTTTCCGCTGCAACGCGGCATTGCACAAGGGCTAGGGGTATTATTTTTAACAACCTGATATGCGCTGTTTTAAGCGTTCAGGCCCCGTATAGAAGCCGTTTCATAAAAAAGCTGATACAGATTTGTTGTTTTTTAGCGACAGTTTTTTGACGTTTTCGGGCGCTTTTTAGAAAAAGCGACGCCAAAAATCGTCACTATGCCAATGTATTGATTGCGCTTTGCAATTCAGAGCGTAAATAATCGATCAAAAATACAGACAAACGTAAACTTTGCTGTGGTTTCCAGATGCATTCTGTTTTGTCGAGGTTATGTTCATGTTTGAGTTAGACACATTGTCCGTCCATGCTGGCGCTCGGCCCGACCCGACGACCGGTGCAAGAGCGACGCCGATTTACCAAACCACCTCTTTTGTATTCGAAGATTCCGATCACGCCGCCGCACTCTTCAACATGGAGCGCGCGGGCCACGTTTATTCGCGGCTCTCGAACCCGACCAACGCCGTGCTGGAGGAGCGCATCGCCGCGCTCGAAGGCGGCATCGGCGCCATCTCGGTGGCGTCCGGCCAGGCGGCGCTGCATCTGGCCATCGTCACGCTTATGGGCGCGGGCAGCCACATCGTCGCCAGCCGCGCGCTGTACGGCGGCTCGCACAATCTGCTTGATTACACATTGCCGCGTTTCGGCATCGAGACGACATTTGTTGATCCGGGTGACATTGATGCGTGGCACGCGGCGGTGCGCCCGAACACACGGCTTTTTTTCGGCGAAACACTGGGCAACCCCGGCAACCTGCTGATCGACATTGAGAAGGTCGCCGAGATCGCGCACACGGCCCAAGGCCCCAAAGGGGGGGGCGTGCCGCTGATGCTCGATTCAACGCTGACCACGCCGTATTTGATTCGCCCGTTCGAGCACGGCGCGGACATCGTGTTTCATTCCGCGACCAAATTTTTGCAGGGGCACGGCGTGGTGATCGGCGGGCTATTGGTGGACAGCGGGCGGTTTGACTGGTTCGGCGAATTGGCGCGTGAGAACTTCCCGACGCTGGCAGCACCGTATCACGGCTTTCACGACATGGTGTTCGCAGAGGAATCGTCAACGGCGGCGTTCCTGTTGCGCTGTCGCCGCGAGGGTTTGCGCGACTTCGGCGCGTGTATGGCCGCAGCCACCGCGTGGCAAATTTTGCAGGGGATTGAGACACTGCCAGTACGCATGGAACGGCACATCGCCAACACCCGTAAAGTGCTGGAATTTTTGCGCGCGCACGCTTTCGTCGGAGCGATTCATCATCCCGAATTGCCCGAGCATCGCGACTATGAACTCGCGAAGAAGTACTTGCCTAAAGGGGCGAGCGCAGTGTTCTCGTTTGATCTCAAAGGCAAGCGGTCGCAGGGCCGTGCGTTCATCGATGACCTGCGATTGTTTTCGCATCTGGCCAATGTGGGCGACGCACGGTCGCTGGTGATTCATCCCGCGAGTACCACGCATTCGCGCATGAGCACTGAGGCGCTCGCGGCAGCGGGCATCACAGAAGGCACCATTCGCTTATCGATTGGCCTGGAAGACCCCAAGGATTTGATCGAAGATTTGGCGCGCGCGTTGAAAACGGCGGAGCGGGTGAAGCCATGAAGTTCACTGTCAACAACAAGTCCGCTTACGCCTACACAGGCACCCGAGCATTCAACCCTTCACAGCGCACGGCCGTATTCATTCATGGCGCGGCGAACGACCACAGTGTGTGGGCGCTGCAGTCACGCTATTTCGCTTGGCATGGCTGGAATGTGTTGGCGGTTGACGTGCCCGGACACGGTCAGAGTGAAGGGCCACTGTGTACGAGCATCGAATCAATCGCCAATTGGGTCGCAACATTCCTTGATGCAGCGCAAGTGAAGTCAGCGGTGGTCATCGGTCACAGCATGGGCTCGTTGACCGCGCTCGAACTCACCGCGCGGCGACCTGATCTCGCGAGCAAACTTGCGATGGTGGGCAGCGCAGTTCCAATGGCGGTGGGCGACGTACTGCTCGACGCCGCGCGCGACGATGAAGACAAAGCGCGGCGCATGATCGTCGATTGGTCTTTCGCGCCGAACTCGCAGCTTGGCAACAATCACAAAGTGCCCGGCATGTGGTTGCCGGGCCATTTGTTGGCGCTGATGCGTCGCATGGCCAAGGGCGTGCTGCACAACGATCTCGCAGCGTGCAGGGCCTACACAAACGGGCTCTATGCGGCAGCCAAAGTGCCCTGCCCGACGTTCGTGCTGATGGGGGAACGTGACATGATGACCGCGCCGAAAGCTGCGCTCGGTCTGATTGCCGCGCTCAAATCGGTGCGCTCCGAAACCATTGTGGATGCGGGACACAACATGATGTCGGAAGCTCCGGGCACCACGCTCCATGCGCTGTGGCGATTTGCGAATGAATGAGTTTTTGATAGCTGGCCTTCAGGCTCCCTCGCGCCGAGCGGGAGGGTTTGGGAGAGAGAGTTTGTATGCGACAGATCGTTGCTATGCCGCTACCCTCCCCCCGAGGAAGAGGGTACCAAACGCGACCCGAGTCGGTTGAAGCATGGCGCGTTTTTTCGTTCCCGCGCCCATCCAGCAAAACACAACCTTCGCGCTTGAAGCGCGTGTTGCGCAACACGTTCGCGTGCTGCGACTGCGTGAAGGCGAAGCAATCACGCTGTTCGACGGCAGCGGCGGTGAAGTGCCTGCAACGCTCACGCAAATCGGCAAGCGTGACGTGCTGGCAACTACATCAATACACATCGCCATCGAAAGAGAGGTGCAGCGCAGCATTACGCTCTACCCATCGCTCATCGCAAATGATCGCATCGATTGGTTGGTGCAAAAAGCTACGGAGTTAGGCGTTAGCGCCATTCAACCCACCTTCACCGAACGCTCTCAACGCATCCCCGGCGACGTAGAAAAACGAGCGGATCATTGGCGCGGTGTGGCCATTGCCGCATGCGAACAGTGCGGCAGAAATCAGATACCGAAAATTCACATACCGATCACCTTGGGCGATGCGCTGGCGGCAATTGGTGATCAGTCGTTGATCTTGCTCGATGCGGACGGCTCAGCGGATAAATCGCTATCGACGATCACATCATCAAGCGCCGTGTTTATTGGGCCCGAGGGAGGTTTTTCACCGTCAGAACTAGAAGCGCTGCGAAAGCGCTGCGACCACAGATTGCGTCTGGGCCCGACCGTTCTGCGCGCCGAAACCGCAGCCATCGCTGCATTGGCGTCGCTCGTGTGTTTGGGGTCGTTGCAGTAAATGCACATTTACAACCTCGTGTAGGGTGGCGTATTTGGCAAATTCGCCGCGCCCACCAAGCAGTCGCAAAACAACGTATTCTGCGATTCGACACAACGGTGGGCACGGCGTGCCCACCCTACAAAAACTGCCGCGACCCGCGCAGCGCGTAGGAAAAATTGCGGTGTGCGTGCCGTTGGTCGCGGCACAGCCGCTCCTACAGATTCACTACACACTTAAGGCCCCGTGTGCTCGCGCAGCGAGCCCGCCCAACGTCAACCACGCATCGCCCGCAGCCTGCCCTTTGCTCTGCGCGTCAAGCGTCGCGCAGGTCTTCAGCAGGGACGCGATGCGTCGCGGATCAATCTCGTTAACAGCGACTTCCATCGCCTTCTGCCGCTTGCCCCACACCCGCGCATTGCGCAGCGCCTGCATCATCGGCACGCCTTCACGTTTCGACATAAAAATGCTGCCCAACGCATGCACGTCTTCCGACGACTGCCACGACAATCGCGGCGCTTGTTCGCCCTCGGCTTGCAAGCCCGCAAGCACGCGTCCGTAGCGGGCTAGATCGCCACGCAAGAAAGCTTCGGACAGCTCAGACATGTCGTAGCGTGCAACGTCGGTCACCGCATTTAAAACATCGTCAATGGCGAGCTTGCCCGGCTTAACCAGCATCGCGAGTTTCTCGATTTCCTGCTTGGCGGCGAGCAGGTTTCCTTCGCAGCGCTCGCTGATCAGCTCAATCACTTCACGCGCCGCATCAAAGCCCGCGAGCGTCAGCCGCGACTTAATCCATCGCGGCAACTGATCGCGTTCCACCAGCGGCGCGGCCACCATGACACCTGCACGATCACACGCCATGAACCATGCCGAATCCGTCGCTGCGCGATCCAGTTTCGGCAGGTTAACGATGAACACCATGTCGGGCGGTGGATCGTTCGCGAGCTTGCCGAAGAACGCACCCGCATCGACGGAAGGCTTGGCGGTGTTGACTGTGATCTCCACGATACGCAGCGTAGAGAAGAGAGAGAGATTGTCGCTCGATTGCGTGATCACGCTCCAGTCGAAATGTGCCTCAACCACGAAGTGTTCACGCTCGCTGTAACCGGCTTTGCGCGCGACCGCGCGGATGGCGTCTGCGGCCTCCAGTTTGGTCAGCGTTTCCTCGCCATGAATAACGTAGATGGGCTTCAGCGCATCGGTCAGGCGGGTTGCGAGTTGATCGGTGGACACGTGCATTGCGCTTTTTGTGGGAGCGGTTTTACCGCGATAGACGGGCCGGAATCAGTCGCGGTGAAACCGCTCCCACAGGCAATTAGCCCGGTTTCTTCACTGCCTGCAACCGGCGCAAAATCTGCGCGGCTGCATCAAGCTGCATGTCGCGAATCAACTGCCGTTCTTCGCCTTCTTTGGCCAATGCTTGCGACTCAGCGAACGAAAAATCGCGACGAATGGTGATTTCGCCGGGCTCGCCCCAGTCGCGACCTTTAGCGTCGACGAACTCGTAGCGCACGCGATACTCCAGCTCAAATTCTCGCGCACGACCGCCACCGGAAAGTGACAGCACCCGCTTGTCGAAAAATACTTGCAGGAAGCGAATTGCGAAGTCGGCGTCTTCAATTTTAGTTTTGATTTGCACGCCGTTTTGCACGAGGCTCGCAATCACGTCAGGCACCACCGGGGCCGAAGCGCCGGCAACGTTGATCGTGCCCACGCCGAACGCGACGGGCGGCTGCACAAAGACGGTGGTGAACGGGTAGCTCGCCGCGCCGCGCAGCTGGAAGCCGCATGCGGTGAGGGTGAGTGCTATTACGGCGAGCAGTGCGCTTTGCGCCACGGCCCTTACGCTTGTAGGAGCGTCCCTGAGCGCGATAGATGGCACCACAAGCAACGTTGGGATCGCGCCCGTGGCCGCTCCTACAGGTCGGTGCCGAGCCCTCAACCCCCACAATTTAAACCACCACATTAACCAGCCTCCCCGGCACCACGATGGTCTTCTTCGGCGTACGACCTTCGCCAAATTTCGCGACTTCTGGTGCTGCTGCTGCTGCGGCTTCGATGGTTGTCTTGTCGGCAATGACATCGACCACGATTTCGCCACGGGTCTTGCCGTTGACTTGCAGCACGAGCTTGATCTTGCTTTGTACCAGCGCGTGCGGATCCGGCTGTGGCCACGCGGCATCGAGCAGCGTTCCGTGCGCCTTCTCAAAGCCGAGATCAGCCCAGAGTGCGCAGGTGATGTGCGGTGCTACCGGATACAGCGAGCGCAGCAAAATCGATGCGCCTTCGCGTGCAAGCGACGGGCATTGACCCGCCTTCACGGTTTCCAGCGTATTGAGCATTTTCATAGTAGCCGAGACGACGGTGTTGTACTGCTGCCGTTCGTAGTCGAAGTTCGACTGTTTCAACGCCGAGTGCAGCTCGAAGCGCGTTTCTTTTTGCTTCGCGTCGAGCGCGCTGACGTCGAGGCTGGTCGGCCCGGACTTGATGTCGTCGGCGCGATCTACGCAATACGTCCATACGCGACGCAGGAAGCGCAGCGCACCTTCGACTGCTGTGTCCGACCACACGGCTGGGTCTTCCGGGCCGCCGACGAACATGACGTAGAGGCGCGCGGTATCGGCACCGTATCGGTCGATCAGGTCTTGCGGGTCGACGCCGTTCCTCTCGCTCTTGCCCATCTTGCCGATGCCGTCGTACTGAACGACAGAACCATCGGCGAGTGTGCCGCCGTTGATGTGGCCCTTCTCGTCGAGCGTATTGTGAACCTCGGTCGGCGAGACGTAATCCTTGGTGCCTTGCGCGGTAGGCTTGAAGAAAATGTGATTTAGCAGCATGCCGTGGTTGGTCATGCGCTTGAACGGCTCGTCGAACTTGAGCAAACCCATATCGCGCATCGCCTTCGTCCAAAAGCGCGCGTAGAGCAGGTGCAACACCGCGTGCTCAATACCGCCGATATATTGATCCATCGGCATCCAGTAATCGTTGCGCGCGTCGACCATTGCTGGCGTGCCATTGATGGCCGCATCCGGCGACGCATAGCGCATGTAATACCAGGCGCTGTCGACAAAGGTATCCATCGTGTCAGTTTCTCGCCGCGCAGGCTTGCTGCACTTTGGGCACGAGCACTTCAGGAACGCTTCGTCGTGCTGCAGCGGACTGCCGCTGCCATCGGGAATGTGATGCTCGGGCAATACCACCGGCAAGTCTTTTTCCGGCACCGGTACTACACCGCAATCGTCGCAGTGAATCACCGGAATCGGCGTGCCCCAGTAGCGCTGGCGCGAGATGCCCCAGTCGCGAAGGCGGAAGGTGGTTTTCTTCTCGCCGAGGCCTTTGGCGGCGAGATCGGTGGCGACGGCATCCACGCACGCTGCGAACTTCAAGCCGTCGTACTTGCCACTGCAGATCGCTACGCCGTCTCCCTTCATGGCGTACCAATCCTGCCAGGCACCTGCGCTGTACGCGTGGGTTCCGAGCGCAACAACCTGCTTGATCGGCAGCTGATATTTTTTGGCGAAAGCAAAATCCCGCTCGTCATGCGCTGGCACACCCATCACCGCGCCGTCGCCATACGTGATGAGCACGTAATTACCAACCCAAATCTCAACCTGCTCGCCCGTCAGCGGGTGCGTGACGAAGAGCCCCGTCGCGACGCCTGCTTTTTCTTTCGTCGCAAGCTCAGCCTCAGTGGTACCACCGGACTTCAACGCTTCAATCTTTGCCGCCAACGCGTGATCGCGCTCGCCAGCACGCACGGCGAGCGGATGTTCCGGCGCAACCGCGACGAACGTGACGCCCATGATGGTGTCGGCGCGCGTGGTGAACACGTACATCTTGCCGTCCTGAATCGGCTGACCTGCGGCGTCCTTGATGTCGTGCGGGAACGCAAACCGCACGCCCTCCGATTTGCCAATCCAGTTTTCCTGAATGGTGCGCAGGCGATCCGACCAGCCGGGCAACTTGTGCAGCGTTGCGTCGAGCAGCTCATCGGCGTACTTCGTGATGTTCATGTAGTAGCCAGGAATTTCGCGCCTTTCCACCAGCGCGCCTGAGCGCCAACCGCGCCCGTCGATCACCTGCTCGTTCGCAAGCACCGTCTGGTCAACCGGATCCCAGTTCACGATTTGCGTCTTGCGATACGCGAGGCCGTTCTCCAAACACTTCAGAAAGAACCACTGATTCCACTTGTAATATCGCGGGTCGCAGGTGGCGAGTTCGCGCGACCAGTCAATCGCAAGACCGAGGGCATTGCATTGCGACTTCATCGTGCCGATGTTTTCGTAGGTCCACGCTGCGGGGGCAACTTTTGCCTTCATCGCGGCGTTTTCGGCAGGCAGGCCAAACGCGTCCCAGCCCATCGGCATGAGCACATTGAAGCCCTGCATACGCTTGTAGCGAGCGAGCATGTCGTTGATCGTGTAATTGCGCACGTGGCCCATGTGCAGCTTGCCCGACGGATACGGCAGCATCGAGCAGGCGTAGTATTTACCTTTCGGGAAGCGCGGGTCGTTCTCGACAACCGTGTAGGCGAAGGTTCGCGACCAATGGGATTGCGCGGCGGCCTCCACACGTTTATGGTCGTAGCCCTCGGCGGCCTTGTGTTTGTAAGTGGATTCCATGGGGCTTTACATGCGCCGGATCCACGCAGCGTGGAAGCGCTCTAAAATTGGCTCTTGACAGTCGCATTGTAAAGTCCGCTGCTGCATCCGAGCGTCTGCGTGAGCGGAACCTACCGACGATTGCCCACTCTCACCTTCGTCGCTCCGGCGCAAGCCGGGGTCCAGCGACTTATCTTCTTATGCACATCTCAACTCCCACTACCCCAAGACACTGGGCCTCAGCCTTCGCAGGGGCGACGATATTTCTGGTCGGCGCAGCGGCTTTTTTGTGCGCAACGTTGCTTTATGCCGCACCCATCAAAACCGAGCACGCCGAAGTCGAATTGATCGCCGAAAAAACAGCGTTGGTTCGCGGCGAGAAAAACGTCATCGGCCTGTCGATCAAGCACGCGCCGCATTGGCACACGTATTGGAAGAACCCTGGCGATTCCGGCTACCCGACAAAAATTACGTGGGACGTGCCGTCCGGTTACGGGGTTGGTGAATTTGATTGGCCGACACCCAAACGCCTCGCCACTGGCCCCATCGTCAATTTTGGCTACGAAGGCGAGGTCTTGCTGCCAGTCACGATCAGCGTGCCGCTCGCTGCAACGGTTGGTGAATCGATAACGCTCAAAGGTAAGGCTGAGTGGCTGGTGTGCAAAGACGTGTGCATCCCCGAAGAGGGCAACGTGTCGTTGACGTTGCCCGTCGCAGCCAGCAACGCCCTCGGTGTCGATAATGCACGGTTCGCAGCGGCGCGCGCTGCAACACCGGGCGATGCGAGCGCGTGGAAAGCCACGCTTCATGCGCCAGCCAATCCGGCGCGCGAAGCGTGGCTCGATTTGATCGCGCCGAGCGGGGCAGTATTGCTCACCGCACTGGATGTGTTCCCGGTGACCGAGCAGGTGAACGACCCGTCCGTGCAACAGGTTTATCGCACCACGCAGGGCTACGCGGTCAAGCTAAAACTGGTGGACGGCGTCAAGCTGCCCGAGCGCATGCCCATTGTTTTGGCGGCCGCTGGCCCGGTCGGTGCGAAGGGTGAAGTCGCTGGCACCACGTTGGCGACCGTAAGTAGTGCGGCGTTTGTGTTGCCTGCTGGGGCGACGATGCTTAGTGGCCCGGTTGCTAGCGAGGACGCGTTTTCAAACGCGCTCACCTTCTGGTCTGCGCTGTTGCTGGCGTTCCTCGGTGGTATGGTGTTGAACCTGATGCCGTGTGTGTTTCCAGTGTTGTCGCTGAAGATTCTTTCGTTCGCTCAACACTCCGGAAAAGCGGTCGCGAGCCGCAATGCCATGCGTCAACACGGCATTTATTACGCCATCGGCGTCGTGCTCTCGTTCCTCGCACTGGCAGGCGTGATGCTCGCCCTGAAGAGCGCTGGCAGCGCCGTGGGCTGGGGCTTTCAGCTGCAAAACCCGGGCGTGGTGTGGGTGCTGGCGGTGATTTTCTTCCTGATTGGGCTCAACCTGATGGGCGCGTTTGAGGTGGGCCAACTTGCGCCTTCTTCGCTGCTTTCGATGCAGGCGAAACATCCCGGCGTTGATGCGTTTTTCTCCGGTGTGCTGGCGGTGATTGCGGCGAGTCCTTGCACCGCGCCGTTCATGGGCGCAGCGCTTGGCTTTGCATTGACGCAAAGCGCGGCGGCGGCGTTGGCGGTGTTTGCCGCGCTGGGTATTGGCATGGCGTTGCCATACGTTTTGCTGGCGTGGTTCCCGAAATGGCTGGACAAGCTGCCGCGTCCGGGGCCGTGGATGATCACGTTCAAGCAGTTGCTGGCGTTCCCGATGTTCTTGACAGTCGTTTGGTTGGTGTGGGTGATCTCGTTGCAGGCGGGCGCGGACGGTGCGGCGATTGGGTTGGTTGGGCTGGTCGGGCTTGCGTTTGCGGCGTGGTTGATCGGCTCCATGAAATCCGGAGTACGCTGGGCGGGCGTGGCCGCTGCCGTGATCGCGATGGCGCTGGCGTGGCCCGCGAGCGAGCCGGTACAGGCGGCTGTGACCTCGGCAAAATCGAGCAGAGCCAATTGGCAACCGTGGGATCCCGCCGTTGTGGCCAAGCTCAACGCCGAGGGCAAACCGGTGTTCGTGGACTTCACGGCGGCTTGGTGTGTGAGCTGTCAGGCGAACAAGCGATTAGTGCTCACTCGCGCGGAGATTGAGAGTTTGTTTGAACAAAAGAACGTGACGCTGATGCGCGCCGACTGGACTAACCGCGATGAGCGCATCATGCAGGCGCTCGCCGCGATGAATCGCTCTGGGGTGCCGGTCTACGTGTTGCATGCACCCGGCAAAGCGCCTCAGCTGTTGCCGGAACTGCTCACCACCGGTATCGTCAAAGAAGCATTATTGGCGCTGAAATAGCGCATGCCCACACCGAATTCCGTCCCCCATTTAACCAAGGAGTCCCCATGATCCGCACTTTCGCTACGCTTCTTATCACCACCGCCATGGCTGCCACCCACGCGGTCACCGTCGGCCAGGCCGCGCCTGATTTTTCGCTGACCGACGTCAACGGCAAGAATGTCAAACTGTCCGACTTCAAGGGCAAAAACGTGGTGTTGGAGTGGACCAACCCCGGTTGTCCGTTCGTCGTTAAGCACTACGGTTCAAACAACATGCAGACGTTGCAGACCGATGCCAAAGCCAAAGGCGTCGTCTGGCTCTCGGTCAACAGCACGGCCAAGAGTCACCAGGATTACCTTGAGCCGACCAAACTCAGCGCCAAAATGAAAGGCGAATGGAAAGAGGCGTCCAGCTATCTGTTGATGGATGAGACCGGTAAAGTGGGTCAGGCCTACGCTGCTAAAACGACGCCGCACATGTACCTGATTGACCCATCCGGCAAGCTGGTTTACGCTGGTGGTATCGACGATAAGCGCACGGCCAATCAGGCTGACGTGAAGACCGCAAAAAACTTCGTTCGCGCCGCGCTGGAGGAGACGTTGGCGGGCAAACCGGTGACGGTTGCGACGGCCCAACCGTACGGTTGCAGCGTCAAATATCAGTAACAGCTTTTAAAGCTATTGCCCTGAAAGCCCCATTTCTCTTGGGCTTTTTGTTTTATGGGCTTAATGTCGATAAATGTGACTTTAGCGCGCTATGCCCAATTGGATTGGGTGTTTCGGCAAAAAGCTGATTAGCGTAATCTGGCATCTGAGTCGCAAATTCATATTTGGCGTCATTCTCGGCAAAGCCGGGAATGCAGAAAGTTCGTAGTCGCAATAGCGATGAATGAACCTGCCTCTTCGCGACGCGCTGGATACCCGGCTGCGCCGAGTATGACGACGGGAGTGATGGTTTCGTAGGGCGACAGGTCGCTCCTATAAAAACGCCTACGTCCTCCAAAACGGGAAAACCCCTGTTTGCAATTATGCGCGTACACGCATAATTGCATCAAAGGAGGCGCTCGCACTATGCAGGAACTTGAACCCGTATTCGACAAGGTCGCCCGATACTTTTCGCTGCTCTCGGACACTTCGCGCCTGAAGGTGATTCACGCCGTCTGCAACACGGAGCAGAGCGTGAGCGACGTGATGACCGCGACTGGTTTGTCGCAAAGTGCGGTGTCGCGCCACCTCACCAACCTGCATTTGTCCGGCGTCGCTTCGCGGCGCAAGGCGGGCGCGCAGGCGCGCTACGTGATCACCGACACCACGCTCACCGAAATCTGTCGCACTGCCTGCGTGAGCCTCATGGCGCGCGAGAGCGATGAGCTGGCCGCCGCCAGCGCATTGCGTGACAACGCCACGCAGTTTATGGCGCAAGGCGAAATTGATGCGCCCCCCAAACCCGTTCGCCCTGAGCGAAGCGTTGGGTTCGACGACGTGACTGCATCAAATCCAACGCTGCGCTCAGGGCGAACGGAAAAACGCGTTGCTAGTGCGCGGATCCGCAACTTATGATTGCAAACACGTCATTCGCTGATCGCCTTGGCCGCCTGCAAAAAGCCCCGGAGTTTTTACTGACACGCGAGGCAATGACGCTGCCGCGCGATGACCGCCGTTCGTTCTTGCGCAAGGCATTTCTCGCAGCTAGCGCAGCAACTATTGCGGGCACGTCGGCACGAGCGTTCGCCACGAACGAAGCCACAGGCGATCCCGCAATCCTGAATTTGCCCGCCCACACCAAAGGCCTGGGTCAGCCAGTTGCCACACGCGGCTACGGCCTGCCCTCAAAATTTGAGGAAAACCTGCAACGTCGCGAAAGCCCCGGCCTGACCCGCGTCGGCGCGGCGAGCGTGAGCTTTGCACCGCTGCAAGGCTTTTTCGGCATCATCACGCCGAGTGGTTTGCACTTCGAACGACACCATCAGGGCTGGTGGGACATTGATCCGACGCAGCATCGCTTCATGATTAACGGGCTGGTTGCGAATCCAAAGGTCTACACCATGGACGACCTGATGCGCATGCCCAGTATTTCGCGGATGCATTTCATCGAATGCGGTGCCAACACCGGCATGGAATGGGGCAACGTCGCGGTGCCCACAGTGCAGTACACGCACGGCATGCTGTCCTGCTGCGAGTTCACCGGCGTGCCACTGAAATGGCTACTCGACGACTGCGGCATCGATCTCAAAAAAGCGAAGCTTGTTTTGGCGGAAGGTGCTGATGGCAGCAGCATGACGCGCACCATCAATCTGGCCAACGCGCTTGACGATGTGATGGTCGCCTACGGCATGAACGGCGAAATGCTCCGCCCGGAAAACGGCTATCCGCTGCGCCTGGTGGTGCCCGGCGTGCAGGGCGTGTCATGGGTGAAATATCTGCGCCGCATCGAAGTCGGCGACATGCCGTACGCAAGCAAAGACGAGACGCTGCACTACATCGATTTGATGCCCGACGGCCAGCATCGCCAGTATTCAAGCATTCAGGAAGTCAAGAGCGTGATCACCTCGCCATCGGGCGGCCAAGTGCTGCTCGACAAGGGATTTTTCAACGTCACCGGTATCGCATGGAGCGGTCGCGGCAAGATTCGCAAGGTGGATGTATCGGTCGATGGCGGCAACAACTGGCGCGCCGCGCGACTGGAAACGCCAGTACTTGACAAGTGCTTGACGCGGTTTAGTGTCGATTGGACGTGGGATGGCAAGGACTGCATTTTGATGTCGCGCGCGGCTGATTCGACCGGGCACGTACAAGCGTCAATCAGCGCGCTGCGCAAGGTACGCGGCACCCGTTCGATTTATCACAACAACGCCATTCAAAGCTGGCTGGTCTCGCCGAATGGAGAGGTGAGCAATGTTCAAGTGGGTTAGCGCGCAAATCGCTGGCTGCGAAGGCACACTTGCCGCTCTTCGCGCATGGCGGATGCGTCGTTGCGCGACGGCTCGTGTACGTTTAGTACACGTCGCCGTCACGCGCCTAGCATCCATCTCGTGTCGCGCAGCGCTATGCACGCTAACCGGCGTAGTCGTGGCCAACGCTGCCTCGCTACCAAGTAACCTGGGCCGCACCGCCACCCCCGCCGAAATTCGCGCTTGGGACATTGACGTTCGTCCTGACTTCAAAGGCCTGCCCGCAGGTTCCGGCTCGGTCAGCACGGGTCAGGACGTCTGGGAGGCCAAATGCGAAAGCTGTCATGGCGCATTCGGCGAGTCAAACGAATACTTCACGCCAATCATCGGTCACACCCGGCCAGCGGATAGTCAAACCGGTCGGGTCGCCGCCCTGCAGGGAGAAACCGTGCCGCAGCGCACCAGTTTGATGAAGCTCTCGCAGCTCTCCACGCTGTGGGATTACATCAACCGCGCGATGCCGTGGAACGCGCCGAAGAGCTTGAGTACGGACGATGTTTATGCGGTCACGGCGTACATCCTGAACCTCGGCAACATCGTGCCTGCGGATTTTGTGCTGTCCGACAAAAATATCGCCGAGATACAGAAAAAGCTGCCGAACCGCCTCGGCCTGACAACAGCGCATGCAATGTGGAACGCCAAGGACAAGCCAGATGTGCAGGGCACGTACTGCGTCACCAACTGCGCGCGCGAGGTCACGATAACCGGTCGTCTTCCTGACTACGCACGCAATGCGCACGGCAATCTCGTCGAACAAAATCGCATCATCGGCGCGATTCGTGGCGTAGATAGCACGCGGCCTGCCCCGACGGCTATAGTTGTCGCGACGGCTAACGCCGTATCCGCCACTGTCATTTCGTCGACTGTGAAACCCGCAGTAGCTGGCTCTAATGCCGATTCGCTGAAGCTTGCGCAAAAGCATGCGTGTACGGCCTGTCACGGCGTCAACACCAAAATTCTCGGCCCCTCATTTGCTGACATCGGCAAGAAATATGGCACCGCATCGGCGGGCTCGCTCGCTGCGAAGATCAAGGCAGGCGGCAGCGGCGTGTGGGGCAGCGTGCCCATGCCCTCGCAGGCGCACGTGCCCGACGCGGACATTCGCGCGATAGCGGAATGGCTGGCCGCAGGAAAGTTCTAGCGCTGACGATGTATGCATATTCGGGATTACCAACTTGGATGCAACGGCACCGAACCTAAAATAGAACCAGATCAAAGCACAACAGGAGGTTGTACAGATGAACACTCAACGTAGACACACATTGCAGCGCGCTAGCGGGCTCGCCGTTATCGCTGCGGCGATCAGCGCAGGCTTGTTGCCAGCCAGCGCATTCGCCAACTGGAACAAAGCCGCGTTCGACGCGAAGAACATGGCTGAAGTCCTGAAAGCTATGGGCGGCAGCGCGGCAGAGAAATCCGCTGACATCGTCATCACCGCACCGGACATCGCCGAAAACGGCGCAGTGGTGCCGATAGCCGTTGCCAGCAAGATCGCCAACACGCAATCGATCTCGATCCTGGTCGAAAAGAACCCATCTAGTCTCGCCGCGGAATTTGAAATTCTGCCCGGCACCGAAGCTAACGTCGGCACCCGTGTGAAGATGGGGCAAAGCTCCAACGTGCACGCGATTGTCAAGGCGGGCGGCAAATATTATGTTGCAACCAAAGAAGTGAAAGTCACCCTCGGTGGGTGTGGAGGTTAATCATGGCTGATCCGATGCGCATTCGCGCGCAACAAAAAGGCGATACGACCGAAGTTCGTGTGCTCATGGCGCACATCATGGAAACCGGTCAGCGCAAAGACAGCGCGGGCAACACCGTGCCCGCGCACCACATTCAAACCGTGAGCGCCACATGGAACGGCAAGCCCGTCCTCGCAGCGAATTTCGGTCCGGCTGTTTCGCAAAATCCGGTGATGAATTTCAGCTTTAAGGGTGGGGCCAAGGGCGACAAGGTGATCGTTACCTGGACTGATAACAAGGGCGACAAGCGGACTGACGAAGCGGTGATTTCGTAGTGGCTTTTGTCCGTCGCCGCCTGAGTTAGACGCTGTTGGTTTAGTCCCCTCTCCCCTCGCGGGAGAGGGCTAGGGTGAGGTGGCATTGGACGTGCAGCATCGTGTCATCTCTGACGCAACCAACCCCTTACCCCCACCCTCTCCCGCAAGGGGAGAGGGAGTCAAAGAGGAAGACTTGTGAATAAAAAACTAATCGCCGCACTTCTGGCAACGCTCGCATTTCCAGTCGTCGCCCAAGACGTGCAAAAGCAGATCGACCGCTACCGCGAACTACTCGCCGACGGCAACCCCGCCGAGCTGCTGGAAATGCGTGGCGAGGATTTGTGGAAGCAAAAACGCGGCCCTAAAAACACGTCGATGGAAGCCTGTGACCTGGGCCTTGGCGCTGGCAAAGTGGCAGGGGTCAACGCTGTGTTGCCGCGCTACTTCGCCGACGTGAATCGTGTGATGGATCTCGAATCGCGCATCGTGCATTGCCAGGCCACGTTGCAGGGTTTGACCATGGCGGAGCTGACCAAGCGCCCGCATTCGCTCAATGCAGCCGAGCGACAGACCGATCATGAAGCGTTGACCGCCTACGTCGTGGGCCTTTCGCGCGGTGCCAAAGTGAACCTGCCGCAGAGCCATCCGAAAGAGCAGGAGTCATTTCTGCGCGGCGAAAGAATGTTCTTCTTCAAGGGCGGTCCGTACGACTTCGCATGCGCAACGTGCCACAGTGTCGACGGGCAACGCATTCGCTTGCAGGACTTGCCGAATTTTCAGAAGCCCGACAACGCCCAGCGCGCATTCACAACCTGGCCCGCGTATCGCGTGAGTCAGGGCGCAATGCGCACCATGCAGTGGCGGCTCCTAGACTGCTTCCGCCAGCAGCGTTTGCCCGAGCTGGAATTTCTGTCGCCGGCGTCCGTGGATCTCATCACCTACATGGGTGTGAAGGGCAAAGACGGCACGATGGACGCGCCCGCGATCAAGCGCTGATACGTAACTGAAGCGGTGAAGAAAGAATTTATGATGAACAAAAAAATTGTGATCGGCAGTGGTCTGGTTGTCACCATTGCGACCGTGCTCGCAGGCTGTGCCGCGATGGTGCCCGCGCCCGCAGCAAAAGCGCCGACCAACACCGAAATCGTCGCGCTGCTCAAAGCGTCGTTCAAAGAGTCGCCGTCGGCAAAACTTGATCGCCTCGATCAAACGCCGCTGCAAGTGGCTTGCACTGAAGCCTCGCGTAGCAGCAAACCGCTCGACGAAAAAGTGCGCGATCAATTGCAGGCGGCGGCCCTTGCGTCGGTCAAGTATCCAGCCGACGGCAAATACCTCGGCGACTGGAAGCGCGGCGAGTCCATCGCTCAGAGCGGTCGCGGTTTGCAGTACTCCGATGCGCCCGGTTCGGTCGCAGGCGGCAACTGCTACGCCTGTCACCAGATCGACAAAAAGGAAATCGCGCACGGCAACATCGGCCCCACGCTCAATGGCTACGGCAAGCTGCGCGGCCAGACCGACCCGATCCTAAAATACACCTGGGCAAGAATCTGGAACAGCCACTCGTTCAACGCCTGCGCCAACATGCCCCGCTTCGGCGACGCGGGCATCCTGACCGAAGCGCAGATCAAGGATGTGATGGCGCTGTTACTGGATCCGGAATCTCCGGTGAATCAGTAACCGTCGATTAAGCGATGGGCCGCGACGCACTCTCTGCCGTCATCCTCGCGAAAGCGGGCATCCAGCGCGTGAACCGCGCGAAGCGCAAACTCACCGTTTGCCCTGTGCTTGTCGAAGGTTTCGTAAACCTCGTAGGGCGCGTTCTTAATGCGCCGCAAATTGGGCAATTGGCGCAGCATCAGCTTTTTGGTGAAAAGGTTGTTTCATATGGGCATAGGCCAATAAATGGGCATTTATCGACTTTACGAACTTTTGGCGCGGTAGCCCATATTGAATGGGTCTTTCGAGAAAAAGCTGCCAACAGCTCGGATTAGAACATCCGAGCTGCGCCACCGTCCAACTTAACTATCACAGACGCGGAAACACGATGAAGCGACCAGCCGTTTTCGTAATTGACATGCTTAACGACTGCTTCGGCCACGCTGAACTTCAGCGGTCGCGTAACTCGCTGTGTGCATCGATTAACGACTTAACCAACTGGGCCCGAGCAAACGGGTGTACGGTCGTGTGGGTACGCCAAGAGTATGAACCTGACCTGCGCGATGCGACGCTGGACATGAAGAGCGAAAGTATTCGCATGTTCATCAAGGGGACGAAGGGGCCGCTCGTATTGGACGAATTAATTCGCGATGAGGCAGACCTCGAAGTAGTCAAAAAGCGCTACAGCATGTTCTTCGGTACGGACTTGGACGCGCAGCTCCAACGTCTTGGTACAGATCAAGTCATTCTCGCTGGTGTGAATTTACACGCTTGCGTGCGAACGTCGGCGATTGATGCCTATCAACGAGATATTCCGGTCACGATAGTGCGTGAATGTGTTGCCTCTAAAGACGTGACCCACCACAACGTATCGATGGATTACATGGATGGTGGAATCGCCGCCGTAGTTACTCTCGCAGAACTAAAGAAGCAATTCAGCGAAAAAGGCATCGTCCCGTCGAATATTTAAGTTCCGTAGGGTGGGCACGCCATGCCCACCGTCACGTTGCAATTCCACCCTGTTTTGAGTGCTGAGTTTTGCTGGGCACGGGGTGCCCACCCTACGGCGAAAACTGTACTTCGCGAACGAACACATTATTCGACGAACCCCCTCACCCTAGCCCTCTCCCGCGAGGGGGGAGGGGACTAGAACCATCGCTCCCGTGACGGGAGTGCGGACAGAAAGCAACCATGCAACGACGCGAATTCTTGAACCTTCTGGCCATTGCTGCCGCCGCAGGCGCCGCCTTGGATTCCAAAACCCTGCTCGCCGCTACTGGGCCAGCAAACTTCTACGATCTGCCCCGCTTCGGCAACGTGCATTTGCTGCACTTCACCGATTGTCACGCGCAGTTGATGCCGATTTATTTCCGCGAACCTAGCGTTAATCTGGGCTACAACGCGGCCTTGAATCAGTCGCCGCACCTGGTTGGCGAGCACCTGCTCAAAGCGTTCAACATTCCGCGTGGCACGCGTAACGCGCACGCATTTACTTTTCTCGATTTTGAAGCGGGTGTTAAGGCATACGGCAAGGTCGGTGGCTTTGCGCACATGGCCACACTCATCAAGCAATTGAAGGCTTCGCGTCCCGACGCGATGCTGCTGGATGGTGGTGATACGTGGCAGGGTTCGGCAACCGCGTTGTGGTCGAACGGGCAGGACATGGTGGACGCCTGCCTGGCGCTTGGCGTTGACGTGATGACCGGCCACTGGGAGTTCACGCTCGGCGCGAAACGTGTGCAGGAAATCATCGAAAAAGACTTCAAATCGAAGGTGGATTTCCTCGCCAACAACGTGAAGACGACCGACTTCGAGGATCTCGTGTTCAAGCCGTACACGATGCGCGAAATGAACGGTGTGCCGATTGCGATCATCGGGCAGGCGTTTCCGTACACACCGATTGCTAACCCGCGCTACCTGACGCCGGATTGGTCATTTGGCATTCGTGAAGACGACATGCAAAAGACCGTCGACGAGGTGCGCGCGAAGGGCGCGAAAGTAGTCGTGCTGCTGTCGCATAACGGCATGGATGTGGACTTGAAGCTCGCCTCTCGCGTGCGCGGCATCGACGCCATTCTCGGCGGCCATACGCATGACGGCGTGCCCGGTGCGATTCCGGTGAAGAATCCTGGCGGCACGACGCTCGTGACCAACGCAGGCAGCAACAGCAAGTTCCTCGGCGTGCTCGATTTTGACGTGAAAGGCGGCGCGATTCGCGACTTTCGTTACAAGCTGCTGCCGATTTTTTCTAACCTGCTTCCGGCTGATCCCACGATGCAGGCGCTCATCACCAAAATGCGTGCGCCCTATGAGGCGAAGCTCAGCGAAAGGCTCGCGACGACCGACGCCATGCTCTACCGGCGCGGCAATTTCAACGGCAGTTTTGACCAGCTCATTCTCGATGCGCTGATGGAAACCAAGAGCACCGAAATCGCATTCTCTCCGGGCTTCCGCTGGGGCACATCCCTGCTCTCGGGGCAAGCCATCACGCGCGAACATTTGATGGATCAAACCGCGATTACGTACCCGTACACCACCGTGACTGATATGAGCGGCGAGATGATCAAAACGGTGCTCGAAGACGTCGCCGACAACCTGTTCAACCCCGATCCGTATTACCAGCAGGGCGGCGACATGGTGCGCGTTGGCGGTCTGCAATACACGATCAACCCGCTCGGCGCGCAGGGCAAACGCATCACCGACATGCGGCTCAAGGGCACGCTGATTGACGCGTCAAAAACGTACAAGGTCGCGGGCTGGGCACCCGTTTCCGAGGCTGCACGCGATGCTGCAATCGCAGGTAAGACTGAGCCGGTGTGGGACGTAGTCGAAGGCTGGCTCAAGTCGAAGAAGCGGATCACGGCGCGCAGGCTCAACATGCCGAAAATCCTGAATGCCAGCGGTAATAAAGGCATGGCGTGAAGCTTTGTAGGAGCGGCTCTGCCGCGACGCATGACAGCAACGCGCCAACGGTGGCCGCGGCAGAGCCGCTCGTACAGCGCTGCCCTCGGCGGATGAAGGAGGCCGTGTGAATCGGCGAAATGCAATGCTGGCGGCGGCGCTGTCGCCGATCCTCGTTACGGTCGCTGAAGCCGCAACCCTCGGCGCTGTCATCACGCCGCCCGCAACCACGCTGATCGACGGCACCGTGCTCAAGCCCGATTATTGGCGCGGCAAAGTGCTCATCATCGAGCGCTTCGCTACGTGGTGCCCGTTCTGCAAAGTACAGAGTCCGAAGCTCGACCAACTGTTGCGCGCCCACAAGACAAAGGGCCTGGAAGTACTCGCGCTGTCGATTGACAAAAACGCCGCCGAGGTGCCCAGATACATGAAGCAACACGGCTACACGTTTCACGCCGCGATGATGTCGTCCGAGTGGCAGCGCCTGCTGGGCGACGTCAAGGGGCTGCCGGTGATCTGGGTGATCGGCCGCGACGGACGGCTCAAGCACGTTGAATCTGGCGAGCTGCTTGACGAAGACGTGGCCGAACTCGCACGCTGGCTATAATTAAAGGCTTCACTCAGCCGGGGTGGCGGAATTGGTAGACGCAGTGGATTCAAAATCCACCGTTGGTGACATCGTGCGGGTTCGAGTCCCGCCCTCGGTACCAATCGCAAAGCGATTGGGTCAAATGTGAACTTACCAAAGTGCCAACCTTCTGCGGGTAGATCAGCGCTCGCAACGCACCGGATGCGATTGGGCCAAACGTGAACTCTCCAGCGCACCAACCGCCTGCGGTTTGCAGCCGAGCTGCCGACGCGCCGTTTTCCTACACGCACCCGGGCCCTGTGCTGGCGGCCTCCGGCTGCAAACGCGAGCAAACTTCTCTCCATTAAATCGTTGGAGAAATCATGCACACACCGCACACGTCGCATCGTCCGTATAGCCGCAACCGTCCTGGGGTTCACCATGACTGACCGCGCCCCCGACCAGGACATGCTGGACTTCGGCGGCACGTTCTTCCCGTCCGACAGTGTGGTCGCGTTCTTTGACAGCGAGGACGACGCGCGCGCCGTCAAGGCAGAGATCAATGCAGCGCTGACCGACGCCCGGTGTGAAGTATTCACGCCGCAAAAGATTGACCAATGGGCCACCGAGGGTCTCGCGACAGCCGGATTCATCGCGCCGCTGGGCTACGGCATCAAAATCGTCGCGAAACATCAGGAACTCGCCCGCCAGGGCAAGTGGTCCATCATTGCCCACGCGCCGTCGGAGGTGGCCACCGAAACCGCCATGACCGCAGTGCGCAAGCGGCGCTTCCATCAGGCAAACAAATACAACACCCTCACCGTCGAAGACTTGGTCTGACCATGCAGTCTAAAGACGTGATTCAGCCCGTAAACGATGACGTGAGCGCTGCCGGGCAGACCGCCGCCGCTGGCACGATGCCGCACGAACGCGACGAATCGCCCGACCCGGCCGTTCCGCCGCCGCAACCCGAAATGGCCTGGAGCCGCGACCTCAGTCGCGGTCTGGTCGACACCGATCGCAGCGCAGCGGTCGACAAAACGTACAAAAAGCAGCAGGTTGGCGGGAGCTAGGCGGCGGCCGTGTCGGCGACCATCACTATCAGCTTTTCGGTAAAATCGCCGCTACAGTGGGGGTAGAAGCTATAACGCGCGAAAGTCGACTGGTGCCTATTTAAGCGCTATGCCCTGATGCAAAGGGCGTTTCACGAAAGAGCTGTTAACGCGGTCTGCCCGCGCGACGTAGCGCCGGACGCCGCCCGCTCAAGCCCCAGGCCAACTGAGCACAGCCTCCTAAGACGCGCTCAAGAACTGGTTAGCCTCGTCCGTCAAAATGGCGAGCCGCGCCGGCAAATCGATTCGCGACATGCCGCTGGCGAGTTCAAACACATGCCACCGTTCCAGCGACTCCATCGCAGGTTCGTCAAGCTCGTCATTGGGCAGTATCCTGAAACCCAGACCAGAACGATGCAATACATGCCTGCGGGCCGTGATTTGCCAATCTTCGTGGGGGGTGGTCGGCATGGTTTCCTCTCAAATTGATCATATCCGTCGCTACGCGACACGGTTGCGCGCCTGTTGCTGCCACGTCAGCGCGTGACAGTCCGGTTGCACCGTACGCTCGCGAAGCGCCACATGAGATGCGTCGGCGCTCAATTGGTGTGGTCGCCACGGCATCACTGCGCGGAGGTTAATTCCGAAGCAAAGTGGCGTCTGTGCGGTCCCGAACATTGAAGCAGGCAACTGCAGCGATAAGGGCATGCCTGCGCCATCGAAACCTGAATAGGTACGAGGGACAATCACCCGATCCGCGTCGCCTGATCGGTGTACTTAAGCACGGTGCGACCGAAGTCAGGCAGCACGGCGCCACTGGGAATCAGGTTCGCGGCATTCAGCGGCGCACCCGCCTTCACGCGGGGGTGCTCGTCCGGCAGTTCGGTGCCGAGGTACAGACCTTCCTTCCACCTTCTTCCCATAAAGACCGACCTGACGTCAACTCCCCACCCAGCGGAAACCAGCCACGCCACGCCGGCCCACCCAGCGACATCGCGTACTGCGCCTTGGTTGCCTAGTTCAGATTCGGCAGCGCGAAGAACTGATGACTCAGCTGCTCCAGCCGAAGCGCCAGTGCCTCGTCAACGTCATGACCAAC
>ENA-OFCE01000509-OFCE01000509.1-metagenomes-genome-assembly--contig:-NODE-509-length-25159-cov-5.536369_pt1 | contig 25159 bp, 21 predicted proteins | sample MGYA00153388_OFCE01 | MGnify analysis MGYA00153388
CCTTACGCCTTCATTCACCGCGTCGTCGACTGAGCCGGTAAAGCCTTCCCAGCGCACGTCCATGCCGATTTTTAAAAATACGTTGACGATGCCGGTGTCCTGGCAAATCGGGCGCTGGCCGGTGGCGCTCATTTTGCTGTTGGTCAAAATTTGCGCGATGGCGTCTTTGGCAGCGGGGCTTTGCTCGGCCTCATAGGCGCGCGCCAGGTGGGCGATGTAGTCGGCTGGGTGGTAGTAGCTGATGTATTGCAGCGCGGCGGCCACCGATTCGATCAGGTCGGCTTGTTTGATGGTTGTTGGTGTGGTGTTTGATTGGCTGGCAGTCATGGTGGTTGGTCCTCGTCGAGTTTGGAGCAGATTATCCGCGAGCCTATTGGGTCAGTCGCTGCAGCGCGAGCTTTTAGCCGCGCGGCAAGCAAGACGGCGTTACATGCGGTATCTTCCGATGCGCTGGCGGTGGGTGTCAAACGTCATAACCGGGGCGTTTTGGTGCCATCTTCCGAGCGAACATCCTTACTAAACTCCTGCAAAACCCATCTGAAAATCATGCAAATCAAAAAAAGTATTCTTCGCGTCGCACTGATTGCGGCATTTAGCGCCACCACCCTGGGTTTGGGCGTTGTAGGCACCGCCCATGCGGCTGCACCCATGGTGAAATCGCAGGCGGCTGGCTTTCATCGCATGATGCTGGGTGATTTTGAAGTCACCGCGCTGTCTGATGGCACGGTCAGTTTGCCAGTCGACAAACTGCTGACCGACACCACGCCCGCAAAAATCAAAAAGGCGCTGGACAAGAACTTCGTCACCGCGCCGCTTGAAACGTCCGTCAACAGCTACCTGATCAACACCGGCAGCAAGCTGGTGCTGATTGACACTGGCGCTGCCAAACTGTTTGGCCCGACGCTGGGCAACTTGCTCGCCAACCTGAAAGCCGCTGGCTACCAGCCAGAGCAGGTCGATGAAATTTACATCACCCACATGCACCCCGACCATGTCGGCGGCCTGATGGATGGCGAAAAAATGGCTTTTCCTAATGCGGTGGTGCGGGCTGACAAGAGCGACGCGGACTTCTGGCTCAGCCAGGCCAACCTTGACAAGGCACCAGCCGATTCAAAAGGCTTTTTTCAAGGTGCCATGGCATCGTTGAACCCGTATGTGAAAGCAGGCAAATTCTCTGGTTTTGACGGTGCGACCGATCTGGTGCCGGGCATCAAAGCGATAGCAACCCGCGGTCACACCGCCGGACACAGCACCTATGTGGTCGAAAGCAAAGGCCAGAAGCTGGTGCTGTGGGGCGATTTGATTCACGTTGCTGCAGTCCAGTTTGACGACCCGAAAGTGACCATCCAATTCGACACCGACCACAAGATGGCCGCCGGCGCGCGCAAAAAAGCGTTTGACGATGCAGTCAAGGGTGCCTACCTGGTGGGTGCCTCGCACATTGCGTTTCCGGGCTTGGGCCGGGTTCGGGCTAACGGTAAAACCTATACCTGGGTGCCGGTCAACTACACCGTGCCGCGTTAAGCCACTGCTGCTTGAACGACCAGGGGCCACATGTGTGGCCCTTTTTTATGGACGGCGTGTGGTCACTGCGCAGGCAGCTTGTGCTACGGTAGGCGCAACGCAGGTTTTAATGCAGCTTTTTGACAGGTAAGCGCCATGATCCACACCCGCCTCGAACACGATACCTTCGGCCCGATCTCGGTGCCATTCGATAAATTGTGGGGCGCGCAAACGCAGCGCTCGCTGCAAAATTTTGATATTTCAGGGGAGCTGATGCCGCGCGAAATCATTCGGGCGCTGGCGCAAATCAAGCGTTCGTCAAGCATCGTCAACCACGCACTCGGCTTGCAGGGCGAAGCGATTACCAACGCCATCGTGGCCGCGGCTGACGAGGTGATTGCCGGTCAGCATGCTGACGAGTTTCCGTTGGTGGTGTGGCAAACCGGTTCGGGCACGCAAACCAATATGAACGTCAATGAAGTGCTGGCCAATCGGGCGAGTGAGTTGATGGGTGGGTTGCGCGGCGAAGGGCGCTTGGTTCACCCCAATGACGACGTGAACCGTAGCCAATCGTCCAACGATGTGTTTCCCACTGCCATGCATATTGCTGCTGTTGTGGGCATCACTGAAAAGCTTCTCCCAGCCATCGAAAAGCTGCGGGAAACGCTGGCGCACAAGTCAAAAGAGTTTGAAAGCATCGTCAAAATTGGCCGCACCCATTTGCAGGACGCTACACCCCTGACGCTTGGGCAAGAATTCTCAGGCTACGTGGCCCAGCTTGAGCAGGGCGAAAAGCACCTGCACGCCGCTTTGCCCCATTTGTACGAGCTGGCACTTGGCGGCACTGCAGTAGGCACCGGCTTGAACGCGCCCAAAACATACGCGGTGGCAGTAGCCAATGAACTTGCGGATCTCACTGCGCTGCCATTTGTTACTGCGCCGAATAAATTTGAAGCACTGGCGTCATGCGATGCACTGGTGCATGCGCACGGCGCACTGAAAACGCTGGCTGCCAGCGCCATGAAAATCGCCAACGACATCAGGTGGCTGGCCAGCGGCCCACGCAGCGGCATCGGCGAATTAAGCATTCCTGAAAACGAACCCGGCTCGTCCATCATGCCGGGCAAGGTCAACCCGACGCAAAGCGAGGCGCTGACCATGCTGTGCGCGCAGGTGTTTGGCAACGACGTGGCAATTAACTTTGGCGGTGCGTCTGGCAACTTCGAGCTCAATGTCTTCAGGCCGCTGATTGCGCATAACTTTTTGCAAAGTGTCCGACTGCTGGCCGACGGGCTGACCAGCTTTAACGACCACTGTGCGGTGGGCGTTGAACCCAACCGCGTGCGCATCGCCGAACTGGTCGCTGGATCGCTGATGCTGGTGACAGCCCTGAACCCGCACATTGGCTACGACAAGGCGGCGTTTATCGCCAAAAAGGCCCACAAGGAAGGCAGCAGCCTGCGTGATGCGGCGCTTGCATCAGGGCATGTGACGGGCGAGCAGTTTGATGCTTGGGTGGTTCCTGCAAAAATGACGCATCCGTAAGCGCGGCCAATCTTCAGTGCTTTTGCGATGCAACGCTGGACATTACTTTATCGGTGTAGGCAATCGCCAGTGCTGAGAGTAAAAACGCAATGTGAATCACGGTTTGCGCTATTAAAACCCGGTCGGTGTAGTTGTCTGCATTGATGAAGGTTTTCAGCAAATGAATAGAGCTGATACCAATGATTGCGGTGGCTAGTTTGACTTTGAGGACTGAGGCATTCACATGGCTCAACCATTCTGGCTGGTCAGGATGACCCTCGAGGTCCATTCGGCTCACGAAGGTTGCGTACCCGCCGACGATGACCATGATCAGCAGGTTGGAAATCATCACTACGTCGATCAGCGCCAGCACGACCAGCATGATGACGGTTTCGTTCAGCATGGTGATCGGTACGTTGGTTTTGTAGCCAATGCTGGTTACCAGTGCTTGCAGGTCGGTGAGGTTGCCGAACGCCGCGCCAATCAGATGCTTCAGTTCCACCAAGAAGTGCACAACATAAACGGCCTGCGCCGCAATCAGTCCGACGTACAGCGGTAGCTGCAACCAGCGGCTGGCAAAAATAAAGTTAGGTAAAGGCCGCAGCGGTAGGTGTTTTTTGGTGGTGGGTTCAGTCATGATTGCGGATTCGAAAAAGTTGCAAATTGTAAGATTCAAGGCAGTCAGTGGCTTGTAAGAGCTTTGCTTGACAGTAACATGTATTCTGTGACAACTCGGACATCACCTCTAAACATAACGGAGACAAAAATGGGAAATGCCAATTCCAACATTCAATCCATGCTGGTTGAGAACCGCGTGTTCGCGCCCAGCGCCGCTACCGTAAAAGCCGCCAGAGTTTCAGGCATGGAGGCGTACGACGCACTTTGTGCCGAGGCGGACAACGATTTCGAAGGCTTTTGGGCGCGCCTGGCGCGAGAAAACCTGAGCTGGAAAAAACCCTTCACAGAAGTGTTGAACGAGTCAAAAGCGCCTTTTTACACCTGGTTTGCTGACGGAGAATTAAACGCATCTTTCAACTGCCTGGACCGGCATTTGGGCACGCCCACCGAGCACAAAACAGCAATCATTTTTGAAGGCGATGACGGCAGTATCGTCAACGTCACCTACAAAGAGCTACACGCCAAAGTCAGCCAGTTTGCCAGCGCACTCAAAGCCATGGGCATCAAAAAAGGCGACCGCGTTGTAATTTACATGCCGATGACGGTTGAGGGCGTGGTCGCCATGCAAGCTTGCGCCCGCATTGGCGCTACCCACTCCGTGGTGTTTGGCGGCTTTTCAGCCAAAAGCCTGCAAGAACGCATCATGGACGCCGGTGCAGTCGCTGTCATTACCGCCAATTACCAGTTGCGCGGCGGCAAAGAGTTGCCGCTAAAAGCCATCGTGGACGAGGGCCTGGATATGGGCGGCTGCGAGTCAATTAAAAACGTCATCGTGTATCAGCGTACCGCTACCGAATGCAACATGGTGGCTGGGCGCGACAGCCTGATGCATGAGGTTTCCGCGAAGGCAGCGCCTGAATGCGCGCCTGAATTTGTAGGCGCAGAGCACCCGCTGTTTGTGTTGTACACATCGGGTTCCACCGGCAAGCCAAAAGGCGTGCAGCACAGCACAGGCGGCTATTTGCTGTGGGCCAAACTGACGATGGACTGGACGTTTGATTTGCAGGCGTCTGATGTATTTTGGTGCACCGCCGACATTGGCTGGATAACCGGCCACACCTACGTTGCGTACGGCCCACTGGCAGCAGGTGCGACGCAGGTGATTTTTGAAGGCATTCCGACATTCCCGAATGCCGGGCGGTTTTGGCAAATGATCGAGCGCCACAAGGTCTCGATTTTCTACACCGCGCCAACGGCCATCCGCTCACTGATCAAAGCTGCTGAAGCCGATGAAAAGGTACACCCCGACCGGTCTGACTTAAGCAGCCTGCGCATTCTGGGCTCGGTGGGTGAACCGATCAACCCCGAAGCCTGGATGTGGTACTACAAAAATGTGGGCAAAGAGCGCTGCCCTGTGCTGGACACCTTCTGGCAAACCGAAACGGGCGGCCACATGATCACGCCACTGCCCGGTGCAACGCCATTGGTGCCTGGAAGCTGCACATTGCCACTGCCCGGCATCATGGCGGCCATTGTTGATGAAACCGGCAACGAACTGCCCAACGGTGCGGGCGGCATGCTGGTCGTCAAACGGCCATGGCCGTCGATGATTCGCACCATTTGGGGTGACCCGGAGCGGTTCAAAAAAGCCTACTTCCCGTCAGAAATGGGTGGCACGATTTATTTGGCCGGCGATGGCGCGGTTCGCAATGTCGACAATGGTTACTTTCGCATCACGGGACGGATTGACGATGTGCTGAATGTGTCTGGCCACCGTATGGGCACGATGGAAATTGAATCAGCCTTGGTAGCGCACACCGCGTTGGTCGCTGAAGCTGCTGTTGTTGGCCGCCCGGATGATTTAACGGGCGAGGCAATCGTGGCGTTTGTGGTGCTCAAGCGCTCACGCCCAACGGGCGAAGAAGCCAAGGCGATTGCCAAAGAATTGCGCGATTGGGTGGGCAAGCAAATCGGCCCGATTGCCAAACCCAAAGACATTCGCTTTGGAGACAACCTGCCCAAAACCCGAAGCGGCAAAATCATGCGCCGTTTGCTGCGCGGTATTGCGAAGGGCGAGGCCATTACGCAAGACACGTCGACGCTTGAAAACCCCGCCATTCTCGATCAGCTATCTGAAAAACAGTAGACTTGAATTGCTATTAATTCAGGAGCTGCTTGCGCCCGTGTTTTGGGCGCTAGAGGCGTAAATCATTCGATTTCCCAACAAAAAAGCCCGCTACCAGCGGGCTTTTTAACGTATGGCGACATGCGCCAGCATTTACTTTTGCGTCATGATCCAGGTGGCGAGTTTGGTCGCTTCGTCTGGGCTGACTTGCGCGTTCGCTGGCATGGGAACCGGGCCCCAAACACCGCCGCCACCTTTGACGATCTTGCCGGCAAGCTTGGCTATGGCGTCAGGTTGGCCGCCGTATTTGGCAGCCACGTCCTTATAAGATGGGCCAACGACTTTTTTCTCAACTGCGTGGCAGGCCATGCAGTTTTTGGCGGTGGCCAAAGCAGCATCGGCAAACGCTGGTGCCGAGACGGTCATACCGATAGCCAGTGCGCTGATTGCTAAAAATACATGTTTCATAATTTCGCCTCGTGAGGGGATGGTGCTTTAATAGCTTGCTTGGGTTACGAACCTATAACGTGATTGTAGTGATGCTGGTTGACCTGTGCCGCTTTACCCGCCAGTTACAAATCTGAACGTCAGGAGCAAAATTATGGGTTTTTTATTGATCGGAATTGCCACGGTACTCATGAAGTACCTCGAGTTTGGCCCCGTTGCGGCCTGGCCTTGGTACGTTGTTCTGGCTCCGTTTGGCCTGGCTGTGATTTGGTGGTGGTGGGCCGACGCGTCGGGCTACACCAAGCGGGTAGAAATTGAAAAAATGGAAAAGCGCAAGCAAGACCGCATTGAAAAGCAGCGGGTGGCGATGGGCATGTTGTCTGCCAAGCGCAAAGTCAAAAAATAGGCCACCGCGCCGTTTAAAGCGGTGGCCAAGTTGACGCTAACGATTTCAGTAGTCGTCCAGCACAGCGCCTTTGCTGGCACTTGACGCATTGAACGCAAACTTGGCCTGCACACCGCGTATGTAACGTGGCTTGGGCGCAACCCAGCCCACTTTGCGTTTGGCCAATTCTTCGTCGCTGATGTTTAGTTGGAGCAGCAATTGCTTGGCATCAATGGTGACCGAATCACCTTCTTGGATAAACGCAATGTTGCCGCCAGCAGCCGCTTCAGGCGCAACGTGGCCAACGACCATGCCCCAGGTGCCGCCTGAAAAGCGGCCATCGGTAATCAGGCCAACGCTTTCACCCAAACCCGCGCCAATCAGTGCGCCTGTGGGGGCCAGCATTTCAGGCATTCCCGGCCCGCCTTTGGGGCCCAGGTAGCGAAGCACCATCACATCGCCCGCCACAATTTTTCCCGCCAAAATCGCCGCCAGGCCTGATTGCTCGTCATCAAACACCCGTGCCGGGCCGGTCATTACCGGGTTTTTCAGGCCGGTGATTTTGGCGACTGCACCTTCGGGCGACAGATTGCCTTTCAAAATCGCCAAATGCCCTTGCTTGTACATCGGCTTGTCAATCGGGCGAATCACATCTTGGTCCGAACGCGGCACATCGGGGATGTCTTTGAGCACTTCAGCGATCGTCTGGCCGCTAATCGTCAGGCAGTCGCCATGCAGCAAGCCAGCGACAAGCAGCGTTTTCATGACTTGCGGTATGCCGCCCGCTTTGTGCAGGTCAACCGCCAGGTATTTGCCTGATGGTTTCAAGTCACACAGCACCGGGGTTTTAACGCGGATACGCTCAAAGTCATCAATCGTCCAGTCCACGCCCGCCGTGTGCGCAATGGCTAAAAAGTGGAGGACGGCGTTGGTTGAACCACCCGTCGCCATGATGACGGCCACTGCGTTTTCAATCGCCTTTTTCGTCACGATGTCGCGCGGCTTGATGTCTTTCTTCACCGCCTCAATCAGGACGCGGGCTGACTCAGCCGCCGAGTTCATTTTTTCGTCGTGCGGGTTGGCCATGGTGCTGGAATAGGGCAGTGATATGCCTAATGCCTCGAACGAGCTCGACATGGTGTTGGCGGTGTACATGCCGCCACAACTGCCGGTGCCGGGAATGGCACGGCGCTCAATTTGCAGCAGGTCTTCATCGGTCATGCGGCCGGCGGCGTTTTCGCCCACGGCCTCAAACACGCTGACGATGTTCAGGTCTTTGCCTTGGTAGCGGCCCGGCAAAATGGTACCGCCGTACACGTAAATGGCCGGCACATTGGCCCGCAGCATGCCCATCAGGCCGCCCGGCATGTTTTTGTCGCAACCGCCTACCACCAGTACGCCATCCATCCACTGGCCCTGTACGCAGGTTTCAATGCAGTCGCTGATGACCTCGCGCGATACCAGCGAATATTTCATGCCCTCAGTGCCCATCGCCATGCCGTCTGAAATAGTGGGCGTACCAAACACCTGCGCATTGCCGCCTGCTGCTTCAATCGCAGCAATCGCCGCATCGGCCAGCTTTTGCAGGCCGCTGTTGCACGGCGTGATGGTGCTGTGCCCATTGGCCACGCCAATCATGGGTTTTTTAAAGTCATCCGCCTCGTAACCCATGGCGTAGTACATCGAGCGGTTTGGCGCACGTGACTTGCCTTCGGTGATGTTTTTGCTGCGGGGGTTGAGAACGATGGTTTGGGGTGTCATGGGGTGTCTCGCTGGAGGGTGGCAAAAAATAACAGTCAACGAAGTATGCGTGTTTTGTTTGATACATTCCAATCGCTTTTCAAGCTGTATTAATATGCGCTGCATATGACAGATGTGAGCTCAACACCCCGCCCGACGCATTTGATCGAGCTGCGCTTGTGGCGCCAGTTTGTGGTGCTGGCAGAAGAGCTGCATTTTGGCCGCGCAGCCGTGCGCTTGAACATGACGCAACCGCCGTTAACTCAGGCGATTGCACATCTTGAAGCGCTTCTGGGCGTTAAATTGTTTGACCGCACCAAGCGCAGTGTGCAAATGACTGCGGCTGGCCAGGCGCTGGTGCATGACGCGCGCGACCTGCTGGCCAGAGCCCAAGCGCTGCCAGCGCATGCCCGCGCGGCGGCTGGCGGTGAAGTTGGGCGTTTGCGCCTGGGTTTCGTATCAACAGTAGGGTTCTTGCTATTGCCCCAGTGGGTGCGGGTTTTTCGTGAAAGGTATCCCGAAATTGCCCTGGAGTTGATTGAAGCCACCGGCGACGTGCAATTGCAGCTGCTGGCCAGGGGCGAGATTGATGCCGGGTTCATGCTGCATTCGCCTGGTTTTGAGCCGCCTGAGCTGGCGCGCAAGCTGATCACGACTGAGCCCCTGGTATTGGCTCTGCCGGAGCAGCACCCATTGGCAGCCGCAGCCAGGCCCCAACTGGGCAAAGTGTTGGCCGAGCCTCTGGTCATTTTCCCGCGCCGCATCGTGCCGTCACTGCACGATGCCGTTTTTGGCATGTACCACGCTGCCGGGCGACTGCCGCAGGTGGTGCAAGAAGCCATTCAGATGCAAACCATCGTCAATTTGGTGTCGGCGGGTTTGGGGGTGGCCTGGGTGCCAGAAAGTGTGCAGCAGTTTCAGCGCCCCGGTGTGGTGTACAGAGGTGTGCAATTGCCAAGGTCTGCCGCCAAGGTGCCGGTTTGCGAAACCAGCCTGGTTTGGTCGCGCACTGGCACCAGTTCCACACTCGCGCGTTTTGTTGATTTTGTTTCTCGATAGTCTTTGACGTGGTTGTTAAAGGAGTGCCATTGCCAGCGTGCAAAATACGACCATGCTCATTCACCCTGAAATCAATCCTGTCGCCCTGCAACTGGGCCCGCTGGCCATCCATTGGTACGGCCTGACCTACCTTGCTGCGTTTGGCCTGTTCTTCTTTTTGGCTACGCTGCGTTTAAAGCACCAGCCCTACGCGTCCATCAAAGGGCCGGGCGCTTGGAGCAGGCGCGACATTGAAGACATTTTGTTTTTAGGCGTGATGGGCGTGGTGATTGGCGGGCGAGTGGGGTACTGCCTGTTTTACAAACCCGCTTATTACGCCAGTAATCCGCTGGAAATCTTTTACGTGTGGCAGGGCGGCATGAGCTTTCATGGCGGCTTGATTGGCGTGCTGCTGTCGCAAGTCTGGTTTGCGCGCACCCGCCAGCGCCCGTGGCTGCAGGTAATGGACTTTATTGCCCCGTGCGTGCCCACCGGGCTGGCAGCAGGCCGCGCAGGCAACTTCATGAACGGCGAGTTGTGGGGCAGGGTGGCCGACCCATCATTGCCGTGGGGCATGATTTTCAGAGGTGGCGGGCCGCTGCCCCGCCACCCGTCGCAGGTGTACCAGTTTTTGCTTGAAGGCTTGTTGCTTTTTATTCTGCTGTGGCTGTACGCCCGCAAGCCCCGCAAGATGGGCCAAGTCTCAGGCGCGTTTTTGTTTGGCTATGGCGTGTTCAGGTTCATCGCTGAATTTTTCCGAGAGCCCGACGCGCATCTTGGCATTCTGCAGCTCGGAATGAGCATGGGGCAGTGGCTGTGCGTGCCCATGATTGTGGGTGGTGTGTGGCTGTGGGCTTGGGCTTCGAAGCAGGGTAAAACTGCCTAAAATGGATGCTTCCAAGTGATTTTTATGACTTTGGCGCAATATATACCGGCGCTAGCAGCTACTAAATTAATAGTAGCTGAGCTGACGCTTTAAATTTTCGTTGCGGTTGTTTCCTGAGCTGCAGTCAACCCACCAGGTTATTTCCCTCGCCAGTTGCACTAGCTGCATACAGATTTTTATGGCAATGATCTCAAATGCTGCGTCGAAAAAGTTCCATGCACACATCCCAAGAATCTCCCGACCAGCTAGATGTGATTGCACTAATTGCTGATCTCGACGCATACCAGGACACGCTTTATCCAGCGGAGGCGCGGTACGCCTTGGATCTGGCGTCGCTGACGAAACCAAACGTCATCTTTATGGTCGCGCGAGATGGCGCAGGCTTTCCCATTGGGTGCGGCGGGGTTGTTATCACAGACCGCGTTGGTGAGCTGAAACGAATGTACGTGCGCCCGCAAAATCGCGGCCAAGGAGTTGCCAGTGGGGTGCTGGTTGAACTCGAGGCTTTGTCGTTAAAGGCTGGGTGCGAGCAATTGCGATTGGAAACAGGGCCATACCAACCAGAAGCTTTGACTTTCTACGAAAAGCAGGGTTACGTTAAGTGTGGGCCGTTTGGAGCCTACGCCGACCACCCGCTGAGCGTTTTTATGATGAAGCAACTCGCACAGCGAGGGTCTGCGGCCTAATCCAGCGCGCAGAGCCAGAGCAGCCTTGTGGTTCGGCTCAAAGTAGCTGGTAAGTCTTTGATGCTAAAGCATGCGCCGTACTAATAAAATGGTTCAAACAGCCTTGTGGCGCAATAAATATGGGCGTAAGCAGCTATAGAAAACATAGTCGTTGCTGATTTGATTGTGTCGCGGTCAGTTTGGTTGTTGATGGCGCCACGCCACATTTCAAGCTCCACCTGGTCACTTCGCTCAAACCAAGCCTCCAGGCAAATTTCTCCACCAAAAATCCCAAGCCTCCCGCAACATTGCCGTGCGTTGCTTTATGCTTTGCGTAGTTAGCAATTAAGGAGTTATTAAGTGAAAAAATTATTTCCCTCCGCTGCGGCGGCGCTTAGCGGCGTTGTCAAAGACGGCCAGTTGCTGGCTGTTGGCGGTTTTGGCTTGTGCGGCATTCCTGAGGCGTTGATTGAGGCGCTGAAAGACAGCAAGGTGCAAAACCTGACGGTGATTTCTAACAATGCTGGCGTTGACGGTTTTGGCCTGGGCAAGCTGCTGGAGACGCGGCAAATCAAAAAGATGATCGCCAGCTACGTGGGTGAAAACAAAGAGTTTGAGCGCCAATACCTGGCAGGTGAGCTGGAGCTTGAGTTCACGCCGCAAGGCACGCTGGCTGAAAAGCTGCGGGCAGGGGGCTCGGGCATTCCGGCGTTTTTTACTAAAACAGGTGTGGGCACGCTGGTGGCTGAGGGCAAAGAGCTGCGCGAGTTTGATGGCGCAACTTACGTGATGGAGCGGGCGCTGCTGCCCGATGTATCGCTCGTTAAAGCATGGCGTGCCGATAAGTCGGGCAACCTGCAATTTCGCCTGACGGCGCGCAACTTTAATCCGGCTGTGGCAATGGCTGGCAAGGTTTGTATCGTTGAGGTTGAAGAAGTGGTTGAGACTGGGGCGATGGAGCCTGACCAGATTCACTTGCCGGGAATTTACGTGCACCGCATTGTGTGCAACCCGACGCCTGAAAAGCGCATTGAAAAGCGAACCATCACCGAGAAATCAACAGAGAAAGCAGGGGTTTGATCATGGCCTGGACACAAGACCAAATGGCAGCGCGCGCTGCCAAAGAACTGCAAGACGGGTTTTACGTCAATCTCGGCATTGGCATTCCAACGCTGGTGGCCAACCACGTCAGCCCAGACATTGAGGTGTGGCTGCAATCGGAAAACGGCATGCTGGGCATTGGCCCTTTCCCAACTGAAGATCAGGTGGATGCCGACCTGATCAACGCAGGCAAGCAAACCGTGACGACGATCAAAGGTTCGGCTATTTTTGGCTCTGACCAGTCATTCGGCATGATTCGCGCCGGCAAAATCAACCTGAGTATCTTGGGTGCGATGCAGGTCAGCGAAAAAGGCGATTTGGCCAACTGGATGATTCCGGGCAAGATGGTCAAGGGCATGGGCGGCGCGATGGACTTGGTCGCAGGCGTCAAGCGCGTAATTATTTTGATGGAGCACGTCGCCAAGAAAAAAGACGGCACAGAAGACATGAAAATTCTGCCCAATTGCACCTTGCCGCTCACGGGCTTGGGCGTGGTGAACCGCATCATTACCGACCTGGCCGTGATGGATGTGACGCCGGAAGGTTTGAAGCTGGTGGAGCTGGCTGATGGTGTGACGCGGGAGTTTGTACAGTCTAAAACTGCCGTTACTTTGGTGTAGGCCGGTAGTGGGTCAAATTCATAAAATAAAGACCTCTGGCGCAATAAATACGGGCGCAAGTAGCTATTAAAATAGTAGCTTCCAGTGACGATTTTTGTCCGTCAGAAAATAAAAAGCCCGGTCACTAACGGGCTTTTTCCCTATATGCAGCTTACTTCACAGTGATCTGAATGGTGGAGCTCATCGGCGCGCCGTACGACTGGTGCGCACCGTTGGCAAATTGTGAAGTGAGTTTGTACTGGCCGGGCGCCAGCGTGATCATGGCTTCGGTTTGACCAGCGCCAAAGTGCCTGTGGTTGTCGTCAAACGGCACCGACTCACCCGTGGCCACTGGCATGCGGTTAATCAGCAAGTGGTTGTGGCCGCTGTCTTTAACAATGTCGCCAGCTGGTGCAACGGCCATGCCTTTGACCCCAAAACGCACCTTGAAGGTGGTGCCGACTGTGGCCCCATCAGCGGGCTCCAGCAGTGAAACCGATTGCGAAGGCGCGGGTGTTGCGCAGCCCGAAATCAGTCCCAATGTGAGGCAGACAGCAGCGATTAGGCGTGTATGAATTGCAGATGGTGTCATGTGCTCTCCGGATTTTTCGCATTGTGATGGAGCGGTTGAAATAAACCGCCCAGTGCAGAAGATAACGCGCTGGTCGTCGCTTGCACACCACACTAACCCTGCATGGTCAAATCGCTAAACGCACACGCACTTGCAGCAGGTTTGTGGAGCGGGTAAAGGGAATCGAACCCTTATCTGAAGCTTGGGAAGCTGCCGTTCTGCCATTGAACTACACCCGCACACCGATTCGATTGTAAAAGCGCAACGCCTCCAAGACAAGATGCTGCTTGATTTCTGCCGCTCTACTTCAAAATATCGCCCACACACAGGTACTTCATTTCAAGATATTCCTCCATGCCGTGGCGCGAACCTTCGCGGCCCAGGCCCGATTGCTTGACGCCGCCGAACGGCACGTGTTCAGTGGCAATCACGCCGACGTTGATGCCGACCATGCCGTATTCAAGTGCTTCGGCCACGCGGTAAATGCGGCCAATGTCGCGGCTGTAAAAGTAACTTGCCAGGCCGAATTCGGTGTTGTTGGCAGCGTCAATGGCTTCTTGCTCGGCTTTGAATCTGAACACTGGCGCAAACGGGCCAAAGGTTTCTTCTTTGGCGCACAGCATGTCGGCCGTGGCATCACCCACCAGTGTGGGTTCAAAAAACTGGCCATCCAGTTTTTTGCCGCCCGCAAGCAGTTTGCCGCCTTTGGCCAGTGCATCGGCCAAATGCTGGGCCACTTTGGCAACCGCTTTGCCTTCAATCAATGGGCCGGTGGTGACGCCTTCTGCAAAGCCATTGCCAACTTTGAGACCTTTGACTTTGACCGCGAACTTTTCAACAAACTGGTCGTACACGCCGTCTTGTACGTAAATGCGGTTGGCGCACACGCACGTCTGGCCTGCGTTGCGGTACTTGCTGGCCATCGCGCCTTCGACAGCAGAGTCAATATCTGCGTCGTCAAACACAATAAATGGCGCGTTTCCGCCTAATTCAAGCGCGAGCTTTTTTACCGTGGGCGCACATTGCGCCATCAAAATACGGCCAACGGCGGTGGAGCCAGTAAAGCTCAAGTGCCGCACGATGGGGCTGTCGCACAGAACCTTGCCAATGTCTGAGCTGTGGGTGCTGGTCACTACATTCAAAACGCCCGCTGGTATGCCTGCGCGTATTGCCAACTCGGCTGCAGCCAGCGCGGTCAGGGGCGTGAGTTCTGCGGGTTTGATAACGACCGGGCAGCCAGCGGCCAGTGCAGGCGCGACTTTGCGCGTAATCATGGCCAGCGGGAAGTTCCACGGAGTGATCGCTGCGCATACTCCAATCGGCTCTTTCATCACCATCAGTCGGCGGTTGTTGTCGAACTGGGGCAGCGTTTCACCGTTGATGCGTTTGGCTTCTTCGGCAAACCACTCCACAAAGCTCGCGCCATAGGCAATTTCGCCTTTGGCTTCAAGGAAAGGTTTGCCTTGCTCGGCCGTCATGATGCGGGCCAGATCGTCCTGGTTGGCCATCAGCAATGCAAACCACTTCATCAAAATGGCGTGGCGCTCCTTGCCGGTTTTTTTACGCCATGCGGGCCACGCCGCGTTGGCTGCCGTGATTGCGTCCGTCGCCGATTGCGCGCCCAGGTCAGCAACGTCGGCCAACTTCAGGCCGGTGGCCGGGTCCAACACGTCAAAGCGCGCGCTGCCTTTGACCCACTGGCCGTTGATCATCGCGTCGGTCTTGAACAGGGTGGGGTCGTTGAGCAGGGAAATCGGTGAGGTCTTCATGTCCATGGCGTGTCCTTTGGGAGGCTGGTAGGTGGCAATGCAAAAGTTGACCAGATTATGGCTGGATGACCCAATTCTTGCCGTTTTTAAGAGAAAAAGGCATATGGCGCAATAAATATGCGCGCAAGCAGCTATTGAAAACGTAGCAGTTTATGCAAGGCTTCGGAGCGCAGCTGTGCGGTCGTACGCTGCGCCATAAAAATGGGGCTGGCTTTGTGCTGCCACTTGTGGAGCCGCCGCTTTTCGGCGTGCCGGCACGATGGCATTTTTTCAGTGGTGCTCGCGTTGTGTGGCCTGATCTTTTACCGGTGCCCTCAAGCTCAGTGCTTGATCATGATGTGTCGTGCCACGGTGTAGTCCTCCAGCGCGTACATCGACATGTCTTTTCCGTAGCCCGATGACTTGAGGCCGCCGTGCGGCATTTCATTGACCAGCATAAAGTGGGTGTTGACCCAGGTACAGCCGTACTGCAACTGGCGCGCCACACGCATGGAGCGGCCTACGTCCTGCGTCCACACACTCGATGCCAAGCCGTACTCCGAGTCGTTGGCCCAACCGATGACCTGTGCCTCGTCCTCAAAGCGCGTGACTGACACCACCGGGCCAAACACTTCGCGCTGCACGATTTCATCGTCATGGCGTGCGCCTGCGATCAACGTGGGTTCGTAGAAAAAACCGTCGCCCGCACGCGCCGTGCCGCCAGTTGTCACCTGCATGTGGCCGGCCAGTTGCGCGCGCTCCACAAAGCTTGCCACGCGGCTGCGTTGGCGCTCTGAAATAAGCGGGCCCAGTTCAACGTCAGCTTCGTCTTGCAAACCCATTTTCAAACTGCTTACCGCGCTGGTCAGGTCGGCCACCAGGCGCTCGTAAATTTTCGGACCAGCGTAAACGCGGCACGCTGCAGTGCAGTCTTGCCCAGAGTTGTAGTAGCCAAAGTTGCGCACACCGGCTACCACTTCGGCCAGGTCAGCGTCGTCAAAAACAATGACCGGCGCCTTGCCGCCCAATTCGAGGTGCGTGCGTTTTAGCGTGCTGGCAGCCGCCTGCAAGATACGCCGCCCGGTTGACACGTCGCCGGTCACCGACACCATGCGCACCTTGGGGTGCTCTACCAGCGGCTGGCCAACTGTGGTGCCGCGCCCGCACACTACGTTTAGCACTCCCTTGGGCAAGATATCGGCGGCCAGTTTTGCAAACAGCAGGGCGCTCAAAGGCGTTTGTTCGCTGGGCTTTAGCACCACGGTATTGCCTGCGGCCAGCGCGGGTGCGGTTTTCCACGCGGCCATCAGCAGTGGGTAGTTCCACGGTGCAATGGAGGCAATCACGCCCACCGCATCGCGCCGAATCATGCTGGTATGGCCGGCCAGGTATTCCCCTGCAATGGGGCCACTCATGCAGCGCACCGCGCCTGCAAAGTAGCGAAAGCAGTCTGCGATAGCGGGAATTTCATCGCCCAGCGCTCGGGCGTACGGTTTTCCGCAATTGAGCGATTCAAGCCGGGCAAATTGCTCTGCGTTTTGCTCGACAGCATCAGCGAGCTTGAGCAGCAGATTGCTGCGCTCGGCGGGTGTGGTTTGGGACCAGCCGCCAAACGCTGCGCTGGCCGCTTCCACCGCAGCGTTGAGCTGCTCGGGCGAAGCTTCGGGCACCACGCAAAGCACTTCACCTGTCGATGGGTTAAGAATCTGTTCGCCTGCGCCTTCGCCCTTGATCAACATTTGGTTGATTAAAAGCTCGGTATAAAAAATGGTTTGTGGGTGGTCGTTTTTTCCCATGGTGTGTCTCCTGGTTCAGTGATGTGAGGTTGAATAAATACTTTTGCGTCATCGGTTGTTGCTGTCTTCGTCGGCACGCGTCAGCCAATAGGCTGCCACGATGGGGATGAAGGTCAGCGCAATCATGATCACCGCGACCACATTGGTCACTGGTCGCTGGCGCGGACGGATGAGTTCCTGGAGCATCCAGATAGGCAGGGTGGTTTGCTGGCCTGCGGTAAAAGTAGTGACGATGACTTCATCAAAACTCAGCGCAAAGGCCAGCAGCCCGCCCGCGAGCAGCGCTGTGCCCAGTTGCGGCAGCAGCACGTAGCGAAAAGTCTGAAACCAGTTTGCGCCCAGGTCCATCGACGCTTCCAGCAACGAGGGGCTGATGCGCCGCAGCCGGGCTACCGCATTGTTGTAAACCACCACTACGCAGAAGGTGGCGTGGCCAATCACAATGGTCCAGAAGCTGAATGGAATATCCATCGCGTTGTAAGCCGAGCGCAGCGATATGCCGGTAATAACACCCGGCATGGCAATTGGCAATATCAGCAGCAGGTTGATTGCCTCACGCCCAAAAAAAGGTGTGCGCGCCAGCGCACCAGCGGCGAGGGTTCCTAAAACCATCGCAATGGCGGTGGCCCACAGCGCAATTTGAAACGACAGGCCCATCGCGTCCCACACGTCTTGCCGCTCCATCGCAACTGCAAACCATTGCGTCGTCAAACCTGGTGGTGGAAAGACATAGCTTTTGTCCTCGCTGCTAAACGCATACAGAATAATCAACGCCAGCGGCACATGCAAGAACAGCAGGCCCGCCCACACCGATGCCTTCAGCCCGCGACCCGCGCCCAGCGTGGGGCTTGATATGGCTTTGATCGGTTCAGAGCGCATCAAAAGCACCTTTGCGCTTGGCCAGATACAGGTACACGGCAATGATCACAATTGGCACTATTGAGAAGGCGGCGGCAAACGGCAAATTACCCGCCACGCCCTGCTGGCGAAACACCACTTGACCGATGTACAGCGTCGAATTGCCGATGACTTGCGGAATGATGTAGTCGCCCAGTGTGAGCGAAAAGGTAAAGATGGACCCAGCCGCGACGCCCGGCATCGCCAGCGGCCAAATAACCTTGCGAAAGCTTTGCGATGGCGTAGCACCCAGATCGCTGGACGCTTCAAGGTACGAGCCTGGTATGCGCTCAATCGCCGCCTGGATGGGCAAAATCATGAATGGCAGCCACATATAGACAAACACAATGAACGTGCCCATCGGCGAAAAGCTGAGCGATGAGCCGCCGATGACCGGCATCGACAACAGGCCGTCAAGCAGCCACTGCGCGTTGACAGTTTGTAGCGCCCAGGAAATGGCGCCCTCTTTGGCGAGCAGCAGTTTCCATGCGTACAGCCTGACCACGTAGCTCGACCACAGCGGCAGCATGATGGCCACGTACAGGAGCGCTTTTTGGTAGCCGCGTGCGTGCCGTGCCATGTAGTACGCGATGGGAAAGCCAATCACGGTGCAGGCGGCAGTTACGGCAATGGCCATGACCGTGCTTCGCAGCGCAACGTCCAGATTGGTGGGGCTGAAAATCTCAATGAAATTGTTAAAACCAAACTCACGAACGATTTGCCCGGTGAAGTCGTCCAGCCTGAAAAAGCTGTTGGCCAGCAGGGCAAGCAGCGAGCCCAAATACACAACGCCAAACCAGAGCAGCGGCGGGGCGAGCAGCACCGCCAGCAGCAAACCCTTGCGTGTGTAGAGCAGCGTTGAAAGCTGGTCCAGTACGCCAGGCCGATAAGGCGTCATGGTGCCGCCAGCCCGGTTGTTGTCTGGCCAATAGCGTGAAACGCATTGGCGTGCCAAAACAGATTTGCCGCTGCGCCAACCTGCGGCGCGGCTGGCCTGCTGTGCATTGGCACATCAACCAGAAAATGGGCGCCGCCCTCAAAGCTGTGCACGCTGACCCGCCAAAAAGAGCCAAAAAACTGGACTTCTTTTATGGTTCCGACCGCTTGGGGCTGGCTACCGGGGTGGCTGGCAACATCGTTCGCCAAAATGATCTGCTCAGGCCTGATCATGATCGGGCCAGTCGCGCCAAATCGTTGGGCGTCTTTGCCTTCCAAAACGTTGGCAGTGCCGACAAACTCCGCCACAAAGCGGCTGCTGGGGCGGTGGTACAGCGCATCTGGCGTTGCGATTTGCTCAATCTTTCCTTTGTTGAAAACGCCAATGCGGTCACTCATGGACAGCGCCTCATGCTGGTCGTGCGTGACAAAAATAAACGTAATGCCCAGTTGGCGTTGCAAGCTTTTCAGTTCGCTTTGCATTTGCTCGCGCAGCTTCAGGTCCAGCGCACCGAGTGGCTCGTCCAGCAGCAGCACTTTTGGCTCATTGATCAATGCCCGGGCCAGTGCAACCCGCTGGCGCTGACCGCCCGAAAGCTGCGGCGGCTTGCGGTGCGCTGCGTCGGGTAACTGCACCGTCTCTAACAGGCTGTAGGCTTTAGCCTCGCGCGAGCTGCGGTCAACGCCGCGCACCATCAGGCCGTAGGCTACGTTGTCCAGCACACTCATGTGCGGGAACAGCGCGTAGTCCTGAAACACCGTGTTCACGGGTCTGGCGTAAGGGGGCTTCAGGCTAACGTCTTCGCCTCCAATGGCGATGGTGCCGCCGGCAGGCAGCGTAAAGCCGCCAATCATTCTCAGGCAGGTGGTTTTGCCTGAACCCGACGGGCCCAGCAGCGTGAAGAATTCTCCAGCTTCAACGTCCAGGCTGACGTTGTCAACGGCGTACACCGGCTTTCCACCGGATTTGAAGGTACAGGAGACGTCTCGCAAACTGACGGCGTAGGTCATCCGGTGGGGGCTTTCCTGAAAATTTAGCGTTGACTGTCAGGGCGGCCGTGCGCCGGCAGCACGATGCTGCCGGACTCGGCGCCTGGCCAATTGCTGTGCGGGTGTGCCCAGTTTTTTCGGGGGCTACCCACAGACAGAATCTTTATCGACCACCCAGAATCGAGATGTAGTCAGACGCCCACTTGTGGTACGGCACGCACTTGTTGTCCTGTGTTTTGCACTGCGTGGTGGGCGTTTTCCAGAAGGAAATTTTATCAAAGTCGTTGAAGCCCTGGCGTGCGCAACCCGCGTCGGTAAGCAGCGCGTTGCCTTTGCACGCTGCGGGTACAGCCGGAACCGATCCGAACCACGCCGATAAGTCGCCTTGCAGTTTCGGGTTGAGTGAATGCTCCATCCACTTGTAAGCGCAGTTTGGGTTTTTGGCATCGATATGCATCATGGTGGAATCGGCCCAACCGCTTGCGCCTTCCACCGGAATCGTGGTGGCAATCGGCGCTTTCTTCGAGCTCAAAATATTGGCCTGGAACTGCCAGCTGCCCGAAGCCACAACGCCTTCATTGGTGAAGTCGTCAATTTGAACGAACGCATCGTGCCAATATTTACCCACCAGTTTGCGCTGGCCGCGCAGCAATTCGAGCGCCGCTTTGTACTGCACTTCGTTCAGCTCGTAGGGGTCTTTGATGCCCAGCGCGGGGTTTTTCTTCATCAGGTACAGCGCGGCGTCGGCGATGTAAATTGGGCCGTCAAAAGCCTGCACACGGCCTTTGTTGCTTTTGCCGTCGGGCAGGTTTTGCTCTTCAAACACCACGCTCCAGCTGGTGGGTTTTTTATCGCCGAAAACTTTGGTGTTGTACATCAGCACGTTCCAGCCCCACTGGTACGGCACTCCGTAATGCACGCCGTTGTCAAAGTGCCAGGGCGCTTTTTGCAGACGCGCGTCAATGTTTTTATAGCTCGGGATCAAACTTACGTTGATCGGCTGGAGCTTTTTACCGCGAATCAAACGCGTACTGGCATCGCCAGAAGCGGTGACCAGGTCAAAGCCGCCCTCGTTCATCAGCGCGACCATTTCATCGGATGTACCGGCGGTTTTTACATTGACTTTGCAGCCGCTGGCTTTTTCAAAGTCGGTCACCCAGTCAAATTTTTTGTCAGTAGCTCCGCGCTCGATGTAGCCGGCCCACGCAACGATGTCGACCTGGCCTTCGCTCTTGCCGACGCTTTTCAAAGGGTCTTTTGCCAGGCTGACGCCGCTCAGTGCCATAACGCCTAGTGCAAGCGCTGCATATTTCAGTAGTTTCATGGAAGGCTCTCCGTTTGGTTTGGGAAAAGATCCGGCTCATCCGGTCGAATGATGACCAAATCGAAATGTAGTCTTGACACTTAATAGCGAGAAGTTCAATATTGGCAGCCCCAGCGATCTGAATTTCAGATACCAGGGGGAAACCCTTTAAAAAGAATTGGCCGCATTCGACGGTAATCGCATGAACCGCAACATCACCTTAAAACAATTCCGGTACTTTTTGGCAGTGTCTGAAACCGCTTCAGTGGCGGCGGCCGCGCGAATGATCAATATTGCGCAGTCTGCTGTCACCAAGAGCGTTCAAGAGCTTGAAGAATCGCTGGGCGTGCGCTTGTTTGAACGTACATCCAAAGGCATGACGCTAACGCGTGACGGCTACCGGTTTCAGGCCAACGCGCGCAAAGTGATTGCGGTGGTGGCAGAGGCCGGCCAGCTGGAACGCGGGCAGGCAGTGGCGCTAACGGGCAGCATCACTGTTGGCGTGACCAGTCTGGTGGCGGGCTACTACCTGGCCGATTTATTTGCACGGTTTCAGCGTTCGCATCCGTCGGTAAATATTTCAGTGGTTGAGGACTCACCTCAGTTTCTGGAGCATTTGCTGATCAACGGCGAAGTCGATTTGGCCATCATGGTGTCAAACGCGCTGGGTGATCCGCAGGCGCTGGTGGTCGAGGTTCTGACCAGTTCCCCAAACCGTGTCTGGATGGCTGCTGGCCACGAACTGGCGGAACGGCCAGAGCTGAGCCTGGCTGAATGCGCCGCTTTCCCGCAGGTGGTGCTGGAGGCGGACCGGTTTGAAAGCGTGCTGAGTGCAGTGTGGTCGCGCCGGGGCCTGCGGCCGCCCGTATTGATGCGTACGTCGTCGCTGGAGGCGGTTCGCTCGCTGGTGGGAATAGGTGCAGGTATTACGATGCTGCCCGATTTTTTGTACCGCCCGTGGACGCTGGATTCTGACCATATTGAGGCGCGCAGCCTGCGCGATGCGGTGCCCAATATCGATGTCGGAGTGGTGTGGCGGCGTGGCTCTTCCAGCAGGCCGGTGGTGGTGGAGTTTCTGGAATTGGCTAGGGAGCAATCACGGGTTGGGCGCACAAAAAAGCCGGTTTGAAGTCAATTTCATTCTGGCAGCTGCTGTAAAATCTGGTTGATTAAACCAATTTCTCCAATCAACCTGAAGGAGTTGCCATGCAGGCCGTCGGACTGTTTGAAGCAAAAACGCATTTAAGCGAATACGTTGCACGCGCCGAGGCGGGCGAAGAAGTCATCATCATGCGGCACAACAAGCCGGTGGCGAAGATTGTTTCTTTGACGGCCGCTGCGACACTGCCCGTTAGAGAGATTCCTAAGTACGTGCAGCGGGTGTTCCACACGGGCGAGTTTTTGGTTGATGTGAGTCAAGCCAGTCAGCTTGCCGGGCAGCTGGAAGACGAAGAGATCATGGCCAAAATGCGGCGTGGTGGGTAAGTCAGCTGATGAAATTACCCGATACCAATTTACTGCTTTACGCAATCAACCCAGCCTGCGCCCAGCATTTACAGGCACGCACGTGGCTGGAGCAAGCGCTCAATGCAGAATCTGGCGTCGGGTTCGCATGGCTGGCCTTGGCGGGTTTCGTCAGAACTTCGACGCAAGCGCGCATCATCAATCCGCCTTTGTCTGTCGACACGGCGTTGGCCGCTGTGGACGACTGGCTACGCCATCCGAATGCTTGCGTATTGCACCCAACCGAGCGTCATGGCGACATTTTTGCGAGATTGCTTTTGGGCGCTGGCTCTGCTGGCAATTTGACCAATGACGCTCACCTTGCTGCTTTGGCTATTGAACACAATGCGGAAATAGGCACCTTTGACCGCGACTTCAAACGCTTTCCTGGTCTTCAACTTCAACTTCTTGCATCCCAAGTTTCATAAAAATGACTTCACTGAACACTTCACGCGTGATGCCAAACATCTCCGTTGCCGACATCCGTAAATCCTTCCTCGACTTTTATGCCGAAAAAGGACACGCCGTGGTGGCGTCAAGCGGGCTGGTTCCGGGCAACGACCCGACGCTGATGTTCACCAATTCGGGCATGGTGCAGTTCAAGGACGTATTTTTGGGCACGGACAAGCGCAGTTATGTGCGCGCTGCCAGCGTACAGGCCTGCCTGCGTGCAGGCGGCAAGCACAACGACCTGGAAAACGTGGGCTACACCGCGCGCCACCACACATTTTTTGAAATGATGGGCAACTGGAGCTTTGGCGATTACTTCAAGCGTGAATCGTTGTTGTGGGGCTGGGAGCTGCTGACCAAGGTGTACAAACTGCCGCCTGAAAAGCTGCTGGCCACGGTGTACATCGACGACCAGGAGGCCTACGACATCTGGCACAACGAGATTGGCCTGCCCGCCGATCGCATCGTGCGGATTGGCGACAACAAAGGCAAAAAATACGCGTCTGACAACTTCTGGATGATGGCCGACACCGGCCCGTGCGGCCCTTGCAGTGAGATTTTTTACGACCACGGCGAGCACATCCCAGGCGGGCCGCCCGGTAGCCCCGGTGAGGACGGCGACCGTTTTATTGAAATCTGGAACCACGTGTTCATGCAGTTCGACATGCAGGCCGATGGCTCGCTGGTCAAGCTGCCCGCGCCGTGTGTAGACACGGGCATGGGCCTGGAGCGCCTGGCGGCCATCTTGCAGCAAGTGCACAGCAACTACGAGATTGATATTTTTGATGCGCTCATCAAAGCTGCATCGCGCGAAACGGGGGAGGCAGACCTGAACAACAAAAGCCTGCGCGTGATTGCCGATCACATTCGGGCCACCGCGTTTTTAGTCAGCGACGGCGTGAACCCATCGAACGAAGGCCGTGGCTACGTGCAACGCCGCATCATTCGCCGCGCGATTCGCCACGGCTACAAGCTGGGCAAAAAGACGCCGTTTTTCCATAAACTGGTGCCTGACCTGGTCGCCATGATGGGCGATGCGTATCCGCGCCTGAAGGCGGATGGGGCGAGGGTCATGGATGTGCTGCGGGTGGAGGAGGAGCGGTTTTTTGAGACGCTTGAGATTGGCATGACGATTCTGGATGCGGCGTTGGTTGATACCAAAGTCTTGCCGGGCGATGTGGCCTTCAAGCTGCACGATACATACGGCTTTCCGCTCGACTTGTCGGCAGATGTGTGCCGCGAACGTGGTCTTTCTGTTGATGAAGCAGGCTTTAACGCCGCTATGGACAAGCAGAAAAATCAAGCCCGGGCGGCAGGCAAATTCAAGATGGACAAGGCACTCGATTACTCAGGCGCAGGCCATGCCTTCACCGGCTACAGCCTGCTCGAAGAGCCTGCCAAAGTGGTGGCGCTGTATCTTGCTGGTGCGGCGGTGCAGTCTTTAAATGCAGGTCAAAATGGCATCGTGGTGCTCAACACCACGCCGTTTTATGCCGAGAGTGGCGGGCAGGTGGGGGATCAGGGTTCCATATCCGCTCGTCCTGAGCTTGTCGAAGGGCAGGCTTCGACAAGCTCAGCCCGAACGGAATTTTTAGTCGATGACACCCAAAAAATCAAAGCCGACGTCTTCGGCCATCACGGCAACGTCAGCCAAGGCACACTCAAAGTAGGTGACGCCGTCACCGCGCAGGTCAGCACTGCCATTCGCGCCGCCATCATTCGCAACCACAGCGCCACCCACCTCATGCACAAAGCCCTGCGCGAAGTGTTGGGCACACACGTGCAGCAAAAGGGCAGCTTGGTCGATGCTGACAAAACCCGTTTTGACTTTACCCACAACGCCCCAGTTACTGATGCGCAGATTCGTGAGATTGAGGCAAAAGTCAATGCTGAGATTTTGACCAACGCTGCAACTGATGCCAGCGAAATGGACTTGGAGGCCGCGCAAAAAACCGGCGCCATGATGCTGTTTGGTGAGAAGTACGGCGACAAGGTTCGGGTCTTGAGCATTGGCAGCAGCAAAGAACTCTGCGGTGGCACCCACGTGGGCCGAACGGGGGACATTGGCGTGTTCAAAATCGTCAGTGAGTCGGGCGTGGCCTCTGGCGTTCGCCGGGTAGAAGCCGTAACGGGTAACGCTGCACTCAACTATTTGCAATCGCTTGAGGCCACGGTTGGCGCTGCTGCGGCATCGCTCAAAGCCAACCCAGCCGAGCTGCAAAACCGCATCGACCAGGTGCTGGACAACGTCAAAACCTTAGAGAAAGAAGTCGCCGCCCTCAAAGGCAAGCTCGCTTCGTCGCAAGGCGATGAGCTGATGCTGCAAGCGGTAGA